>ERZ772986.933-NODE-933-length-17283-cov-6.066926_pt1 | contig 17283 bp, 16 predicted proteins | sample MGYA00511898_ERZ772986 | MGnify/ENA primary metagenome ERZ772986 (study PRJEB29015, sample SAMEA2737934) | human oral metagenome | biome: human oral; feature: human-associated habitat; material: dental | place: China | collected 2148 ... | reverse complement strand
AAAGGCCAGCTCGACGAGCACGGCGGGCATGTCGGTGTGCTTGAGGACATAGAGTTCGGGGCGATCTTTGAGGCCTCTGTCCGTCGTGCCCAAGGCGTCGACAATCTGCCGCTGGATGCACTCTCCGAGCTGACCGCTGCGCGTGCTGCCGGGATAAACACAGGTCTCCGTGCCGTTCGCGCTGCCGTTGAAGGCGTTGCAATGAATCGACACGAAGATGTCCGCCTCGCTCTCGTCGGCCGCGCAAGTGATTGCATAGAGGCTGTCGTCCTGCATGTTGCCGACGACCTCGACGCCCGCATCTACAAGGTAGCGCTCCACGAGATCGGCGACGCTCTTTGTCACATCGCACTCCCTGAGACCGCAGCCGCAAGCTCCGGGGTCGGGGTTGCCGTCCGGCGCATGGCCGGGATTCAAGAATACTTTCATTCGGTTTTCTCCTCCTTTTTTTCATCAGGCTTGTCGCCGTGCTTTTCCGCGACCGCGACGCGTCCCATGTAGCCGACGAGTCCGATCACGATGTCGCTCCGCATCCTGTCCATCTCTCCCGTCACACCGAAGGCAGGGAGTAGGATGGATAAAATAAGCGCGAGGACAAGCCCCGCGCCGATAATTAAATCCGGCGTAAATCTCACGACAGATGCAGCCTCCTTTCATTGTTTGTGACGCGCTCCTCCAACATGTTGAGGCGATACGTGTTATTCTTGGCACGATCCTCCACTTTTTGGATGTGCACGCGGAGCTCTTGCAGCATCTCCTTCGTCGTGTCTATCGAGGTATACAGCCTGTCCACGGATTTCGTCAATTTCACGACGTTGTTGTCCATGGGCTTCAGATAGAGCCGCATGACGAATCCCAGCCCTCCCGCAACAATCGCCGTGCCCGCAAGCGTCTCTCCCAGCTCTACCACCATGGGCATCTCGCTCCTCCTTTCTGCTTCAGCAGGTTTGTCCTACTCCCCTTTGCAGGGACTTCGTATATTCGCCATAAGCCTCACCTATGTCACCCTGAACCTCCACCTCCTGTCGGCGGCAGTTCGTTCTTTCGCACATATCCGGCATCATTCTCCAGCTGGCTCACCTTCGTCGGTATCTGTGCGGCTTTTGCGTAGCCCACATCGTCTGCCAGTTGACTGAACTTCGTCGGAATCTGTTGCTGCGTCGCATAGCCGACATCGTTTTCAAGCTGACTCAGCCTCGTCGGAATGTCCGACTTCTTCGCATAGTCGTTCGAATCAAGGATTTCCGGCGCGGGATTTCCTTCATGTCCGAAATACAGGCCATCTTTGAAACGGTATCTGTCAAGATTCCCCACCTTGACCAGCCATTTTCCGCTGTCTCCGACCTTGGTCGAAACATCTGTCCCCGCATAGAAGGAGAATACATCGCCGCCCGCTTTCATATTTGTCACGATATTCTCTATGACCGTCTGATTCGGCAATGTCAGCCGCCCATCAAAAACGCATCGGTATTCATGACCGTTCGCCTTGACGACATCACCTACGTTGTATGCCGTCAAGGCTTGCCAGAATCCGTTTCCGCCTGGTTTTTCCTGCAGGGAAACGACCTGATAGAGACGATACTTCCTTTCGGGCGTTTCATCGGCATAGTAGAAATCTCCCAGTCTGTAATGCGTATTGGAAGACCGCCAATGGCAGTTTGCGGACGATGGCGTCACCTTCTTCCATACGCATTCATTGTCCAAGTACGTATTATCCGAACGCCAGCCTCCCGCACCTTCCAGAGGCCCCCATTGGTTCTTTGCATCTGTCTTGCCGCCCTTTATGCACTGGACGACAAAGGTATTGTCCGCAATGAATGTCCCCTCCGCATAGCTTTCTCCCGCTTTGCGCCAAGCCATGGGCACAGCGCCGATGTAGCGCACGGGCAGAGTCCCGTCCACGGTTCTTGCACCGACAGCGACAGGCGCGGGCGGATCGCTGCCCGTTTTGAGCGACGGGTCTTCCGTTGGCATCGGTGCGCCGCCCGCCGCTTCTCTTACGTATTCCCAGATGATGTCGCCGTCCACGCAGCGCGCATTTCCTGCGACAGGGACAAAGCCTGACGTCACGCCGTCATGCCGCACGAGCTGATACACATGGTCTTTCCCGTCCGTGCCGCAAGATATGCAGTATGAACCCTTGGCAAACCACGTCTGAGGCTGCCAGTCCTTCCCGCGAAAAGCGAGGCGGGCGCTGCCGTTTTCAAAGGAGCTGTTCCAAGCCGTATTCTGCGGCGGCGTCGGCGTGAGCTTTCCAGATTGCATGACCTGATAAATCTTGTGGTCTGCATAGACGTACTCCCCCGCCGCGACTTCCATGTTCGGAATAAAATCCTTGTGGATGAACGCCGTCCGCGCGGCAACGTATTTCCACCAGCAGCTGTCTTGCTCCTTCGGATACACGTCCACCCCGTCAATTTTCTCTCCCTGCAAATGCACGGGACGGTATCCGTTGCTCCTGCCCGCCGTCGTGCATTGCCAGCAGAACACGGGAAGCCAGTTCGATGTCCCCGTAAAGCAATAGTCGCCGACCGCATACGCACGATTCGCCTTCCATTCCATATCTTCAACGTAACGGATTCTTGCCGTGCCGCAAGCAAACTCATTGCCGGAGTAGTCCGTAGGCTTGTTCTCTTTTGTCGCAATCGGCAGTACGCCGTCCCGTACCACGACGAAATGCCGCACGTCGTAAAAAGCTGTCTTGCCGTCACCATCGACGAAGCTCTCATAGGTTCTCACAACCTGACCTGTTTTCACCTGCAGCTTCTCCTTGTTCCCGTCGTCTATCCAATCGACGCCCCTGCCGACGTACTTCCACATGAGCTGTCCCGCATCGTCATTCCCCGTGTCACGGCAATATCCTGCGATATTGGAAGGCGGCGTCGTTGACGTTTTGCCTCGGCGCATTCCGGCGATATTGAAATAGCACAGGTATGTGTCTGCCTCGTACGAATGAAACGTACAGTCTCGAATCGTGACCTCGGGCAGTTTGTAGCTGTCAAAAAGGGAAATCGCTTCGGGTGAAAAATCGATCTTGCATACGTCAAACTCATTGCCTTCGGGCGCCTTGAGGAATGCATTGCAGTTGGCGATGAGCACGCGGCCTTCAAAAATGCGCCCATACGTCAGGTTGAATTCCAATATATGCGCATTCGGGTAGGAATCGCCCTCCAGCTTGTTGATGTAGAAATTCGTGTTTGTGATGGAACAGATGCCGCGCCCTTCGCCGATCTGAATCGCGTGATTGAACAAGTTGCACTCGTCAATCCACAGATTGTAAAAGTAATTGTGAATATCCAGTCGGTTGATGTTCACTCGTTCGATATGCACGTCCTTGACGCAGTTCATGGCCGTTGCGCCCCAATATCCCTGCACGCTGATGTCGTGCAGATGGAGCTGCAGGCAGTTCGTCGCACGGATTACGTAACCCGACGTTCCATTGCTTCCTCCTTCCTTCTTGCCCGCCGCGTTGAAGCCCACGATGTCCGAGACTTCCACGTTGTACGCGCCCCAGATGTAGATCATCGTATTCTTGAAGCGCGTGTTGTGCATTCCTCCCGTGTTCGGCTGGAAATTAAATCCGCTGATGTGCGCATTGTGGCACTTGCACCAAAGCACGGAGCAATACTTGTTCGCGCTCGTCTGAAGCTTGACGTCACAGCCTATGAAGTGATAGTGCGCAGCAGGAAGCATGTTGTAAGATACGCTCAGGTGACTCATGATGGTGCGCGTGCTCATTTCATGCGTCACATAGTCCGATACGGGCGTATGAATCTCCAGTCCGCCCGCCCTGTCCCAATCCTGCATGAAGGGGCTTGTCAAAACGCCGTCCGTTGTATGCAGCAGAAGCTCATAGCGCGGTTCGGAATACATGTAGCCCGCATCGTCGCGCACCGCATAGGGATCTTCTTTCAGAATAAGAATTGCGTTCGGTTCGAGGACGCTGTTATATCCTTGCGGATTGATTACAAAGTTGTCCTTCTTATATGTCGCCAGCGCCTCTTCCGTCGGTTCGTAGGTATAATAATCTTCTTCGTTGTCTCCCCAGAGATAGAAGCCGTACCATGTCGCATTGCAGTCCTGCACGAGAATCTCAGAACCTGAAAGGTCGATGTCGCCCGCACAGACGATGGGCTTGTCGTTGTCCTTGCGAATGATCCCCTTGTGGTTCTCCACTTTGACGGAGTAGCGACGGCGTCTGCTCAGCGGCTCAACCGTGTAGGTGTCATGCTGGTAGCGGTGCGCCATATATATGGCGTCATAATCGTCGTTTTCTCCATCGAGCTTCGCACCGAACATGGAATAATTGACCGTCGTTTCACAGATGACCGCATACATGACCTTGTGCTTCGGTTCGCCGTTCGCCGCCAACAGAGGGATGAATTTCCCCTGCGCGTCCTTTTTCAACTCATATTCCCCGTTCACGTCGAGCTTCGGCGTGCCGTCTTCTCGCAGTACGAGTTTGTATTCATAGTCGTTCGTTTCTCCGAGACGTATCGCCCAAGGGCAGCGCTCAGGGTCATAGAGATATTTGCAAAGATACCTTGCGCCGCCGCCGTCATGACGCTTGTAGTAGCCCAGCACGCGCACCTCCATGCCGAAGCTCAGTCCATATGCGCGGTTCTTGCGCATGGCGGGCACCGTGTCGAATACGACTTGTCCGTTTCTCGCGCTATTATGCCACGAGATGTCATATCCGTTGTAATTGTTGTATGTTATGTGCGTATTATTGTTGGCGACGGCGTTCTGCACCTGCGCATCCCACTTTTGCGGCGTAAAGTCCTCGATGTTCGTATAGTCGAAATCCGGGTATTTGTCGTAGTCGAGTTCCGTGGCGTAAATTGCCTCGTCGTATTCCGCGAGCTTCAGCTTGACGAGCATATCGCCGTCGCGTTCCGCGCCGACCACGCGGAACGGCTTGACCGCCTTGTGCTGTCGTCCGAAGGCGTAGCAGTCATACTTTTGCGGCGTATGAACGAACGGTTCCGTAACGGTCACTGTCATCGTCGCTCCCGTCTGAGGCACAACTTCCTTGCGGATGAGCGTGTCGTCCTGCAAGGTAACGTAAATTTCATAGTGCGCCCCCGCCTTCATCTCAACTTCGCGGTCGAGCGTGAGCGTCGTCGCTGTCGCCGCGACGACGCGCCCCGAGGCTATGCCGATGCGTGAGACGGTATGCGCATAGCCGACGACATCGCCGTATTCACAGACAAGACCGTTGATATCCGTGCCAAGTTCCACGAACTGCAGCTGCCTTTCAGACGTGGCGAGGGAGTAGATGCCCTCCCGATATGCCTGCGTTCGACGGGAAACGCCGAAGAGCGTGAGCTGCGCCGTGTTCTCTTGACCGTCATCCTTGTCCCACAGAGGCGAGCGCAAGGTGAATTGCGTATTCTTGAAGTCGTTGCTGCGGTCATTGTACGTGATTTCGACCGAATGCGCCCGCTCTTCCTTGCTCATGAACGAGCCTTGAACGCTGGACAGCGTCGTGCGCCCTTCGGCGAACACCTGCGACATGCCTTGCGGGCGGTCTACAACGATGCCGTAGTTTCTGCCATGCACGATGATGTTCGCGTGAGCGACTGCCGCCGCTTTCGCCGCTGCGTCAAACCGCTTCTGACTCGTGTCGAAGAAGGCGTCAAATTGGAAGCGGCTTTCCATCTCGCCTTCATTGTTCAGTATCTTTTCATCTGCATACTCCGCCGCGCTTTTCCACTGCACATAATAAGCGTCCAGCGATTCATGCCTGCAGCCAAATACAACGTATTCGTCCGCTCTACTCACCATGTTGCGCAGTTTGCGGCAACCGTGGAGAATGTCATAGGCCGCCCAAATCGGATTCGTCGCCGCCTTCGCCTCGTATGTCTTTGTATACGGATTGTGCACATAGACGACGCTGCGCGTCTGCCGCCAATTGACGTTCGGTATGCCGCCCGAAAGCTGGTTTGTCGCCAATATGCGCATAGCCACCAAGACTTTGTTTGGGCGGCAGTATGTGCCATCATTGTAGCTTGTCAGGATTGCCCAGTTCGTAGCGGTCATATAGCGCGACCCAGCGGGCTTCTTTGTCATGGAAACCTTGACGTCGTATTGCCCCGCTTCCAAATTCTCCGCGAACTTGATCGCCTTGCGGATTCCTTCCGAAGAGTCGCTTTCTACGGTGTACCTCCCTGCGTTTATCCAATCCGGCTTTCCCGTCCGCCGATAATCAATCTGAATCTCCACGGCGGCTTTCGCGTAGCTCCCATCATCGTTGAGATGATAGAGGCCGTTACCCCATTCCAACGTGACCTCAAGCGCCGACGCCTTGACGGAATCCGTCGTTCGGACAATCGGCAGGTTCGTATCCAGCATGAGATTTACCGACTGATCAACAGGCGTATTCGTAAAAAAGGTAATCGGCGTCTGATTGTTCGTTCCCAATCTCGTTTCGATCTGCACATTGTTGTAGTTGCCGATGGGGGTGTTGTCAATGCGTATGTTCTCAATCTTTTCGACAGGGCCGTAACCGCCGCAAAAGAGCAGGTTCAGATACTGCTTGCCATCCGCCGTCGTTTCTACATGCTCCGTGAGGAGCTGCGCCTGTGGAATGCACGTGCCGTAAGTCTCGCCGATGACGCCGCCCTCCGTCGTGGCAAGCGTCGGCAAGTCCCAGCCATAAGTCTGACTTTGCTCGCGGTCGGCATGGGCGCGGGCGTTGATCTGCTGCGGGAAAAGGGCGTTGATGAGCCGCCCGCCAAGATACATGACGGCTCCCGCATAGAGATAGGCGCCGATCGAACCTGCGCTTGCTATGCTCATGCCGAAAAGCGATGCGCCGCCCGAGACGATGCCGCCTGTAAGGGCGGAAAGCGCGATCATGGCGACGAATCCCAAAATCTTTTTCAATCCGCCGCCCTCGACATGCGGCGCAAGGATGATCCAATCGCCGTCCACAGGCGTGACGAGAGCCGGATCTTCGACATGCTGCCCGTTGAGAAACACGTCACGGCCTTCAAGACTTTCAAAATACCGATCGAGCGTCACGCCAAGGCAGACGGCTTCTTCCGTCTCATGGATGAACGGCTCGAACGGATTTTCAACCGTGACAATCCGAATCATGTTCCCTCTCCTCCCTTGTAGCGATAGAATCCCGCGATATGCGACTTCCAGCGCCGGATACGCGCGACAGCTACATCCGTGAATGCGTAGGCATGGATGAATCTTTCCGGGTCGATGCAGACTCCCGCATGGTTCGCCCACATCTCGCTTGATGTCCGTATGGCGACGAGGCACCCGGGTTCAGGCGACTCTATCTTCTGCCACTCACAGCTGTCTTCTTTCATCTTGCGGCTGATGGCCGCCAAATCCCGCGCCGATATGGCATAGTCCTTGAGCTGTATGCCCTGACGCATGAAACAGAGCTTCACGAGTCCCCAGCAGTCGAGTCCGTTCATATCGCGTCCGCCATCGACAAACGGCACGCCGATCAAGTCGTTGTAGGCAAACATTTTTCATCGTCCTCTCTGTATGCCCGGCTCGCCGCCGAAACGCGACGGTATGAGGCAAGATTCCAGCGTGTTGACACAATTCCCCGCTCCGATGTAGCTGCAGCGTATGTCGCCGCAATGGAACGGGCAAAAGTTGTTGATGTAGCGATGCGCGGGAAAACGGTTCATGAGTTCCGCCGACGCTGACAGGCAGAACGTCACCCATGATTCATCGTAGCTTGCCGACTTGATGAGGAAGTCCAGCTCGAACTCAGGGGTTGGATTCGCCAAATTGCTTGCCAATGCCACCATGAGCCGTACGCCCGAATCGACGAGTCCGTTGTATTGCTGCAAGTAGGTCTGTATGATGCCGCCGCAGTTGCTCACCTTGACGTTGAGCGCGGGAATTGTCTTGCCGTCTTCGCCGGAAGTCTCTATGTCAAGCGGGAAAGCCTGCCATTCCTTGCCTTGCCACTGGATATTTTCCGTGTTTCGCACGAGGCGAATCTCGCCGATGGACGGGTTTTCAATCTCTAGAAAAATCAGGAAAGGCGCGTCCGACGCCAAGCGGTTTTTCTCAAGCACGGCGGCTTCGCTGAACACGCGCAATCGCTACACCTCCTCGAATTTCAGGCTTCCATGCCAGCCGACGGGATAATCCTCCTGCCAATCCTGCAGCGGTTCGGCAAAACGCACCTCGTACTCCCTGTCATCTATCCAGTTGCGCAGGATGAAGGAGTCGAACGTGCCGACCTTTGTGAAGAAGTTCAAAAGCCGCTGCATATCCTCGGCGGACACAGCTTTCCATGCAAACATCCATGTGCGCCGCATTCTCGTCGTACGCGGACGCGTCAGCTTGTAGTTCGCGTCCGTTTCCGTCGTGATGGTCGAATCTTTGACGCTCATTTTGTATGAATTTCCGCAGCCGCTCGTCTTTGGAACTTTCGGATGCGGGAACGATTCAGGAAATCTCAGCAAGCTCTTTCCCTCCTGTCATTTGCCAAGCGCCGTCTTCAGATTCGTACCGAAGCCGCCGATATTGCGGCTCGCTCCGTCTACGACGATATCCAGCACCATTTTGTTCAAAGAGGCGTCGAAACGTTTGTTTTCCACGCCCACTTTGCTGTCCGTCTTGTTCGTAATATTGACGATGACTCCGCCGCCGTCACGTTTGCCGCCGCCCATGGCGCTCAAGTTGCGTTCGTTGAGCGGTATGACCGCCTCATGTTCGCCGCCCTCGCCGATCATGGCGAGAGTCGGCGCCGTGACGATACCTCCCTTCGCGAACATCTTCAATCTCGGTGCGCCGCCCGCGAGATGGAAATCCGCCATGGGGCTTTTGTATCCGATGGAAGAGAACGCGCCGCCCATCGGCGATGCCATCGCCCCGCCACCCATGCCGAACGCGCCGAGAATGCCGTCCACCCATCTTGCAGCGAGTCTCTGTGCGGCGATTTTCGCAATCATGGACAAGACGCTGTTGCCGAAGTCCTTCAAGACGTCCTTCGCTGATTTCGCGCCACGAATGAACTCTGTCATGGAGTCCGACAATGCGCTGTAGACGCTCTCCCCCACGTCGGCGATGTAGCCCGCCATGCTGCCGTGCGCCGCCTTCCATATCTTGACGTATGTGCGTGCAAGTTTCTCCTGACCCTCCATGTTGAGCGTGCCTTCCGTCTCCGTCTTGCCTTCAACACTTCCCAGATGGGCGACGAGTTCAGCGACCTTGCCTTCGCTTTGCAGGTATTCGATATATTCCTCATGCGCTCTCTTCAAGTCTTGACGCCGCTTTTCTTCGGCTTTGGCGAGCTTGGCGTAGTACCATTCCGATACAGCTGCCTTAGACTGCCAGTCGTCCTTGTCGCGCATGACTTCCTTCTCTTTTTCCTTGCGCTCTTCGGCGAGTTTTCGCACGGTGGTCGAATATTCCGCCTGTGCAAGGGCTTCATAGTCGTGCAGGACTTCGGCATTCATGCTCTTTGCCTCGTCGGCTACCTGCGCCAATGCCGCCCGCTGTTTTTCCGCTGTCTGCCGCGCCATGGATTCGGCGTACTCGTCGAGCTGCTTGTTCAAGATGTCAACAGTCTTTTGCGATACGCCCGATTCCTTGATCTTGTTGATCTGCTGTCGCTTGTCCTGCACGTCCTGCTGGATTTTCTGAACGTCCTGCATATACGACGTATCTTCCATGCCGCTGATGCCGTTTGCCATAGTCTGAAAGAGGCTCACGGCATCCTTCTTCCCCTGTTCGAGCTTCCTCGCCGCTTCCTGCGCCTGTCTTGCGGCTTCGGCTTCCTCGCGCGTGCCGCTGCGCCGCTCCGTCACGGTGCGCCCGCCCGTCGCCTCGGCAAGAGAGCCGTAGCCCTGCACCGCGCCGAAGTAGCTCTCCGCCTCGTCCATGGAGATGGTCTGCACGCCGCCCGAAGATTGCCTGCTGTTGACCATGCCATTGCCCATGTAGATGCCGACATGCCCCGCAAAGTCCACGAGGTCGCCCGCTTCCGGCTCATAGCCGCCGCCCGCCTCATGGTACGCGCCCGCTGCGCGGAACGCATCGTCGTTGATGATGCCCTCGGTACTCTGACCGCCGATGCTGTCAATGCCCGCTTCCGCATAGATGTTCGCCGTGTAGCTGTCGCATTGAATCGTAGCGTCAGGTGTAATGTTGCCCATCCACTGCTCGCCCTGCGGATGACCTGCGGCGATGTCCGCCGCCAGTCTGCCTATCGGGTACTCTACATCGTAGTTCGTCGGCGCAGGCGCGGCTTTCTCTTTCGGCACATGAGCAACTTCGCCGCTGCCGCCTATAGCAAGGGAATCCATCAGTTCCTTTTGCAGGCGCTCCATATCCGCCTTGTTCTTCTCTTCTGCTTCCTGCGCCGCTGCTTCCGCTTTCAACTGCGCTTGGTAATCCTCATCGTCTTTGTGACGTTCCCACCACGCATCGTTCAGTTTCTCTTTTGTTGCGGCATCCGTCACCAATTCCTTATTATCTGCATCCGCGCCATAGGTGTTCGTATATTCCTTTTCCACGCTGGAGGCTGTATGTGCATATCTGTAAAATTCGCCGTTTTCTTCCACGTATCGCTTGCCGTCAATATTATAGGTGCGATTTTTTCTTTCCGCATCCTGCGCCCGCCCGTACTCGCTGAGCTTGTAAATCGCGTAGCCCGTCGCCGCCGCGACGCCGAGCCAGCCGCCCATCAGCGTCCATACGGCTCGTGTCAGATTCCCGACCGCCGTCGTTGCTGTCGCCATCGCGCCTACGGTCTTCGTCCCTGTCGTGACTGCTGCATTGCCCGTGGCCGTCGTGGCGACGGTCAGCGCGTTCGTCGCCGTCGTCGCTCCTGTCGTGGCGATCGTCGTCTGCGTCTTCGCCGCCACATTCTTTTCGCCCGCTATAACGGCGGCATTGCCCGTCTCCGTCGTTGCCAAGGCAAGTTCACGCTCTGCGCCCGCCGCAACTTGCCCCGATCGCGCCGCGCCCGTATGCGCTGCCGTCATGCTCGCGCCCGCACGCTCCGCCGCAAGAGCAGTGCCGTTCAAGGCAACCGTCGTTTCCTCTGCCGCCACCGTAGCCGCCTGCGCCTGTGCGGCGAAAGCTGCCCTCATGCCTGCGGCAATCCGTTCGGCAGTCGCGGCAGTCTTAATCTCGATCTTCGTGCATTCTTCGACAATGCGTGCCGTCGTTTCTTCTGCCGACAGATTCGCTTTCATCGCCGCCTTCACGACGGCGTTCTGCTGCCTTTGTGATTCGCGCTCTACAGCGGCGATGCGCCTCGCAATCTCGCGCTCATGTGCAGCGGTGATTTCCGTCTGTGTCGCTGTCTGCGTTGCCGCCGCTGCCATCGCCGCCCGCTGCGACTGCAGCCAGAATGCGCGAACCGTGCTCAATGCACCGCTTGCAAACTGGATTCCCTTGTAGGCAGCGACAAACTTGACGACCGCCGCCGTGACATCACGAACTTCCTGCTTATTCGCGGCAAGCCATGTCGCTGATTCCGTCAAGCCCTCGATAATGACAGGAAAGACGCTCTCTGCCACAGGAGCAAGTGCCGACGTAAAGGCGAGCTGCACCTGCTGCGACTCCATCTGCATGACTTTCATGTCGAGCGCCAGTTCATGCATTTCCTTCGCGTCGAGACCGATGCCCTTGACACGCGCCGCCGTCTCAGCCGCTTCCGTGTACTGTTCGAGCGTCTGCGCGAGTGCAAGTCCCTTCGTGCCGAGCGTCGTCATGAGGAACTCTTGCTGCACGCCCGCTTCTTTTGCAATCTTGTAGCCCTTGGCGAGGCTTTCCAGCTGCTCGTTGAGCGGCAGGAGCTTGCCGCTTGCATCTGTCAGGCTCACGCCGAAGAGGTCGAGCGTGCGACGCGCCTTCTCTCCTGCCTCGCTGTCGGAAAAGAGCGACTTGTCGAGGCGCATGACGGCGGAGCTGAAGGAATCCACGTCGCCGCCCGTAATCTTCAGGATGCGCGAGAGATTTCCCGCTTCCGACGTCGTCACGTTCAGGCGGTTGGACAGCTTGTAGATATTGTCTCCCGCCTGTACCGCGCCGTCGATGATGCTCGCAAGGCCGAAAGCGCCGGCGGCGGCAGTCGCCATGCTCTGGAACTTGCCAATGAGGTTGCCTGTTTCCTTCGATACGCCGGCGAGAGCGGCAGTAGCGGATTCCATCGGCTTGGTATTGAGCGCTGTCTGCATGGCACGCTGCGTCTCGTTCAGTTCTTTCTTCAGTTCGGACGAATCCGCGCCGATCTTGATTTTCAGCTCGCTGATGCTCTTTGCCATTATTCCACCGCCTCATTCAGTCCAAATTCCCGCTTCAAATATTCCTCATCCGCCCTGCGCTGCTCTTCTCTTCGCTTTGCTTCCTTCTCGCGCTCTTCGGGGTAGAGCGGCGCGAGGATGTCGATCGCCGATACCGGCTTTATGCACTGCACACTGACGAGACACGAGACGAAGTAGGCACGCTTCCAATCTTGACGCTTCTCCTCTGCCTCGCGGCTTTCCAGCATCAGATAGAACTCCTGCACTTGCAGGGATTCATATACTTCGGGCGTGATGCCGAGAATGCCGTAGGCGACAGGTTCCGTCGCTTCCACCCATGCCGCCATGGAGGCGACTTCTACTTCTTTTTGGCCATCACATCCTCCGCTGCCGCTTCGTCGTTTTTTCCGCGCGTGAAAACCCCCGTCGCAAACACCGTCTGAACAAGCGCCTGATTGATGTCGTCGATTGTGCCGCCCGCCGCGCAATGCTCTTCAATGAGCCGAATTACAGCGTCTTCCTCTTGAGGCTTTGGAAGCGCCCAGCGCAAGGCGGCGACGGTGTACTGCAAGTCCAGCGAGCGCAGGCTGCCATGTCCCATCTCAGCGATGACGGAAAACAGCGACTTGCCGATTTCCTGCTCCAAAGCCATCATGTCGCGAATCGTCAAGCAAAGCATGAGCTGCCTGCCGTCCGCCATCTTGAACACCGTTTGCTTTTTCATGTGAAGATTCTCCCTTCTTCAAAAACGAACGCCATATCCGCAAGCGCTTGCGGATATGGCGTTCCAAACTTCTTTCTATACCGCAAGATCAAGGTCAGGGCGACGCTTTCGTGACCTCGCTGATCGGGCCGTTGCCGTCGAGCGTGCCCGAAAGGGTAGCGGCGCCGTCATGTGGCACATCTTTGCTGAACTCCGTGACCGCCGCCCAGCCGCGCTGATAGCTCTTGTCCGGATACTGCAGCTTGATGTCGACTGTCTTGCCCGCGCGAAACGCGACTTCGAGCGCTTCCACACCCGCATCGTTGAGCATGACAAGCCCCGAAAGGTCGATGCTCCAAGACTTCATGCCCGCGAGCTTCGAGCTCCATCCGTCCGTCGCCTTGTCCGAAACGTCAATGGAATCCGCTTTCTCCGTCAGCTTGCTGTTCCTCTGCCCGCCGACGACCGTCCAGACAGGCACGGCGAACGTACCTGTGTTAATCATGAGCAGATAGTCCTTGCCCACTGTCGCCGTCGAGATGTTCGGATTGACGGGCAAATTCTCTGGTTTGATTGGCATTTCTTATCCCTCCATATCCTGTATTTGTACTTCGAGGCGCAGCGTCGCGCTGTAGCCTCTGATTTCCCGTTGATTCGTGCGAATCTCCGTGATTTCCTGATCACAGACGGCAAATCCCGCCGCCTGCATATCAAGCCGCGCCACCGTGAGCACCGTAGCCACGTCGTCTAAAATACCGTTGATCTCCGTACGGCTGTTCGTACCGCTGTAGATTTCCAGCTCCATTGTCGCCGTGCAAAGCGCCACGTCCTTGGCACCATCAGGCGATACGCTGATTTCGCCGAAGACGATGAACGGCAGTTTCGCCTTGTCGTCTACATGCTCATAGATCGGCGTCGTCTGGCACGCCGTCAAAAGGTCGCGCACAGCTTTCTGCAATGCCTGCAAGGGCAGTCGCTTCTTCCTCACGGGTCAATCGCCTCCTTGAGCGCCTTGACGACTTTCGGCTCTACCTCGTCGAGCGCGGGCTTCATGAAAGGTCTTGGCTTGCGTGCAGGCAAGTTCGCCCATTTCGCAAAATTCCCGTTGAATTTGAGCGCCATCTTCTTTGTCGGCACAACGACCGACGGCTTGACGCCTTTTTCCAACAGGATAGAATGCGGCGCCTTCGACTTGACGAAGCCGCGATTGTTCTTCTCGTCGTATTCCATGACGAGCCGCTTGACAATGCCGCCCGTTGCTATCGGCGCCTTACTCTTCGCCGCGCTCAAGGCGTCCTGCGTGCCCTTGCGAATCACCATTTTCATGCGGCGCTGCGATCCGTCGCCGTACTTTCCGATGTCACTTGCCGCTTTCTTGATTTCGTTCGTCAAATCGCTCTTGATGTAGAATCCCTTCGCCCTCGCCATTACAGCTGCACCTCGCTTGTCGTCAGGATGATTTCGCCGGGCGTCGTATCGTCAATGTGCTCCACATGAAACACGCGCGTCCCCTCTTTGACACGCCAACCTTTGGCGATGTCCACGGGGCGAAGACGTATCCCCTGCGTGACTTCGACCGCCGCCGCATCGCCGAAAATGGCGCGGCTCACGAAGCCGGGCTTTAGAAACTCCGCCCAAACTTCGCGCGTCGGAATGTACGTCGTATCGCAGCCGTTAATCTCGTCCAAAGGGCTTTCAGGCCGCAGGAGCGTCACACGGCGATTCATCTTGTCTACGTTAATCACGGCGGTTCGCCTCCTCCATGGTGCTGCAGCTGCAGAATCATCGAGCGGATATGATACGGAAAGGACTGCCGATTATCGCCCCGGCAGTCCCTGTGCGTATACATCTCGCTGATGAGCGCGAAGCGCACGATGTCCGCCATCGCCTCGAAGTCTGCCAGCTTGCAGCGTGACTCGAAATCGTCAACGGCGTGGACAAGGTACGCATCCGCCGCCTTCATGCACTGACGCAGGAAAGCGTCCTCGATGTCGAGATCAATGCGCAGGTACGTCTTGACCTCATCGAGCGTGATCGCCATGACGTCCCGCCTCCCTTAGGCCAGCGTGACTTGCGCCAGCTTCACGGCGTCCGTATCGTCGGCGACGACGCCGAAACGCTCCACGCAGCGCAAGGCCGTCGCGTACTTGTCGAAGAGGAAGTCCGTCGACACGGCGATTTCCACGCCCGCACGCTCGAAGAACGCCACATAGTCGGCGATGCTGCCGACGTAGAACGGCACCTTCTTCGTCTCTGTCGGAAGCGTGCCGTTCGAGACGACGACAATCGGCTTGCCGCGGAAGCGGTAGGTGTCGGGCGCGGCGACGTCGGGCACGAGAAGCGGACGCTTCTGTGCGTCTTCCAGCTCGGAGAGCCACTGGAAACCGTCCTGATTCGTGACGATCCGCGCATTCGCATAGTAGGACGGGTCGAGACTGACGTTCAGGATCTTCATAAAACCCTTGGCGTCCGTCACCGCCGTCGGCGTGAGCTTCTTGAGGAGCTTCAGAATCTCGTCGTTTTCGGTGTTGACCGCCTTGCGTGCGAAACGCTGGCCGATGATCGCCGTGAGATTGACGTCGGCATCGTCAAGGAGCTGATTCGACACGGGAATGATGTCGCCATAGTCCTTGATCTCGTACTTGAGCTGCCCGAAGTCGAAGTCCGACTGCTTGATGCTGTTCAGCTCTTCGAACGCCGTGAGCTTGCCCGTCTCATCGCCGAGCGTCGGCATCTTGCCCGAGATGCTGTTGGCGTGCTGGACATGCGTGAATTCCTTGAGCGCCGTGTACGCCTTCCTGTACTCGCGAATCTGGCGCATCTGCTCTTCGGGCACGAGATAGCCGCCCTTGGCAGGCGTGCCTTCGACCTGCCCGGGAGAGCCGATTTGATTAACATAGCCGCGCTCCTCCTCCGTGAGCGTCCTGCCGAGCACGAGCTTGTTAAATACGCGGTTTCGCATCACTGCATCGCTGACCTTGTTCTCCTCGACGGGCGCCGCCGTATGAGCGAAGTCCGTCAAAGCCGCCCGCTCCATCGCCAACGCCGCTTCATACTGATGAACGGCGTTCGTCAGCTCCTTGGCACGCTCCGCCGCCGCCTCGACATTTTCCTCCTGCTGCAGGTTCTCCACCTCGCGGCGCAGTCCGTCCACCGTCTTTTTGAGTTCATCCGACTTTTTCATATCATAGCTCCTTTCGCCAGGGCAAGGGCGATCTGTGCCCTCTGCCGCATTTCCATCGCTGCTTTTTGGCAGCGTTCTTGCTCTTTTGCTGCTTTTTGGCAGCTCTCCTCTGCCGCTTTGGCGGCAGGCTTCTCTTGCGGCGGCTTCTCGTCCGTCGCGCGGCGCACGCCTTCGGGGATATGCTGCATGAACTTCGCCTTGCCCGCACATGCCGCCATTTGCGACGCTTCCAGAAGTTCCACCGTGAAGAACTCTGCCGCATCCTTGCCCGTCAGCCAAGTCTCCGCATTGACCATCTGGTGCAGCGTCTCCGCCGTCACGCCCGCCCGCGCCGCCTTCAAGTACGTCTCTTCAAGTCCTCGCTGAATCGTATCGAGCACTTCTGCCGATTTTCGGAGGTCGTCGGCATTGCCGCCCGCGTATACTGCAGGCTTGTGGATCATCAGATAGGCGTTCGCTGGAATTTGCCGACGATCCGCCGCGAAAAATACCTGCGTCGCAATCGAGCAGCACCAGCCGTCGATGATCGCCGTCGTCCTGCCATCGTGCCGGGCGATCATGTTCGCCATCGCCACGCCAGCGGGCACGCTGCCGCCGTCCGAATTGATGTAGATGGTCAGTGCCTTGCCCTTGAGGGCATCGAGCTGAGCGCGAATCTTCTCCGGCCATTGATAACCCGTCGTGTTGTCGCACCACTCTTCCATGATGCCGCCCATCTCGTCGTCTACAATGCTCCCCGACAGATAAAGCTCTGCGCTGTCCGGCGTTTCATTCCGTATCTCTATTGCCATCTCCTTCACCTCCCTTCATCATGTAGGCCTTTCCGATGTCCTCTAGCTTCACATAGGAGCCATTGACCATGTGGACATCACCGCCCTCGCACGGCGGACTGTCGAGCTTGGCGCGTGCCTCGTTCGGGCTGTAGATCGCCGACTGTACCATCTTCTGCAGGATGTCCGCCTGCTCGGACGGGTCACCGCGCAGAATCACCCAGACGTTGAATTTGAAGCCCAGCCCCGCTTCCTGCTCCTCCTCCGTCAAGAGCTTTCGGTTCATCTCCTGCTCATAGAGCGAGACGTTATAGAGAAGCGTGTTGACGTAGAATTGCAGGTTCTGCATGGCGCTGTTGTTGTAGCTCGACTTCGTGTAGTCGTTCA
>ERZ772986.927-NODE-927-length-17369-cov-3.719533_pt1 | contig 17369 bp, 27 predicted proteins | sample MGYA00511898_ERZ772986 | MGnify/ENA primary metagenome ERZ772986 (study PRJEB29015, sample SAMEA2737934) | human oral metagenome | biome: human oral; feature: human-associated habitat; material: dental | place: China | collected 2148 ... | reverse complement strand
TGGCGGGACTTGAACCCGCACGAGCGTTAGCTCACCACCCCCTCAAGATGGCGTGGCATTTAAAAGGCACACACAAAATCAATAAATACAGCAATTATCTAGCTTGATTGCCCATATTTCTGTTTATATTTCACTATATTTTTGCATAGCTTGATGTCAAAATGATGTCATATATACATTTATATTTCTCGGATAGAATAGTGGAGCCCAAAGAACTTAATGAGCTTTAAAACGTTGGCTCGGTTATACTTTGACGGAGCAGCAATTATTAAAGTTTTATCACTATTAACATATACCGCCTTTACATCGTCTGCCCAAACAAAATCTGGGAAATGCTCGGCCAATCTAAGGTCCTCCCATGTCTCTCTGCCAACAAGAAGTATGCCTTGCCCTAGCCTCTCCTGCATGGAGCATATTATATCCCATGCAGCTGTGTAGCTATCTACTTTTACTGCATCTCTCATAAAATGTGGGTCTTTATTAAATACTTTCAGCATTACTCCCACCTCCTATTATTACCCTAATTACATCATATTTTTACCTTATCTGCAATTACTACTTATAAACAAAAAAAAGACCTTACAAGGATATATTCCCAGTAAGGTCTTTTGCATTACTACAGTCAACCCATGAGTCCACCTGCTCATGCTCAGGAGATGTATGGATCACCTCAATTCTTGGCCGCTATGTATACAACAGCACCGCCTAATAGGATATTAAGTAATTTACTATTCCGTTGTTGCATCTTTACTTTCTGTAGTTCGCGAGTCTGCATCTCTAAGTATGCGTTGACTTTCGCCAATGATTCGCTTTGCATTGTTAGCGTTCGTTCTTGCTGCTCCAATGAGTTCTTGGCTTCGATTAATTGCGCCCTCTGTTCTTTGATTAGATTCATCGATTCGAGTAATTGTTCTTTCGATTCTGTCGTTGAGAGTTTCGCTATGTTCAATTGCTGTTCTAGCTCGTCGATTATCCTCAACTGCTCGTCGATTGTATTGTCTAGAGTTATCAACTTCTGTTGTAGCACGTTGTATTCCTGTCGTGTCAATATTACTTGATTTGTTGGCGTAGAACCATATACAGGTGAGCAAGATGACAATGCCGACAATAATACACAGCCAACGATAGCTATGAATAATTTGTAAATAGGATTTGACTTTATCATTCATAATACCTCCTAAATCACACTACCCCATTCTTGGGCATAATATTTAGCTTTACCACGAATTACATCTCCTCCGGAACCAGGAGTATCGCCCTCATGTACTGCCCATAAGTCCCATCGTTCACATGTTGTGGTAGGTCCGTATGGCTCGTGAGCATAATAACCGTCCATGTTATCGGCTGCCTCCGCATGTGTTAAGACATGCTCGATATCACATGGGATACCAAGGTCTACACATAGCAAAGCTACAACCTGTGCCAATGTTTCAATTTGCGCATCTGTAGGAGCATATTCGCCAAGGTTATCAGTCCATTGAGCGCCATATGCGCAATCTAGTGCGATACCTACTGCAAAACCATTGCGCATATAGGTGTGGTTTTTATGGTCTGTTAATTCGCCATCAATGTAAATATTCCCATCCCTATCGATGTTAATATGGTAGTCATCAAATTGTTGATTGTACCTACCTGCCGTCCAATGCAAATAGATTTTATTGATTTGGCCTAAAGCTCTACGGCAATATTCGTTTAAGTCAGTAAGACTAACGAGGTGCATTATAATCACTCCTTTCTGTAATATTCGATAATGGTTGTATTTTGGGTTGTTCTTCTAACTTATCTGGGATACCATTATTATCCCTATCAACGCTAAGCCATAATAATCCTGTGAGTGATACTATCACGCCCGGAGCTCCAAACATATGGTCAATTAAGAATGCTCCCATTGTTATGATCTTATCGTTTGCGCTAGATATTTCTCCTAAATAAAATGAAATTGCATAAGCCATGATTGCCAATATAATTGGCGTTAACATAATAAGTATGAGTATTCTCGCACCCCATACTAAAGTAGGGTGGACTTTCGCCACCCTAATAGATTGATATGATTTTTTTAAAACATTAATGAGCTTTGGCGGTATGTTCATGAAACTCCTCCTTTAACTCATCTATACGCGACTCCATTCCTTTTACCCTTGTGGCTAGTTTCACGTGTTCTGTATATGCTTTTACACGTTCTTCACGAGATAACTTAATTTCATTCTTCAAGTCATTGAGGGTTTCTGTTAAAACCCCCATTTTTTCTTGGAAAACTAGAGTGTCTTGCAAATGTTGCAAGTCACGTTTTTCCAATAACGGAAGCACCAATACTTTATAGGTAAGGCCTGCCACTACACTAACAATGGTTAGTGTAGTGAGGATGTCATCTAACTGAAATTGCCATGTCCACATTCAATTATCTCCTTACCAAAGTATTACACTGGCTTCCAAACATTACTATAAATATCCCATTTCTTAGTTTCATCATGGTTGTACACTTCAAAGTCAACTTTATAAATACCAATATCACTAGGTGGAACAGACTCATCTGCTACTATAATCTTATTAAGCATATATTTAGGGTAATTATTATTACCTAAATCCAAATTACCACCCTTCCACACAAAACTAGGAATGTATAGTACCTTAATATTAGAATATCTAAAAGCATCTTTATCGATTTCAGTAGCCTTTGGTAATTTTATAATGTTGTACTCAGTACCTACAAATGCCTCAGCGCCTACTTTGATTACATTAGGGCAAGTTAATTCTCCTTCTAAATCAGATTTTCCGTAGAACTGTTTAGGCAAAATTTCGGTAGCAGTTGCTGCATCAAAAGTAGGTGCAGGGTTCGGGCCTGGTTGTGGTTGAGGTGGTTGATTCTTATTTGCTAAATTATTAATAATCCCAACAATCTCACTATCAGAATAGCCTTTACTATATGCACCTTTTACCGCATCAAGAATATATCCATAAGTACTAGCGGGCTCAATACTGTTGATTTCTTCTGCAAATTTGAATAATTTACCCTCAGAAGAGACACCCTTAGATTGGATAGCGTCTCTAATTTGAGTGATATGACCACCAAATTTCTCTAATTCACCCATTAAATCATTAATAATTGCTTGTTTCGGTCTAGCCATGTTAGTTACCTCCGTTAATTTGCTTTAATATAGTAATAATTTGCTCAAGCTCATCTTTAACCATGAACTCTGAAGTGTCAGGCGCTGGGCCTGGGTCTCCTTTGAGTTGTTGCTTTTGGCTTTCGGTTAAATCTTCGAAGCGTAATGGATCGCCTTTTTCTCCTTTGAGTTGTTGCTTTTGGCTTTCGGTTAAATCTTCGAAGCGTAATGGATCGCCTTTTTCTCCTTTGAGTTGTTGCTTTTGGCTTTCGGTTAAATCTTCAAAACGTACTTGTAATTTGATAATTTGTTTATCATCTTTAATATTTATATTGTCTTCAGCGTCTACATAAACATTAATATCATTCATATTATTTACCTCTATTGCTGACGCCTTCAAGAATAGTTAATTGTCCTTTGACGAGACATTTAACAGGCCTATCTCCGGCCCAAACAAATAAATCCCACGCGTATCTGCCGTCAAGTAATTCTTTTGTATCCAAAGAAAGGATAATTCTACAACGTTCGCCTGTTGCTAAATTATCCTTTGATACTGTGATATTGAATTTGGCTCGATACCGTTCATCATAAGTAAACTTTCTTACACATGAAAACAAATCTTCTGGATCTACTTCGACATTATATCCAATCGTCAAGGTGATGAACTCGCCCTTAATAGCTGATAGATTATGTTCAACTGGTATCATATTTATCACCACCTATGCTTTTTTTGCAGCAATACAAATGTAATTGGCGACGCCTGGAATAAAGATCTCTTCACCGTAACGTCCTTTTTCGACAACGCCATTCCAGCTTTTAGATACACCTTGAGTACCTATTAAACGCGTCCCTACATGTACCTTTCTTCCTTCTCTCCAACATTCGAGATTAATCATATTCCGCGGATTGCCTTCGTCAACATCAAGATAGTATCTTTCTACATTGGATTGATTTACGGACAATAACCATTGGCACTCATCTTCTGTAAATCCTTCAGGAATCGGAAGTGTTTGCCCGTCGCGAGCACTACCATATGTAACGCTAATATCCGGAATTGTTAGAAATGGGTTAAATGCTGGATTGCCGTCTTTTCCAAACCAGCCCGGCCTTTCTTTACAACATAGATTAGAAGCTCTAGTATTTTTATAATCACCTAAGTCTAAGTTAGTACCACCACCATCGCTATCCACTCCCCCATCTGAAATTGTATGATAGCCTCCGCCGGCTTTGCGTTGAATTTTAATAATAGCACTTGTAGCTATGTCTAAATCGCCCGTCATAGTGTCGCCGGATTTTTTTACGTAAGAGTCATCTAGCTTTGTATTAATATCATCAGATAGCTTATCCGCAGTAACGGATTTATCTGCGAGTTTAGGGGTTGTAACGCTCTCATCTTTTAGCTTCCGAGTAGTTACACTCGCATCAGGGTGATCGAGTTCATTTAATTCTCGATGGTCTTTTAATGAATTTTGCAGTCTACCAAAGAAATCATCAATCTTTTGCCAGTTATCATTTCTAAGATTGACATCATATTTGTCTGACTCCAAAGGTTTAAGCAAGTTCATTATTGGCGTATAATTTGCCATTATGGCAACACCTCCTGGTTCAATGCAAAATGAGTGAATTCAGTTAGTTCTTTATGGGTAAAGCGCGACAAATCAATGTGGCGGTTATAAAGCAAATCTACGTCAAAAATTAGGTTCATTGGAATAATTTCTTTAAGCATATTAGCAACGATGTCACGTTGTTTCTTTACTCCTAATGAAATCTTAAATTTGATGCTGTAATTATTAAAATCTTCTATGATTTTATAATTTCCTTCACCACATAATGTATCTAGTAATTCACGTAACTTAATCATAGTGTAAGGACGTTGACCCAAAAGTGCAGCTAATATAGCAAAACGTCTTGTATCAGATGAATCGGTAGGCTCAGGTTGAAGTTCAAGAATTTTTTCCCATTGAGACAATCCATAATCATCAGCTGTATAAATATATTGTTCTTTGAAAATATTAATGAGTAAATCCCATATAGCTTGCACCTCAATTGATTCAATTCTATACACTTCTTGAATATCTACAGCATCTTTGGTCACAGGAACAGCGTAGTCCGAAAGATTGATTAAACGTTTAAACGTTCCAAAATTAATTGTATTGTTCATATAGCCACCAACTCTACTGTACCCAATACAGGAATCTGATTATCTTTAAGGTCTAATCGATTGATAGCACGATCATTAATTTTAATCGTGCCCACATCAATCACATTATCGATATCGATTAGTAGCGCCGTAATAATTGAGGTTCGCACTGATATAAAATTGCCTTCATCTTGAGTTGACCATTCCTCACAGCGTTTCAACAACTTATCTGATATTGCTTTTTCAACCTTAGATTGTATTTCGCTAACTGGGTGTCCGGCTTTCATGTTAACTTGAATTTTGTAGTTAATAGTAATAGGTTCCGCAGATACAACAGTAACCGTATGCCCTATAGGAGCTAAGCCGTAGCCTTTCCCTTGGTTAGGCCTTGGGTCAAATGTATTTTGAACTTCTTTAACTAACTCATTGTCAGCCTTTGCAAATTCACTATTAACTATTACAAGCTTTACTGTCCCCCCTCCATTCCAACAGCGGTACACTTTAACCCCACCAACACCGGCGATAGCAAGAGCTTTTTTCTTGTAATCTGCGCCATTGCCTCCGTAGGCGTTTGACTTAATCGCATCAAAATAACGCTTACGAAATACTTCAGTATCCTCTTCATCCTCACCAGGCGTGATTAGCTTAGTAATACTTGCATCCGTAAGGCCGTTAATTCCTGTAATCGGAGTTATAGTTCCGATACTATTATTAACGATACGTCCTGCAGTTTCAGCTTTTAATTTATACCGATGTTCAGTATTATTAATAAGTTCCTTTACTGTGAAATTATACTCATTAAAATTAAATCGGCTTCCAATAGGGACCGCAATATTAAACTTCCCCTCGAACTCTGCAAAAGTTGCGGCCTCAGGAATAATGTTGAATTCTGCAGCACGTAATATCAGATACTCGCGATTTGCAGTAGTAGCAAAAGACTGTTTCAAAATCACATCAGCCATAATATATAATTCGGCCATTTCAAAAGCAGCTGGAGCTACGCTATCAAACATAACGGACCCTTCTCGTTTGTCGTACCTGTCATTTGCTCGGTCTAGGATTCGTTTTGTAATCCTACTCGATGTCATGTGTTCATACAATGCCTCTCACCTCCTTTTTAATTCCTTGCAAGGCCCCATAAATGGTATCAACATCAAATTCAACCATAACATCGCCACCATCATTACTAAATTCAAAGTTATGAACCTTTGTAATTCTATCATCGTTTAATAGAGCTTCTTCTATACGTCGTTGCAGCTCAGCGTAAACGTATGGGATAGGCTCTCCAAATAGATCTTGTAACTCAATGCCATAGTTCCAACTATATATAAGATATTGATATCGTTCTGTATTAATGATTTTATAAATCGCTTGTTCTATGGCGGACAGTTTATCAGCGTGCCCTCGTATCTGACCATCTGTCCTAAAGTCAATAGCATGTGTAAAAGATGGCTCAATATAATTCACAGTATCAGGGATTAGCGTGTCACTATTCTGTTTTGGTAAAAGTAAGTTCTCTGCCATTATTTAGTTGTGCACCCCCTATTCGGATTGTACCAACGGTCTAATGCAATGTAGCGTTGCCCGCCAGTTTCTTTTAACATTATGACTTTATCACCTACAACTAGCTGATTATGTACAAGGTACTTTTTTCGCCCCTTATACTCGTGGTTATGGCTTGCAAATTCTGCATATCCACCACCGCCTGAACGGTTTTCTGTAACATGATCAACGCTCATCTCCATAGTCCATTCAGAGGTATTCTTTGTAAGAACAATATTTTCCTCGGGTATGGTTAACTTAGGGTCGATTTTAATCTCTAATGGAGATGCACTTACGACTTCACCAACGATTACCTCCATAGGCTCGCCATTTTGAATAACAGTACTTGCAATTTCTTTAATTATGTTTACAATTTTAAAGTATTCTGTATCCATTATGTCGCCCCCATTCTAATAATCTTGGTTGGAGCTTCATCATTACGCCATGCATAATTTACATTGCCATACTTCATAGCGTACCCCTTACTCGATGAATTGCCAAAGCACCCACCAGCACCATCGGCGATAACAACATGATCATCGTTGCCATAAAGTAACAAATCACCTTTATTGGCGTATCCATTGTATTGCTCCGTAACATACCCTTTTGCTTCTAGGTTATTTCTGAGTGTATCAACTCTTGATGTGCCTTTGTTATATTCATCTGCGAGGTCTTTGTTATAATACGAGCCGGCAGCACACGCAGTATCTACACAACCCTCACTACCATATTGACTAACCCTGCCATTGTTAGCGTTGAAAGCTGTATCGACTTGGCCAGAAGTTCCACCTGCAGCCGTTGCGCTACCAGACTTGGTTTTCTTGGACGCTTCAATCTTCTTAACGGCTTCAGCGTCCTCGTCTTTTGCCACTTCATACACAGCATCATTATCAACATATCTCAAATCTAAATCCATTCCGTGAAATCCTGTTTTAAACGTATGTGTGACTGATGTAACCATCATGTAGTTATTAACTATGATATCCCCAAAGTTACGATTAATATAAACCAAAGAACCGCCACGCACTCGCACATCGCCGATAACATTTTTCAGTTTAATCTCCCGAGTTTTCTTGTTTTTGTGGGCCATAATTGCCTTAGCTTCAGCTACTGCATTAATATCCTTCTCTTTAGGAATTATCAAATACTGTAAGCGACCCCACTTAGCAATGTTCTTGTCATCTTTAGCAATGAACGTATTCTCTAACTTACTAGAAGCGCCATTAGGAACTGTACGTATGATTTTCACATAGTTGTAAGTATCTTTATCAATAGAAGTTGTATATTGCACATCTTCCATGCACTCATCATCAATATAAATATCGGTTTTCATACTCTCAAATGACGCTAATCTCAATTCGCCATTATCATCGAACAAATGATAAAAAGCATGATTGGGCGTAAATATGACTGTTTTATCCAATAATTGACAAATCATTTCTTGCAATGATTTGTCCTTAAATACGGTTTTCGGTTTATCAGGAGTTTTCCATACGGTATTGTCCATGTAGCCACACTTCAATCCAAAGTCCTCTGCCACCATCTTAATAAACTCAGTTGCAGTCATCGCACCAATAATATAGCAGTCTTTATTTTTTAAATAGCGTAATTGATCATAGCAAGTAACGGAAATTGTGTTTTTCCCATCGCGTTGCTTTTCAAATATAAATCCAAAGAATACTGCTCCTCCGTTCAAAGTAAACTTTACGGTATCCCCTTCATCAAAATTTAGATTTGGATCTTTAGGCACTTTGAAGGTCATCTTACTAGGCACACAGTCAATAGCTCTTGTGATTTGTATATCGTCTTGTGGCTCAACTAACCATAAATCTCCAGTATTCTTATTCCTAATGGTTAACTCATAGTGTAGTTGTATCGGCATAGGTATCGGAGTGATAATGCCGTTAATTTGAGACTGCTCAGCAGTTTTAGATTCATTTACAGCCATTCACTGCCACCTTCTTTTTTGAGTTGGATGACTTGTCCTACCGCCAAAGCAGCAGGGACTGCAATCTTATTAAGAGCAGCAATTTGAAATAGATTGTCTGTATTTCCTAATTGCTTTTTAATAATTTGCTGGAGCGTTTGCCCTTTAGACGCTTTAGCTTTGGTAGCTACTGTTTTGTCATCTGCCGGTCTATCCTGTTTAACGCTGCCTTTTGCAACGCCATCCTTATCAGTCTTGATTTCAATCCGTTTAGCCCCCCACGGTTTCCACTGCTTAAGCGAAACATTAGCATATGAATCAAAACCATTATCAGCATCTTCTTCGATGGTGTAATTTTCAAGTGTACACTTCATGTTAGTCATCGATAGCATTTGTCCGTTTGGTTTCATCCGAACTACAATGAATTGGAATACGGTCTTAGTAGTCTTAAGCTTTTCTAACTCATCTATGTAATATTTAGCTTTTTTAGATTTAAATAACATAGATTCGTTAAATGGATAGTCAGAGTTAGGTAAGAGAAATTTGAAAGCCACATCAGTGAGCCCTGCGGGCTTTATAATGTTCACTTCACCTTTCCCTAGCAAATCCATTGTTTCATTTTTGCCATTTATTGTTGTAACCAATTCCTTAGGGGGAATCGGTATTTGCATCGTTCCCATATAGAAGTAATACATTTAGATCCCCTCCCTTTGAACTGTAAATGCGTCTTTCAAGCCTTTTGAAATCTGACTTGTAAAGCCGTCTAAATCTGTACCGTTATTTATTTCTACATCGTTATTCATTTGGATGTGAATGATATTAGCATCTTGCCACTTCTTCAACGACTTATCGATAGCACTTTCACGAAGCGCTTTGATTTCCTCGTTTGTCATATCGATAGACTTGGCAATCTTGCCGGTGTTCTTGGCAGTCTTACCTGTATTTTTCTTAGTCTTATTGGCCGCATCATGATCCGCGCCCGGAGTAATTTTGCTCGCGTCAAACTCTTGAGGAGTTTTTATGTTAGGCATATTAGGCATCAAATCACCAAGGCTAAGGTTGGCCCCGATGTTGTAACCTTCCCCAAAAGCTCCTGTGACGCTAGAATAATCCATCTTACCCATGATGGTAGTTTCACCGCCGGCAATCTCGAATCGTTCTAATACGCCAGTAGACCCGCCGACTTTATCGATATTTACACCAGGGATTTTATTGATCGCATCAATGATATCGTTAATTCTAGCTTTTACAAATTGCCAAATACCATTCCATATATCAATAAACAAGTTACCGACTGCATGTAATGGGTCTTTGAATACGTTGGTTAAGAAATTAACAAATGCTGCGATGATATTCCAGCCCAATGCAAATACATTGAAAATAACGGAACCGAAAGCCCAAAAAGCGCCAACTACGATTCCTAGCACGCTAATATTCGCTTCACAGAAATAGTTAATAGCTTCTACCGCTAAGTAGATTATGACTATAACTGCAACAATTAAACCGATTACCCATGTTAATGGGCACGCATACAATGCGGCGTTCAATCCTTCTTGAGCTACAATCATTGCTAACAGAGCAGCAGTTTCCGCCCAATCCGCTACAGCCTTAATTGCCATAGCACCGGCAGCGAGAATTGTTCTTCCGGCTGCTATCCCGGCTCGGATTGCATAAAACGCCATAACGCCGCCCAATATTATCATCGCTGTATACATGATAGACGAGTGCTGTCTAACAAAATTAGATAACGTGTTGAATGCCCCTACTGCAGTATTAATCGTTTCACCTATAACGCCTACGAGCCAATAGAATACTGGCGCTACAGTTTGAATAGCCCCAGTTACGTTGTCCACTAACTCACGGACGCCCTCACTATTAGCAAGGTCGGATATTCGCTGGAACACAGGTTCGAACGCCCGAATAGCTTTATTCTTAATCGACTGCATATGATCGCCCCAAGTTTTAGGAAGCGATTCAAACTGCTTTTCAATCTCAGGCAAGTTATTCATAATAGCGTTTTTAATTACTTCAGCAGTAATCTTACCTTCCGAGGCTAGCTTCTTAAGTTCTCCGCGGGACACGCCCATAGATTTAGCAATGATGTTTTCAATCATAGGCGCGTTTTCAGCAATAGACCTGAATTCATCACCTTGTAATTGTCCACTGGCTAACCCTTGCGTTAACTGAAGCATGGCGTTCTTTTGTGCTTCTTTCGATGCACCACCAATAGCGAATACCTTTTGAATACCCTCCATAAATTCTACAGCTTTTCTTGGGTCCGGGAACGCATCATGCGCGGATTGGGATACTTGGATTACGGCGTCAGCCATTTCCAAATACCCGCCTCTTGCACGCTGTGCGGATTCAAATATCTGCTTATTTAGGTAAATAGCATTTTCTTGGCTTCCGGCTACCAATTTAAGGCGAGCTTGCACCTGTGCCCATTCGGTAGCAGTATCTTGAATCGATTCTATAGCACCTTTTATAGCGCCAATACCATTCATTACCGTACTAGCCAACAGATTACCAGCAAAGCTGTTCATGATTCCACCCATGCTAGCTTTTAGCGTTTCACTAGCATTTGATACGCCAGTCATCTTATTATGTAGCGTGCTCATGGATTGATAGGCTTTAGTCGTTGCGTTTGCGGCTGCGTTCATAGCATTAGGAATATTAGTTGAGAGGCTTATATAGTTAGAAAGTGTAGCCATTCATTACCCCCTTTTTGCCTTATTCATTTCATCTTGCTCATCTTTTGTATGTTGCTGAATAAAGGCAATTACTACAGCCTTTTCATTCATGTCCATATCCGCAAAAACAGAAGGTCGCATATGGTATTTAACAAATGCCAAATATGCGAACATCGTTTCTGTTTCATTGGATTCTAGGAGTTTTTTACTTCTTTTACCTTATCTTCCATGCCGACATCATAGCCTTGGGCTTCTGTTACTGCTGCCAAAAGGTCAGCGTATTCACCTGGTGTGAGCATTGCTTTTACTAACTCAACCGGTTCGGTAACGCCCCAGCTATCTTGAAGTTCCGCATCATAAAGATTAGGATACGTGATTGCCTTAGATAGCACATCTTCATTGTATGCAGTTGCGTCGAAACGTTCTTCAGATTGACGAGTGATGCGGTCAGTAACACGCTTAGTGTATTTCTTACGCATTCTTTCTGTTTCTTCAGTAGCTAGCGTTTTAATCTTCCATGCTACTGGCTCACCATTCACTTTGATACGCTTAGATGCTACGTATTCAGTTTCATTGACTACATCAACGTTTTGTTTAAGGAATGCACTTAAATTTTCAGCCATTGTAAAAACCTCCTATAAAATAAGGGAGCAAGCACTAGGCTTGCATCCCATCTAATTCATTAAAGTGTTGAACATATTTAACACCTTCATAAGTGAAATTATGTTCTTGCTCAATATATTTACCATCAGCATCGAATTCTGCTGCCGTTAATTCATCAAGGTTTACGCCTTTTAAAATAACGGAACGTCGACCAGCTTTAGAAGTTGGATCATGATTAACTACTTGCATGTCGAAGTAAGTATCAACACCAGTCTTTAAGTATTTTTCAACCATCTTATCAAACAATGCTGTGTTGTGGTAAATCGTTAAGCTGCCACTATATTCAACAGAAGTGGACTTGTTTCCGGCACCAATGCGGCCCAAAATAGCTACTTTTTCTTTATTCTTTTTGATTTTTGCGCTTAACTTCTTAGCCTGGAACAGCAAGTATCTATTACCGTCGGACACGATATAGCAAGATGCCAATTTGGAAGAAATGACATCAGCTGCTTCCATCGTTTTCAAAGCATCTAAAATTTCATCTGCCATATGTTACCTCCTACGCCACTACAACAGTCATATATAATTTTTCCATTGCAACAGTTGGTTGCAATTGGACGTCAACAAGAACATCTTCTTTATGTTCGCCTTGACTAGGAATAGGAATATCCTTATCTGTAAAGTTTTGAATTGCACGCACACGAGCGTATTCTTCAGCCAACGCTACCAAGTCATTCCAAAGGGCCTCACGGTCAACTTGATCATTCTGAGATTTACCAAGATAAGTTCTATTGAATAAACGCGCAGAATCAACCGCCCAATTATCAAGAACCCGAATGACCTGGTTCATAGCAAAGTCACGTGTTTTTTCTTTGCTAAATTCAGTAAATGTATTGATGTCTTTCAACACACGAACATCACCTTGGATGTTTCCGCTTACCGAGTCAGATACAGTGTGGAACACAAACATACCATTGGTAATCGCTTGTTGTAATTCATATTGTTTGTACTTAGCATTAACAGTATATTCGCCATTATAGATAGTATTAGTTACAGATTTATTAATAGGGCAGGACGCTTCTTGACCTAATGTCCAATACACTAAAGAGCCTTTTTCTGCGCCAGTGTCAGTAACATCGTTCAATACAGAAATAACACCTTCATCGTTAACCTTTTGTTTGCCGTGGATAACCAATTGGAACTTAGCTCCAGTTTCTGTTCGTGCACGTTTAGTAAAGTTAATTAACAAGGACTTGATTGTGTCATCCGCACCAGCATACCCAATTGTATTGAAGTAGTACGGCTCTAACATTCCTAATCCATCTTGGTAGTTTTGAGCTGTAATTGCTGCGCCATTCGAACCACCAGTCAATGGAGTGTATGCAGTAGCAGTTAATTGAGCAGAACTTTTGAAGTCTACATAATCATTAGACGCAATGTCTGCAATTACCCCGATATTACGTTGTTCAGCCACTACTTTACGAACACCATCACTTGTGAGGTATGTCGTTACAACGTACTTGCCGCTATTGTCAGGGTCTGCCTGAATAGATACCCCTAAGTCGTTACCACGAACACCGCCATATTTAGCAGTAGCAACCGCATTGGCCGCTTTTACAGCATCACTATTCAAGCGATAAAAGTAACCTGTTTTGAGCCCAATAAACAGGTCACGTAGACCTTTTAATTTTTCATGAGCATAATCATAACCAAAGATTTTTTGACAAGATTTTTGGAAGTCGTCGCTATCAACGCGGAATACTTCACCTGTTGGGCCCCAATCTAAGCTCAACATCATCGCACCAAAACCACGATCAGATACATCTGTACTAGCGCGCAATTTAGATACGAAATTAATATATGTACCTGGCATTACTTTGTTATAAAACAAAAATGTACCGCCGCCTAAAGCCATATGTTAGCCTCCTATTCATTAATATCAACAATAACAATGCGCGATAGTTCTCGCGCCAACAGTTGTTCGATTTCTTTGTGAGTATACATCACAGAAGTATCGAGTACAGCGTTTAGCAAGTCCGCATAGCGGCCATACGTTTCAGACTGTACGATTTGTTCAACACTAAAGCGTGGCTCATCCTGAACCGGCACTTGTGTTTCTTGTGTTTCTTTAGCCATCTTTTAACCTTTCTGTTAATTCCATTCGTTTCATATGATCAATTGGTTTGGATACGGCGCGGAGTATATTTTCGTACGTTACGAAGAAATGTAACACCCCATCAGAAATCTTATACTTCATTCCAGTCCCCATAATGGTACGTTCCCCAACTTGTACAAATTCAAGTAATTGATATAACACTCTAGGAATATCAATAAGTTTTCTCGTATCTGTAACAACATCAAGATTATTGGCGTAATACATGATATCTAAATACAAAGAAATATTATGTAATTCGCCAACATGTCTATTCATACTAGGTTCAATCACCTTAATATAGGCACATGGGAATGTTATATTGTTCTCTTTGAACTCAAGGTATATTGGCACATTTAATGCCTTATGTACTGCCTTAGACACGGCTGTTAATACATCAGAATCCACCATGTTCTTCAACCCATTTCTTTAATGTAATGTCCATAATACGTTTAGCATTCTTGTTGACTACCTTTTCTGCCTTTTCATGCATGTACGCACCGTCCACCCAAGAATTTTTCAATCTGCCGCCCTGCATTACGCCTCCTTTAGATTGCCCAAGCCACGGCAAGAATTTGCCAACCTCTTGCCGATGTCCATCATTAAGAAAAGATGCATATGAAGAGGTATTAAAAACCTTAATTCTGCCTGTTCTATTACTCAATCGATATTGACCAACGCTCCAGGACTGCCGTGTATGTTCAGTATCAAAGTATTTTGTTTGGACTTTACCGTTCTGCATAAATTTAACAGAACGTTTTCCAACTGGAGTATTTAGCTTAGCTTCTCGTACATACACACTGGACAATTCCTTCAAAACTTGTTTGTTGAATTTTTGAAGATTCCCTGATTGACTTAATTTGACTAAACTACTATTAAATGCAGCAAATTCTTTTAGATCAAATTCAACACCCATATCAATGCACCTCTAAATTTTCGAGCTGCACCTCTTGGTGGGTATCATATTGTGCCGGAATCGAAGCACTGCGAAAAAACTGCTTTGTATTTCGTCCTACGAGCTCGATTCTAGCTCCTTTTGGTATGACTATATCCGGAGCGGTGAAAAGTACCGTAATGGTGCTAAATTTCGAAATCTCAGCGATTTGACCTGTAGAGAGAGTTTTATAGCTGATTCTACAAGGAAATGGACCCTCACGCCTGGATGTTTTATTCATAATTCCAGTGTCAGGGTCCATCGCATCAATTTCAGAAATAACATAACAAGTACAATCATACAAACGTTCTAATTGACGTCTAGCAAGATTTACCATCTTAGCTGTCGGAAGCATGCTAAGTCACCCCTTCCGTACCCATTCAAAGTAGTAGCTAGCTCTTGGAGTCTAGTCGCTTTATCAGATCCTTTGAATTGGACTTCAGTATCACCCATTTTAATTGAACTTGCCATCTCCCCATCAGCTTCAATCAATTTATTTTTGTTTGTCGTGATATAGCTACCAATTACACGGTATATAAGCACGTGTTGTAGTTCGCTAGGTAGTTCAACCTGATTAATATCATTGAGGATATGTTGCGTTTCCGCATTAATCACATACTCAATGATATTTATATCAGAAATTGCATCATACCCAAGCCACGATTCAAGGAGCTGTAAAACCATCTCTTTCGTGGTCATTGTGATCACCTACTATTTTTTAAACGTAGCTTTTACGACTTTAGATTGATTAGTTAATGCCACAACATAGTGTTCATTGGCCACAATTTTGTCTAAGCCTTTTTCAGGAACACGGTCTACTTCGACCATGACATCACGTTTAATGTAGATTGTTGCAGCAGGCAATACAGGAGTGCCATCTTCTACTTCAGCACTTACAGCAACAATGAAGTTATCGATATTAGCTTTAGAGTCATCAATGCGACGAGATGTTACAACACGACACCCGGCAATCATACCGATTTCACCAGTCATCATTACGTCATTGCCGTATTTTGTTTTGTCAATAAAATCAGGGTCTTTACGAAGAGCAGTGATTTGAGAAGGTGCAACGAACAAATATTTTTCAACGTAGTCTTCTTCGTTTAATTTATCTACTGCGTTAACTACACCTGCATAGGAAATAGCTTTTGTGTCAGTAATTGTAAGAGTCGCACCACCAAGGGCTGCTACAACATCTTGATCGATTTTGGATGCAATGGACAAACGCAACTGATGAGTTGCTTCACCTACAGGATCCCCATATCCAGAAAGTTTAGCTTCGTCGGTAATGTCAACACGTTTCATTGCTTTTTTGATTGTTGCTTTAGCGACAGAAGTAGACATTTGAGTTGCGGTAACTTCTTCACCTTCTGCGATGTTTTCAGCATCACCAATATACCCCCATGCCGGGATTGTAATTTCGTTACCAGGTGCACCAGCTAAAGTATCATCAATTTTAGCAATTGGTGTAAATTTAATTGCTTTTGGCAACCCAGCAGACACCATATCGGCCATAACTTGCGGATTAATTACATTAGCCGTTTTAGTTGGGCCATCAGCGAATGTTTGCAAATTAAAAGAGAATTGTTTATTCATTTGTGATTCCTCCTGTCAATGAATTATAAAGTTCGATATTTTTAGAATATAACTCCGCTCGTTGAGAATATGTCATTTTTGCGAAGTCTTCTTTGGTTACTGTACCGTCTGCAGATTTCCCACCAGGATTACCTGGTGCTACGCCTTTAGGTGCAGATGCTTCACCAAATAAATAAGGATTAGCTTTCGCAACTTCAACAAGTTGTTCATCTAATCCTTTAATTTTGCCGTCCTTTACTTTTGCATCTTTTAAATCCAATAAAGCCCGGACTGCAACGTTGTTTTTAGCTTTTGCGTTTGACAATGCTACGTTCACAATATTGTCAATTTCAAGTTGTGCGATTTTACCCTCGTATTCAGCTTTGCGGGTTTCTGCATCAGTTTTCATTGATTCAATTTGTTTCGCAAGCTCCGCATTATCTGCATTAGATTTTTTGAGGTTATCAATTTCGCCATTAAGAGTCGTTAGCTCACCCTTAACGGATTTAAGTTCCTCATTCTTAGAATTAAATTGATCCTTAGAAACATAGTTCTTGCCATAGTCCTCAACGACTTTAGCTGCCTGCTCCTCAGTTAATCCTACTGGACTTGTCTTATAAAAAGATAGAGTTTCGTTTAAAGATGTATGAATAGCTGTTGCTAATCTTTCTTTTGTAGTTTTCATTGGTTTCTCCTATCTGT
>ERZ772986.921-NODE-921-length-17514-cov-2.679535_pt1 | contig 17514 bp, 16 predicted proteins | sample MGYA00511898_ERZ772986 | MGnify/ENA primary metagenome ERZ772986 (study PRJEB29015, sample SAMEA2737934) | human oral metagenome | biome: human oral; feature: human-associated habitat; material: dental | place: China | collected 2148 ... | reverse complement strand
AAGATATAGTGGCGGGGGCACCCCATCACGGCAAGGTCACCAGCTGCCTTTGACTGTCCGTAGACAGAAAGCGGCGAGAATGATTCACTCTCGTCGTGCGTAGCATGGGTGCCGTCGAAGACGTAGTCGCTGGAGATGTGCACGAGCGTGATGCCGTGCTTGGCACAGGTACGGGCGAGCAGTGCCGGGCCTGTCGCGTTCGCCTTCCAGGCCTCCACACGTCCCTCCGGTGTCTCTGCCTTGTCAACCGCCGTGTACGCCCCGCAGTTGATCACCGTCTCGTACAGGTCCCAGTCATACTTTGCGTACTCTGCGGGATCGCTCACATCAAATACATCGTAGTCAGTCCAGTCGAAGGCAAGTCCGATGCCACGATCCTCCACGAGGGCCCGTACGGCGCGGCCCAACTGGCCGTTGCAGCCGGTGACCAAGGTGCGCTTAGGCGCCATAGGGATTGCATCTTTGAGATACGGGTGACTCTTGTCAGTCATAGATAGCGTGGCCTGGTCGAGCGGTATTGGCCAATCGATGTTCAGCGCCGGATCGGCAAGGTTCACGAAGGTGTACGTCTTCTTGAGCTCAGCCGACCAGTGTGCGTCCACGAGGTAGGTGTACACGGTGCCATCTTCGAGTGCCTGGAAGGCGTTGCCAACGCCTCTGGGGACATAGACTGCCCGATCGGGTCCCAGCTCACAATGGAAGGACCTGCCGTAGGTCTCGCTTTTCTGTCTGAGATCCACCCAGACTCCGAAGATCTTGCCAGCCCCAACGCTGACAAACTTGTTCCACGGTTCTGCGTGAATGCCGCGTGTAACGCCCCGCTCGGCGTTAAAGGAGATGTTGTTCTGGACAACCTGGAAGTCAGGGATACCCAGCGCAACCATTTTGGCACGCTGCCAGTTCTCCTTGAACCAGCCGCGACTGTCGCCGTGAACGGAGAGGTCCACCACCTTGAGGCCGGCGATGCCAGTCTCTTCTACCTTGAGCTGCTTCTCAAATTCGATGTCAGACATGATGAAAACTCCTACTGCCCCTGAGCTGCATACTTTCTCTCGGTGGCCTCCTTGGCAGGACGCCACCAGCTCTCATGGTCGCGATACCACTCAATGGTCTGGTCAAGACCCTCTCCGAAGTCCGCATGAATGGGTCTCCAACCGAGTTCGTCCTCGAGCTTGGCGGGATCGATCGAATAGCGGCGGTCATGGCCGGGACGATCACGCACCCAGTCAAAGGCGTCCTCAGGCTGACCCATAGCGGAGAGAATGGAACAAAGCACGTCGATATTCGAGCGCTCGCCGTTGGCGCCAATGAGGTAGGTCTCCCCGATACGCCCCCTTGTGAGAATGTCCCATACTGCGCGAGAGTGATCCTCGGTATGGATCCAGTCGCGCACATTCTCCCCTGTGCCGTAAAGCTTTGGGCGGATACCACAGAGGACGTTCGTTATCTGGCGAGGGATGAACTTCTCCACATGCTGATAGGGACCGTAGTTGTTAGAGCAGTTGGAGATGGTAGCGCGAATGCCATAGGTTCGGCACCATGCACGCACAAGCAGGTCAGAACTCGCCTTGGTGGAGCTGTACGGACTCGAGGGCTTGTATGGATCGTCAGGCTCAAAGCGCCTGGGCTCATCAAGACCCAAATCCCCATAGACCTCGTCCGTGCTCACGTGGTGGTAGCGGATACCGTGTTTCTCCGCTATTTGCAGCAGCCGGTACGTGCCCATAACGTTTGTTTGCACGAACGGCTCGGGATCGAGGATGGAGTTGTCGTTGTGAGACTCGGCCGCATAGTGCACGATGACATCGTGTCCAGGGACAATGCGGTCGAGAAGATCAACATCGCAGATGTCACCCACCACGAGCTTGACCTGCGATTCAGGGAGACCCGCAATATTCTTTGGGTTGCCCGCGTACGTAAGCTTGTCAAGCACGGTCACGTGACATTCCGGATGGTTCGCTGCCATCCAGCGCACGAAGTTGCTGCCTATGAAGCCACAGCCGCCCGTGACAATGATGTTCTTGGGTTCGAAGCTTTCGGACATGGCTACTCCTCCCCAAAGTGGCGGTCAGGGGCAATGCCTCCCTCAGCGACGGTTCGCAGATGTTGCCCATAGACCGACTTCCCATACTTAGTGGCAGCCTCTAGCAGGACATCCTTAGAAATCCATCCGTTTTCGAAGGCAATCTCCTCAGGGACACTCACTGGCAGCCCTTGCGCCGTCTGCACGGTCCGAACAAACTGAGACGCCTCGAAGAGGGACTCCATCGTCCCCGTGTCAAGCCATGCGTAGCCACGTCCCAGCGTCACGACATCAAGATTGCCCGCCTCGAGGTACAGGCGGTTCAGGTCGGTGATCTCATACTCGCCACGAGCGGAGGGAATGACACGCATCGCAAGATCCGTCACGCGCTCATCGTAGAAATAGAGGCCCGTAACGGCATAGTTCGACTTCGGGTGCCTTGGCTTCTCCTCGATAGAGACGACATTGTAGTCTGCGTCGAACTCGACGACACCAAAGCGCTCCGGATCGTCAACGTGATAGCCGAAGACAGTGGCCCGTCCCTGAGCAGCCGAGGCCGAAGCGTCTCGCAGATGTCGCGAGAGTCCGTTCCCGTAGAAAATGTTGTCACCAAGCACCAGGGCGCACGAGTCATCCGCCACGAAATCAGCGCCTATCACGAAAGCCTGTGCGAGTCCATTGGGCTCTGGCTGAGGGGCATACGAAAGGCTGATTCCAAAATCAGTCCCATCCCCCAACAGGTTTTCGAAGTTGGGAAGGTCGCGCGGGGTAGAGATGATAAGGATGTCGCGAATCCCCGCGAGCATCAGGGTCGAGAGCGGGTAGTAGACCATAGGTTTGTCGTACACGGGAAGCAGCTGCTTGCTGGTTACGGTGGTAAGTGGGTAGAGGCGCGTCCCTGAACCCCCGGCAAGGATGATGCCCTTCATAAAAACAATCCCTTCGTATTATGAGCTGCAACAGCAGGACCCAACGGCTTCCCTGGCAGCAACCCTAATCGACGGCGACGTGGTCAGAGGAGTCATCCCCATCCGAGAGGCGCTTCTCGATGAGAGCGAGGTGTTGAATCATTTGGCGAATGTCGCGGGATTGCCAGCTCACGATAACTGTCAGAGACAGGCAGATGCCCAGGAGAATGACGAATCCGACCAAGAACACGAGGTTTGACGCCAGGCCAATTCCCAGCAGCCTGGCAACCATCCCGACGAGGTCGGGAACCAATGCACACAGAATCAGCGCGAGGGACATCGCCATCCAGAGAAGCGAGTACTTCAGCTGAAGCCTGCCCCTAGAGACCAAGCGAACGACCGCAAAGAAAAAGAGCGAGCAGAAGCAGATCAGCATCAGACGTAGGGTGACTCCCATCCTATTTCTTCCCTCCTCTTTGACCCATTCCCTCAATCAGCACAGCGAGGGTGACCTTGACCATGTAGTAGATGCTCCTCAAGGCATTGATGGACGACGTCCCGCTCTGCCGATCGCGCATAACGACAGGCACCTCGCGAACAACCAAGTCGTGCGTGCGCTGTCACGATCGACTCCGGCTCCGGGTAATCACAGGGGTAGTTCAAGGCAAACAGTGACATGGCCCGTCTGCCGGAGGCCCTGAATCCCGAGGTGCAGTCCGTGATGGTCAGCCCCGTAACGAACTTGATGCATCCTTCAAGCCATTTGATGCCGGTCCTGCGCAAGAAGGTAGACTGAAAGCCCTCGGCCTCACCCATAAAGCGCGAGCCGATGACCAAGTCTGCGCCCCTGTCGATCTCCTCAAGCAGCCTGGGAACGTAGGAGATGTCATGCTGGCCGTCCCCGTCGACCTGGATGTCGACGTCGTATCCATGTTCGAGGGCGTAGCGGTGACCTGTCTGCACCGCTCCGCCGATGCCCAGGTTGATGGGGAGATCGATGTAGTTCAGGCCATAAGCCTGACAGATTCGCAGGGTACCATCTGTCGATCCATCATTTATGACGATGTAGTCATAGCCCGACTCCATAATCTGGTGAGCCACCGACAAAATGCTGCCCTCTTCGTTGTGGGCTGGAACCACAAGCAGGACACGGGGCTTGTCATCGTATATGCCCATGAAACCCTCTCGATGCAGCAGCTCCACACGGAGCGCGGAAGAGACATTGTGACGCAGTGCTCACCATAGCCCATCTACCGTTGCATTCCAACATCTCATAACAAAGCGATGCAAACTTGGTGTTGGCCAACATGCGACTATCAGGTGCTACCGTCAGTCACAGGACCACGTGCTACAATGCAAGCCCATAATGCCGACTGAAAGCTTAGGGGAAATCCCATGTCAGATACCATAAGGAGAAATATTCTCCTCAATCCTGGACCTGCCACCACCACCGATTCCGTCAAGTACGCCCAAGTCGTACCTGACATCTGCCCGCGTGAAAAAGAATTCGCTTCGATCATGACCCCCCTGCGCAGCGACCTGGTGCGTGTTGTCCATGGTGACACGGATGAGTACACCACCGTCCTGTTTTGCGGGTCCGGAACCATCTGCATGGACGTGGTGCTGAACTCCCTGCTCGACAACGACAAGCGCGCCCTGGTCATAAACAACGGGTCGTACAGCCAGCGTGCATGTGATGTGCTCGATGCATACGGCATGCCTTATATCGAGCTGAGGCAACCCATCGACGCCCTCCCCGACCTGGACGTCATCGAGGAGGCTCTGCGGAATAATCCCGACGTAGGCTACGTATACATGACCTTCCACGAGACAGGGTCCGGCCTCCTGAACCCTGCACGCGAGGTAGGCGCGCTCGCACACAGCTACAACACCCTCTTCATCACGGACACGACCTCAGCCTACGCGATGATTCCCATCAACGTATACGAGGACAACATAGACTTTTGCATGGCGTCAGCCCAGAAGGGCATCCAGGGCATGACGGGACTCTCGTATGTCATCGGGCGCCGAGACATCATCGAGGCGTCACGCTCGTACCCCGTGCGCTCCTATTACTGCAATCTCTACATGCAGTACAAGTACTTCGAGCAGACAGGCGAGATGCATTTCACTCCTCCCGTTCAGACCATCTACGCCGCGAGGCAGGCTCTGGACGAGTACTTCGCCGAAGGCGAGCAGGCAAAGTGGGAGCGTCACCAGCGTGTTATGGCAGCCATCCGCTCGGGAATCGACCGTCTAGGATTCAAGGAGGCCCTTGATCGTCGCGTGCAGTCAGGCCTCGTCGCCGCCGTGCGCTATCCAAACGATCCGTCCTGGGACTTCGAAAAGATCCACGATTACTGCTACGAGCACGGGTTCACCATCTACCCAGGCAAGATGCAGGGGCAGGGCACCTTCAGGCTCTGTGCGCTCGGTGCCATAGACGAGGGAGACATCGTAAACTTCTGGAAGGTTTTTGAGTGTGCTCTTGAGCGTGCCGGCGTCGAGACACCCGTTATTTACTAGAATCCGCAGCGTTCAGACGCATAGCACCTATTTCAAGGAGAACAGCATGGCAGTTGTCTATACCGCGTTCTGCACCGACATCATCCACGAGGGACACCTGAACATCATCAGGAATGCCCAGCGGTATGGCGAGGTCGTCCTGGGAGCCCTCAGCGACAAGGCGCTCATTCGCTACAACAAGTTCCCAACCATCTCCCAGGACGAGAGGATACGGCTCTACGAGTCCCTTGAGGGCGTCTCCCGGGTCATCGTCCAGGACGACTATCTCTACGACGCCGTCATCGAACAGCTCAGGCCCGATTACGTCATCCATGGTGACAACTGGCAGAGCGGCCCTGAAAGCGTCATTCGCGCCAACGTCCTTGATCTCCTCTCCCGCTTTGGAGGCGAACTGATCGAGGTCACCTACACTAGAAGCGAGGAAGCACGCAAGATTGACCAACAACTCCGCGAGAAGCTGGCCATGCCCGAGTACCGCCGCCGCCGTCTGAGGCAGCTGCTCGAGATCTCCCCCACTGTCAAGGTCATCGAGGCCCATGACGGACTCACGGGTCTCATCGCCGAGAAGACGGTCGTCAACCATGACAACAGGCTCGATCAGTTCGACGGCATGTGGGTAAGCTCGCTCTGCGACAGCACCGAGCGCGGCAAGCCTGACATCGAACTCGTCGACATGTCCGCACGCCTACGCACGATAGACGACATCATGGAGGTCACCACCAAGCCAATCATCCTCGATGGTGACACGGGTGGGCTGACCGAGCACTTCGTGTACAACGTCCGCACCCTTGAGCGTATGGGCGTCTCCGCCGTCATCATCGAGGACAAGACGGGTCTGAAGAAGAACTCCCTCTTCGGCACCGAGGTCAAGCAGACCCAGGCTCCCATCGACGAATTCTGTGCCAAAATCGCAGCTGGCATGAAGGTCCAGCTCACCGATGACTTCATGATCATCGCGCGTATCGAAAGCCTGATTCTTGAGCGTGGCATGGAAGATGCGCTCACCCGTGCCTTCGCGTTCAGGGATGCCGGGGCGGATGGCATCATGATCCACAGTCGCAAGAAGGATCCCTCCGAGATCTACGAGTTCTGTGACCGCTTCCGCGCACAGGACAGCAAGACGCCCATCGTCGTCGTGCCGACCTCCTTTAACGGCGAGACCGAGGAGGAGCTCTCGGCTCATGGCATCAACATCGTGATCTACGCCAACCAGCTGATTCGAGCCGCATTCCCCGCCATGCAGGAAACTGCGCGCGGCATTCTGAAGGCCCACCGCGCGCTTGAGGTCGACGAGCAGCTTATGCCCTTCAAGGAAATCATCACCCTCATCGACGAGCTATAGGGTACGGCTCGTGTCACAGGCGCAGGCGATAGTGATGGCGGCGGGGCTTGGGACGCGCATGGCTCCGCTTACACAGACGACCCCAAAGCCATTGATACGCGTCAATGGCACCCCCATGATAGAGTCGGTGATCAATGCGCTCGAGGCAGCGGGCGTCGCGTGCATCTACGTCGTAGTGGGATATCTCAAGGATCAGTTCCGCTACCTTGAGGAACGCTATGGTCCGGTCAAGCTCATCGAAAACCCTGAGTACCTTTCGAAGAATAACATCTCTTCGATATATGCTGCCATCGAGGTGCTGGAGCAAGGAGACGCCTTCATATGCGAGGCCGACCTGGTCGTCTCCGAGTCGGGGATATTTTCCGATCTCCCCTCGAAATCGTGCTATTTCGGTCGCATGACAGAGGGCTATACGGACGACTGGGCCTTCGACCTTGACATGACCGGACGCATAACGAGGGTTGGCAAGGGCGCGGTCAACAGTTACGCCATGGTCGGCATCTCGTTCTTTAAGAGCGGGGACGCAGCCCACCTCGCCCGCTGTATACGCTCTGCGTATACGCAGGAGGGCCACGAGCGGCTCTTCTGGGATGACATAGTGAACCAGCACATCGACGAGTTCGATCTCAGAATCCGCCCTGTCCTCGAGGGCCAGGTCGTCGAACTCGATACCATTGAGGAGCTTGCCGCATTTGACCCAAGCTACTCCGATCAGTTGAGGAGCAACATCGATGAAGGTTAAAGCTTTCGTAGACGCCCTGGGTGCCGATTTCTACACTGGCGTCCCCGATTCGCAGCTGAAGCCCCTGTGCAATTACCTTATGCACGAGTATGGCATTGATCCGCAGCATCACATCATCGCTGCAAACGAGGGCAACTGCTGCGCCCTTGCCGCTGGCTACCACCTTGCCACTGGCAAGGTTCCCGTCGTGTACATGCAAAACAGCGGCGAGGGCAACATCATCAATCCTCTTGCATCACTGCTCAATGAGAGAGTGTACGCCATCCCCACCATCTTCGTAATAGGTTGGCGCGGCGAGCCGGGCATACACGACGAACCTCAGCATGTCTACCAGGGAGAGGTAACCCTTAGACTCCTAGACGACATGGGCGTGCGTCACTTCGTCATCGACAAGCAGACCACCGAGGATGAGCTCAAGGCCACCATGACCGAGTTTAAGCGGTTGTTAGGCGAGGGACACGACATCGCCTTTGTTATCCGAAAGGGAGCTCTTTCTTTTTCTGGCGATGTGAGGTATGCAAACGACAACTCTCTTGTGCGTGAGGAGATCATCCGGCACATCACGCTGGCCTCGGACGATGACCCCATCGTCTCCACCACCGGAAAGGCGAGCCGCGAGCTCTTCGAGATCCGTGAAAGCGCAGGTCAAGGACACAAGCGAGACTTCCTCACTGTCGGGTCAATGGGACATGCCTCGTCCATCGCGCTAGGAATCGCCCTTCACAAGCCTAACCAGCGCATCTGGTGCATAGACGGAGATGGCGCGGCTCTCATGCACATGGGCGCCATAGCCATCATTGGGTCGCAGGCCCCCCAGAACCTCGTCCATGTAATCATCAACAACGCAGCGCACGAGACGGTCGGCGGCATGCCGACGGCAGCGGGTGCGATTGACTTGGTGGGCATCGCCCACTCATGCGGGTACAGAAGTTCTATCTGCGTCTCAGACCTTGACGAACTTGACTCCGCCCTAAGGCAAGCAAAGTCCCAGACGGGTCCCTCCCTCATTGAGGTGCGCAGCTCCATAGGTGCCCGTGACAACCTGGGCCGGCCTACCACCACTGCCCTCGAGAACAAGCGCAACTTCATGCGTTACCTCGAGACGCTCTAGCGTCATCCGTCGCAGACGATACCAAGCTTCGGGAGTCCTATGAGAGAATATGATGCGGAAACCCTTCGCCATGTGCAGCAGTGCGAGTTGAAAATCCTCAAGGACGTAGCTCGTATCTGTGACGGGCAAGGCCTCACATACTTCGGTCTTGCAGGAACGGGCATCGGAGCTATTCGGCACAAGGGCTTTATCCCCTGGGATGATGATATCGACATCGGCATGCCTGCACGTGACCTCGAGCAACTCGTCAAGATCATTCGCGAGGAGCATGCTGGCACCTATGACGTCATTAATGCCGACATAGACAGCAACTACCCGCTCGCCACGACACGCATCATGCTCAAGGGAACGCAGTTCTGCGAGGAGACCCTCTCAGAGCTGCCTCTAGACCTTGGGATTTTTCTTGACATGTATGCCTTCGACAATGTCGCGGATGACGAAAACGCGTACCGAAAGCAAGCTTGGGATGCCTGGTTCTGGGCACACATTCGCATTCTCATAAGCGTCTCCCATCCTGTTATACAGGTTAGAGGATGGAGGGGGTTGCTCCTGCGCTTTGCCTGTGCGGGCGCACATGCCTTTGCAAGGATTCTACGCATATCGCCTGAGTTCGCCTATCGCAAGGAGCGCGAGGCGCGCAGGCGCTACGCTAACGAGGCGACGAGCCGCATCGGATACCTGTGCGACACGAACCGCTTCACCCAGACATATGCATGGGATGACATCAAGCCCTTTCTCGATCTCGACTTCGAGGATATGAAGCTGCACTTCCCACGGAAGATCGACGCGATGCTCAGGGAGATGTTTGGCGACTACATGCAGCTTCCTCCCGTCGAAAAGCGCAAGAACCATTTCCCTGCCCGCCTGGACTTCGGAGCATACTAGCGGTCGACTGCACGTCAGCAAAGCCGCCTCAAAACATCGCTGCTCCTTCCTTAGGAAGGAGCAGCATTCTCTCTAGTGATAGGTCACGCTGGGAAGCCCTACGAAGAACTTAAGTAAAAGCGGGTGAGTAGCCAGCGCAGGGTCAGCCTGCGGCCATAGCGACAGCGAAAGAAGCGCCATGCCGCCCTCTTCCGCGAGAGCAATGGCGCCTGCGGACATCGGAACAAATTCGCCGCGAGAGACCTATCCGCCTCGGTATCAAGCTGACCCAGAGTGTCCTCGCTGAAGAAGTGACGCAGTATCCCCGAAAGGCGCTGGGCAATGACCGCAAAATCATCCTGAGGAGCCCTGAGCATGTCAGTCAGAACAAAATCTAAGCCCCAGGAAAGCATCAGAGGGCAGTACTGTTCGAGGATGCCCAAGCGCTCCCAGTCGGCGTAGACGCACTCCACGACACACGCATGCTCAAGCATCTTGCTGCGAAGGTCCTTGTACCTCTGGTCCATAAGAGAGCCAGGACGCTGAACCCTATACTCATAGAGTATCTTCGAGCTGAACACCGTATGTGACGAACGAGGATACACCGCAAAGCAAAACGCCTGGTCTTCGCCAAAGTGGAGGCTCTCGTCGAAACGAAGTTCATGTTCGGCAAGGAAGCCCGCCTTAAACGCCATGCGCCACACGAAGGGCCGTGACGCCTCCTTGAAGAGGATGTCGATGGAGAAGCCAAGGTAATCGACATCCCTCGAACTGAGCGCATCATCAAGCCACAGGGGGCCTGGACTGGCAGAAATGTAGGTGGCGCTAAAGGTCAGCACGTCGGCGCCTGTGGAAGAGAGGGTCGCATGAATCTCCTCGCATGCATGGGGAAGGAAGCGATCGTCAGGATCCAAGAAGCAGACAAACTCACCTGTGGCAGCTTCGATGCCAGCATTGCGCGCAGCGGAAACGCCAGCGTTACTCTGATGTATGACCCTCACGCGACCGTCACGCTCAGCCCACTGTCGCAATTTCTCCCTTGACCCATCCGTCGATCCGTCGTTCACGCAGACGATCTCTATGTCCTGGTAGGTCTGGGCCACGAGAGATTCCAGGCATCCATCGAGGTAGTTCTCCACGTTATAGACGGGAACTATGACCGAAATCTTACCCATGGCGTAAGCCACTAACCCTTTCGAAGCTTAAGCTTGGCAAGTTCGACAACAGTAGCAATACCTCCGGCAGCCCAAAAGTTCCTCAGAGTCCGCAACTTGCTGGAGCTTGCCCTGGAGGAGCACAGGGCAGCGTAGAGTTCTTTCTTGTACAGGACCTGCCTCAGACTGGCCACCTGAACCGGGTCGAAGTATTGGCATCGCCAAAGCTCACCATCTTTTGCATAGCTCCCGTCCAGGACGCCTGCCGGGATACTCCCCCTGTCGACCTCGCCACGCATCTCAAGCGAGAACCTATCCAGAAACTCCTGCTTGAACTCAACCGCCAGACGCTCATAGTTCCATGCATAGTTCAAGAACTTCACGTACGCACGCACTGGATCGAGCTCTTGGCGAAACTCGGGCCTCTCTTCATCCAGGAAACGCTGCATCTCCGCATGCTCGTCACAAACGCAGTACACCTTGCCTTGAGAGTTAACGGATGACTGCTCGTTGTCCTGACGGTAATGCAGGAACGCTCTTCCGGAATATCGTACCCTTTCAGCACACGAGAAGGCCTTGAAAGTGAAGCTCGAATCCTGGTACGAGGCGCCGGGAGTGGAGAGGAAGCGGACGTTGTTCTCGTCCAAGAAGCTCTTGAGGTAGAGTGCGGACCAAATTGACGGCTTCTTCCAGAAGATGTCCGGATAGTTCCTTGGTGCATGCACGCCAAGGTTCACCATCTCCGGAGTGGCCAAAGCAAAGTAGACATCGTTTCGGTATGAGCGCTCTGGCCTTTCTTCGGACCAGTACAGCCAGAAGTTGCATTTGAGCACCTCAAGCTGGTCTGACTCAGCCTCGCCCACCATATGCTCGATAGCATCGGAGTCGAGAAAGTCATCCGACTCAAGGATGGAAATGTATTTGCCCTGTGCGGCCTCAAGTCCCTTGTTCATTGAATCGCCGTAACCACTGTTTGGCTTGTCGATTAGCTTGAAGCGCGAATCGGAACTCGTATAGGAGTCAATGATGGTACGTGAGCCGTCTGTAGAGCCATCATTTATACAAAGCACCTCTATGTTGCGATAGCTCTGGTCCCTCAGGGAACTTAGGCACCGATCGAGGTATTTTTCGACATTGAAGATGGGAACCAGGATGCTGACAAGCGCTTTGTCCATACTGTTCACGTTAATCTCCGAAAAAATTGAAGCGAGCACAGACGCACCATCGTGGGACGGACGCAAGCCTAATGCCCCGTTTCCCAAAGGTGCTTTCACATCTTAGCAGATACCACCAGAATGGCGCACTATACTGGCCTTCTAAACAGACTGCATACCCTGGAGGCTTCGTGAAATCACAGAAGGAAACGGGAGACCCACAGTCCCTACGTAGCAAAGAAGCCCTAGGAGGCAGGGCGAGGGCATACGAGTTCGATGCCATACGATTCGTTGCAACGCTGTTCGTAGTTGCCGTGCACTCCCTCGTCGTCATTGGACCGCAGGCAGGAGGGGCGGCCCTATGGTACCGCCTGAGCGCGCAGACCCTCTTTTTCACTGGGAATGCGCTGTTCTTCCTCATGTCCGGTCACTTCAACCTGCGTCCTCCCCGGGAGGGGGACTCGATCTGGAAGTTCTATAGCTCCAAGCTGCGCAACATCGTACTCCCCACTCTGCTTGTTTTTTTGGGCAGGTCCCTTCTTGACTGGCACGCTGGCGACGGCTCTACTTCCTTTGTTCGACTCTTCGCACACAACCTGCTCTCAGCCCAGGGATACGTCAGCATCGAATACTGGTTTATCTATGCGTTATTCGGATACCTCCTCGTCTCCCCCTTCGTTCGTCGGATCTTTCCGGGGCTTTCTCCCACGGAGCGTAGAACGTTTCTTGCCCTAGGGCTTGCCTACCAGACCTACGCGACCATCTTCGCCAACCTCGGACGCGAGGTGGTCTTCTCTTTGCCCATCAGCGGGTTCTTCTTCGTATACTGTCTCGGGTCATTTATCGACGAAGGGCTAGCAACGGATGTCCCCCGTCTCTGGCTCGCACCCCTCACGGTGATCTGTCTCGCACTTTCGGTACTTCTTATCCATCAAGGGTACGGGCAACATGCACAGGACACGTCACCCCTCTTTATTATTGCTACCCTAGGACTCTATGCCGACCTCATCAGGATATTTCGTAATAAGAGAACCAACGCCTTTGTGAGCCTGGTGGCCAGGCACTCCTTTTCCGTATATCTCGTTCACATGATCGTCCTCGTTCCCTTGTCGCAGCTTCCAGAGCTTCAAGGACTTACGGGTCTTTGGGCGATAGCGGGATCCATGTTCCTAACGCTTGCTGTTTTCGGGATCTCGCTCGGCCTGGCCATCACCCTTGACATGACGCTCATGAAAGCAGCGAAGGCAGCGTACGATTTCGCCTTTGCACGACGCTAGCAGGCTAATCCAACACGCGATATAGCCTCATGTCCCCCTCGGAAAGCATAAGGCTCAACCCGGGAGTGTCCTCGTGCACGTCAGCGATGCCCTGCCACAACTCAGGTTGGAAGCTGACTAGGAATTGCCTTGTGTCGCTCTCCTCATCCGTTGAATCAAGGATCAGCAGGTACTTTGCACCGATAGACGAGAATGCGCTACGAACCTCAGGGTCGTCGGCAAGATGTGACGCACGCTCGCGCACGACTTTGCTCTCAGTCGTTTCATCGGTTTTCCACTGGACGCCAAAAACACGGTAGTAGGTATTCAGCCCAAAGAGCCCATTCGCGAATACGGAGCCATCGTCTGGCATGTTGACGATGAGCGCATCCCCCGGAACAACGTTCTTAACGCGCTCTAGAAAGCACTTCTCCTCGTCATCAAGAACGTTGCTCGACACATCAAAGCTACGAGCCATGTCACCTCTGAACCCACCAAAGCCCGTAGTGACATCCGTCACGCCTGGAAGTCGAAACGACGGCCATAGAATCGCCAGAACGACAAGGCCCGTAACAAGGGTCGGGGCGTAGCGCCTTGAGAATGACAAGGCGCGCGTGCTTCCCCGCCAATCAACCTGTGCGATACCAGCACGACGCTGGACAAAAACCATCACGCGGGCCAGTCCTGCGGACGCCAGGGGAATCACGGCCAAGACCACGGTCGCGGCCGTGCGATAGGGATCTTGGTACCAAAAGCCCGCAGCTATGGCCTTGAGGTTGTACTTACCGAAATCCGAGGAGAGGACGAGGTCCACCAGAAAGATGAACGATGCCAGAGCACACGAGGCAACAATCCAGGTCGCACGGTTCTCCCTGATGAGGGTAACAATACCCACAAACACAAGAAGACTCAGGAGAGGTTGCCCATAATCCCTCACGAAGCTTAGGGTAATCAGGTTCGTTACTGCCTGAGAGGGTCCGACGCAATAGTTCCAGGCGTTCGTCACTACGTTATGCAGGGGAGGCAAACAGGCGAAACCCACCCAAAGCGCGACGAGAACGCACGAGACCGAAATTGCCACCAGGTGCAGACGCAGGGAAAGCTTAGGAGAGCCAGACCATGCCTTCTTTGCAACCTGAACCGACAGCCAGACGCAGAAAGGTGCAAGAACGACTGCCGAGCTGAAGACTGCGCTGGGATGTGCCGCGGCACCCGAGACCAACGTGACCACAAAGCAAAGAGCGCCTGCAAGCCAAGGACTCCCCCCAAGCAGCCGGCGTCCAAGCAGGATGAAGGATCCGACAACCAAAGGGGACAGAGACATTCCAGCAAGGTTGGGGTTGAGAGATCCATACTCCACGAACATCCAGGGAAACGCGACGAAGAGCGGAGTTACGACGGCGGCAGCACGACAGAAAGTTCGGCTCCCACCAAACAAGACGTACGTCAAAAAACACATCGAGCTGGGAAATACTAAGGACAAAAGGGCAAAGTTAGCAGCATTCACCGCACAGGGAAGCGAGGTGCTCGTGACCGAATCAACTAGGGCAACGAGAATCGACCAACTTGCCGGATAGTAGCCAATAACATCTGCAACTGGAGCAACCTCGCCCGGCTGCCAGGCCCCCATCGAAAACGCGGAGTAGTTTCCCGTACGCAGGAACTGGGCGATCGCATTGAGGTGGAAGGCGTTGTCCCAATTCTGGGCAAAGGAGTCGGGGCCATCCAAAGGAAGCACAAAGACATACATGCCGACGGCGAGCGCCATCAGAAAGAAGGGAACGAGCGCCAGGATAGTAAGGTACGCGACCCCTTCACCCCGGCTCTCGTCGGCCCCCTCAGTGCCACGGACTCCCGCCCCAACACCATTGCCCAACAGGAGATGCCTAACGAAAGCAGCCACGATACCAAGCATGAGGCATAGGGCTAGGGTCACCGGAACCATGGTGCACCAACTGGCCCAAACTCCCAGGCGTTCGTAGGCAACTCCCAGGAGACAATATATGAGAAGAGATGCGGCGGGTGACAGGCAGAGGGAGGGAGCCGTACCGAATCCCAGCCCTTTAAAGAAGAAGAACCCGGGAACATATAGAAAAGCCCCAGCCAGCACAAAACTCAGAAAAAATACAGGCCACATAGTCAACCAACCTTGGATCAGAGACACATGTCAGAACCGCACCTTACGAATGAGAATGGACCTCGGATAGCAATCACTCAAGTCCAGGGGACTCAGGAGGGGCCATGGCTGCCGAAGGGGCGCACCTCTTAGCCCGATACACCAACGCCGCCAGGAAGATGAGCGAGAGAATGAGCATCGACGCATCATAGAGCATACAAGCCCCCATCAGTCCGGCAGCCGCAATAAACGGGGTGGTCGCAAAGAATGAAAAAAGGGCCGCCACGCCATACGCCACGATAACAAAGCGTTGCATGCGCATGGTCACCACTGCATAGAATAGGATGACGCTCACCGCGTTGAGAAGGCCCCCTATCAAAAGGATCATGAGCTCGGGGCGCAGAGGCGTCACGTCAATGCCGTAGATTGCAGAGAGGATCTCCGTCCCTATCGGATAGGCAACCAGCATGGCAAGCAACGTGGCAGCGCAAATAACCATGAAACCCCTCACGATGATCGAGAAGAAAGCCTTCACGTCACCTTTCGTCCAATGCATCGCCAGATCGGTCAGCAGCGGCTTGAACACGAACCCGCTCAATAGGTTGATGACCAGGGAGGGCATGAAGATGATCGAGTAATAGGTCTGGTAGTCCTTAGTCATCAGGCCTTCTATCCCATACTTTGGAGCGTTGCTCAGGTAAGTCAGGAGAAAGGAGCCCACAAAAAGCGGCATGCAGGCCAGAAGCAGGCGAACGATGGGCTTCAGCTCGAACGTGGGGATGAGCGAAACGAACGAACGGGCAGGTAGGATATCCATCAAGATGACTGTCACCAACGAGGCGACAAAGGATATGACACAAGCGGAGACGATGTCACGCGTCAGGATGACTCCTAGGGAAAATGTAACAATCGTCGTCAAGCCCCTACAGAAGAACGCCTTGCCTGCCACGTCAAGTCTGCCATGCTGTTGAAACATCCCATGGAACACATCCTCGAAGGCATCGAACAACCTGAGGGAGGCGATGAGGAGAAGCACGGGGGCCTCGCGCCGCTCCGCCACAAAGATAGAATAGATAACGACGAGCAGAACCATCAGAGAGCATGTGAGGATTCGCGACGCGAAGTAAATGCCGAACGAAAACCTCTCTCTGGCATCAGTTGCCTGGTAGGCCCTCATCTCGAAATGCCCCACCACCTGAAACTGCTGAGCTATCGCAAAGGCTATCGAGAAAAGTCCACCCGCGTACGCCCCCAGGAAACGCGTGACGACAAGCAACATGAGAACGCTTGCACCCGCATTCACCAAAGACCCCAGGGTATTCCATAGATAGTCCTTGGCCATTTGCTCCGAGCATCGAGTGGAGTCTGACGCCTTCGTCGCAAGACCCTCGGTCATGCCCTCGCTCATGCAAAGTCCCCGAAGTCGAGCCTACCAGGATGGTGGTTCTTGCGATCGTTCTCGGGAGGCAGAGACATGTAGTCACCATAGCCTCGTCTCAGCAGCTTGTCATTCTCGTGGGGGAGCTTAATGGTCAGGTCTTCGAACGCATGCTCTTGCAAGGGGAACACGTCAGATCTGGTCACCGCCCAGGTTAAGGGCGTCCTGTCGGCATAGTCAGCATACAGCGTGCCTTCATTGACTGGCTCGCCCTGGGCCATGCGCGCAGCACGCTCCCACCTTTGATGAATGAACGCCGGCGAGAGGCGAACGACACGCATGCCCCAATGAGCAAGCTTGCAGGCAACCAGGACAAGGAGGCGGCGAGCTCCTCCGAGGTTGACATGCGGGCTTGAGGTCGCCCTCAGGAAGGACAGGCGCCCCCATAACCAGGTGCGCCGAACCTGCCTGCGGTAGTCCCCCTCGTCCGCAGGAACCTGGTCGAGGGCGTATATGCCTATCCCAATGGGATACTGAAAGCGACAGCACATGAACTCGTCTGGAACACAATACGTCCCCTTAAGGGCCAAGTTCGCGTTGCAGGCAGGAAAAAACGGATCCGTATGCCAATCGACGATCTCGTACTCTGATGCGAGCGCCTCTGGGGCCTCCCTGAGGAAGCGCTCGTAGTCGCTGCGCAACATCGCAACGTCGACGTCATCATCCCAGGGAATGAAGCCGTCGTGACGCACGGCTCCGATGGCCGTACCACCATACGCGAAGTAGGGAATGTCCAGCTGGGCACAGACCCTATCGAACTCCCCCAGGATTCTCGTCGAAACAAGCTGAAGCTTGCGCAAGACCGCCGGATCCTCGTACTGCCTGTACTCCAATGAAATCACCTGTCCGCAGCGAAAGACACATCAGGGCTGCTCCGCTA
>ERZ772986.919-NODE-919-length-17557-cov-12.856588_pt1 | contig 17557 bp, 20 predicted proteins | sample MGYA00511898_ERZ772986 | MGnify/ENA primary metagenome ERZ772986 (study PRJEB29015, sample SAMEA2737934) | human oral metagenome | biome: human oral; feature: human-associated habitat; material: dental | place: China | collected 2148 ... | reverse complement strand
CGAGAAAAAAACCTCGTCCTCCGGCTCTCACATCACCACCTCCAGCAGTGACAGCAGTCACGGCGGCGGCGGTGGGAAATACTAAAGGAGTGATTATCATGAAAACACGATTCCTCAGTCTTCTCTGCACCGCCCTCTTTGCCGCAGGTATCCTCCTCGGCGCAGCGACAGCATCTGCCCACGGCATGACCTATTGGGAAGCGACACTTGTGCTGGATGATACGGCTACGGGCGGGCAGAATCGACTGGAACCGCGCAAAGCCACACTCGCTGATGCCCGCAGGGCTATCGTCCGCGCAGGGCTTGCGGACGACTACCAGGGCAAGGACTTCACGGGCGACGGCATGCGCTTCGTCACCTTCGACTTTAACTACGCCGAACACTTCATTTTCCGTGCCGTGACAGGCGCGAAGGATACGCGCGACGCCGGTGCGCTGACCGTGACGAGCTACGATATCATGGGCAAGAGCGTCCGCACCCTCAGCGGACTCTGTGTCGGAAAGAGCTACGAGGACATCGAGGAAATGTACGGCGAACCCTCCTTCTCCGAGACAAACGAGGACGGACTCACCGCCTGCACATACGCATTTGATGACAAAGCCGCTACGCTCACCTTCGACATCGACGACGCTGGCATCATCCAGGCAATCCACTTCCGCAGCGAAATCTGAGTATTTGTGCACACAAAAAACCACCCGCATTTGGGTGGTTTTTTCGTGCTTAAGGAATTGCTGATAAATTCAGCGATTCCTTAATAATTTTCGCCCTATACTCCCGTCGTTCCTGCCAACCGCTCCACCTCTTCCTGCGATAGCTGTGTCGCCTCAGCAATCTGAGAAAGCGTGAGTTTTCCCAAAGCGAGCAACGCCGTAGCCGTCCGGCGAGCCGCCTCGATGCGTCCTTCGACACGTCCTTCCATACGCCCCTCAACACGCCCTTCAGCACGACCTTCCAGAAGCCCCGCCTCACGGCCCTCAATACGCCCCTCTTCCAGCTTCTTCTCTCCAAATTTCTCCATCAGCTCGCACATGGCATTTACCCCCTCTGCTTCTGCCTTAAAGTAATCAGCGCGTTTGGCAAGTTCTTGGTAATTCATCTGCTCCGGGCTCTCACAGAAAAAATCCTGCATAAGCCGTCCGAGCGGAGTGTCTTCACGGTTTGCCCCGTTGACGTAAAGGATATGCGCCCCATCATCAAATGGCCGTTGTAACTCTTGGACGATCCTTTCGACATGATAGAGCGGATATCCCGCACCATAGACATCATTTTCCGTGATAAAGATCACCCATGTTTCCGGAAGTTCGGAAAAATCTGCGCCTTTTGCCAGCTCCCGCGCATCCATCATACTGCTGTTGTAGCGTGCTCGACATGGCACCGCACCTTCGTTGGCACGCTGAACCTCACAGTCGTAGAGTCGTCCCTCACTGTCCTCCGCCAGCACATCAAAACGCACACCACGTCCATAAAGATTGTCTGCACTCTGCTGCGTAACAACATGTTTGACGACAAGGTCGTCCCGTCCAAAGAAGATACGCAACAGAAGCTGCATTCCTTCGGTGAAGTTGTCAAAACGTACGTTGAAAAACGTATCATCAATCAGGCGAAACTTTTGAATCAACACACCATATTCTGCAGGAACATCCTTCTTGAGCATTCTCACTGTGTCGATCCTCCTCATATTGTCTACCATCATAGTATGCACTGTACCAAATATTGTCAAGACTGAAAATAGTTCCTGCAATAAAAAGAGCTTCCAATCACCGAATCGGACAAATGGAAGCTCTCTTTGTATCAATTGCACAGGATTAGGTTGCTCCATGCAAATCAGCAGAAATTCCCTTCATCCATAGACAACATCATCCTCCGCATCATCGAATCCCTCTTCGTCCGCGTCTTCCTCCGCCTCCTCCATCTCATCCCAATCCGCCGAATCATCCGAGGAGCATCCCTGCTCATCCTCATCCTGCATCGCCTTATAGATGCCATAGCCAAGGAGACCTGTTACAAGAAGTGCCGTCGTGATTCCAACCGTTTTCAATGTGCTCATTTCGTCTGCCCTCCTGTTCTTAGCTTTTCCTAATATCCTTCATAATCGCCGACATGTCGTTATACGCCATCGCCGTCCCTGCGGCGTTCGCCATCCATCCTCGCGCAAACTCAGGCATGATACCGAGCTTTCCCGCCTCGGTGATTGCATCCATATTCGCGCCGAAGAACACGAACTCCCAGCCGTATTTCTCCTTCTGGTGCTCGATCCGCTCCTTGATCTGCGCCGCCGAATGCTTGCGGCTGGAGTTCTCCTCCCCATCCGTGATGATGACAAAGAGCACCTTCTCCGCACGGTAGTCCTCCGCCGTCTGCTTCTGCACCGCACGGATCTTCTCCATCGTTCGCCCGATCGCATCGAGGAGAGCCGTGCCGCCGCCCACACGATAGTCCGCCTCCGAGAGAGGCGCAACCGCGCAGATGTCGATGCGGTCATGCAGCAGCCGATACTGATTGTCAAACAGCACCGTCGTCACACGCGCCTCGCCCGCAAGCTCCGCCTGCTCCTTCAGCATCGCGTTAAATCCGCCGATCGTATCCTTTTCGAGTCCCGCCATCGACCCGCTCCGATCGACGATAAACACCAGCTCCGTCAATCCCTTCTTCATGACAAATCCTCCTTCGTCTCTATACCATCTCCGTGGGCGTTCGCCCCTTATGATTACAGTATAGGGAGGAAGAAGGACAGATAGTGTCTATAAAGTAGCCTTTTTAAGATATGCCCAAAATATTTTGATCTCAGTCATAATACCCGGGTACACCGAAAAGAATACTCTCCATCTTGCCGGAGGGTGCGTAAATTCCAACAGAGAATTTTTTACTGATCAGACTCCCATCCTCTTCAACCAAGTCCGAAAGTTGTTTCTTGGCAGTCTCAACATCTGTGGGAAAAATAACAGCCCCATCGACCTCAACTTTGATATCACCAAATACCTCTATGGCTTCACATTCATCCTCAGCATTGTAAAACACATGGCAGAATCCGAAGTCATCCGTTATTGTCTCGCTGAATTTGTTCTTCTTGAATTCTTTGGCTGTGCCAAAGACAGCTCTCACAGCCTTCCGCTTCGTCCCAAAACTCACACCATGAACATCTTTGAGAAAGTGTGCGACAATCTTATCCATTGATTTTCCCCTCCGCTTCTAGTTGATCCACGTATTCCATCATCTCTGCGATAGCATCGTCGTATTTATCACCAAACTTCTCATGAATATCATCGATATCCATTTGTACTGCCTCACGGAATTTCCCCGCTTCGATTAGTTCTTTCTGTTTTGCACGATATTCTCGTGCATCGCGAGAACTTCCCCAACTTGCAGTCATTTGATGATCTGCTTTATCCATCTTGATTGCAGGACCATCATTTCGTTCTAGAGGAGATACGCTGTCTGCCGGCATATGGTGAACTTCTGTCGTATCCCCCTCTCCGTCCTTGAACACATCGGCATATCGACCGCCCTTTCGTTCAGGAACATCACTCTCTTGCGTTTCTTTGTACTCATCCGACTCGCCGGTTCTTTCTCCCTTCTCCAAAGCTGTCACAAACAGGGGCTCATGCTGCTCCGGGAACTCCCACTTTCCCGTGTCACGTGGAAATTCTTCATGAGGAGGACGACGATTTTCCTCACTCGGTCTAGGAAACTTCATCGTTCCCTGGTCACGCGGAAATTCCTCATGAGGAGGATGACGATATCGGTCAAGAATTTTCATTGCTTCTTCGAGCGTGATGTCCCTTTCCGGTTCAATCTTGTTAAAGGGAGCATCACGCAAATCGGACACGAACGACTCTTTCGCTTCGTTGTTCTTTATTTCCATGATTAGAGCACACTTCCTTTCTCTAGAAACACAGCATAGCTACACACGAATTTTTCACAGCCATCCCCCCGTAATTTAGATTCATGAACAATCTCTGTCATAATCATCCGAATCGCTTCTCCGGAATAGTGATCTATGGTAGGACTGAGGTTCCTCACAATCATACGATACCATTCCTCAACATCCTCGCATTGTTTTGCGAACTCAATCGCTTTTCTCGCGCTGAAAAATTCGTAAACCAATCTGCCAAATGCCCGCTCGACAGCATCTCCACCCTCTGCCCGTATATAATCAAAATACGCACACTTCACAGCAGCACTCATCCCTGAACGAACGACACGCTCTTTCAGTTCCGCAATATCGACGCGATCTCCTCGACGATAGAGTTCCTTCTCCATAATGCAGGAAAGGAGCGCTCTTTCTATCGACTCTGATTGTTTTTCAGACACATAGGGGATATCCTCGGAAAGAAGCGTGTTGCTTTTTTTGTATTTATCCATCTTGCAGAGTACTGGCTCCAACCAATCACTCTGACTTATGGCTGCAACGCCTTTTTCCAGTTTCCCCAGTTCCACGATCTGACTGTCATTCAGCCCTGCCGCCCGACCAACCAATTCGCGGTCAGAGAAATCCGGCAACCGTAGAATAATTTTTGTATTCGTATTCCGTATCACAGACATATCCAAAAGCCCCGGAGACTGATCGGCGATGATAAAGCCCTCGCCGTAGGTACGCATCTCTGCGATGGAGTTCGCAAGCATTTCCACCGACTTTCCTAGGAGATTCGCACTGTCAGAGGACTGCTCCACGGATGTCCGACGCAGCAAATTATGTGCTTCCTCCAATACCGTAACATGCCGAAGCGGCACATTGATGCCCTCGGATGCCGTCATACGGTATTCTTGCAGTTTCAGTACCAGAATCCCCATAATCAGAGCCTTTGTCTCTGTCGATCCGATCCTGCTCAAATCGACAATCGCATTACGCTCAAACAAGTCACAATCTGTGATGTCATCCGCTGTAAAAATCAGCCCGTTGATGCCGTTCGTAAGGGATTTGAGACGCGTCACCAACGCCCCCGTATAGTCCCCCTTGTTGTCCGCAGAATAATCGCTCTCTGCCAGAACAAGCCGAATCTGCGCAAGCACATCGCAAAACGAGGGGAACAATTCTGCATCGTATGCATTTTCCGACGTTGTCAGATCCCATCCCGCCTGAACATAGGAACGCTCAATCGCCTCCTTCAGGACTGCCGGCATCGCCGCATACATCGGCCAGCACACATTGAAGATCTCAACGAGACGATCCAGATGTTCCAATACATGAACACCGGCAGGAAATCGGAAGGGATTCAGCCGCAGTAAGGACATGTCTTTGAGGTTCGGATTGCTGCCGAATACCGTCACGCCCCGCGAGGCAAATACTGTTTTGTATTCGCCCTTCGCGGGTTCGATTACAAGGAATTTCACATCCTCATCAGCGAGTCGTTCCAGCAGCGTATAGATCGCGTTCGACTTCCCCGCCCCTGTGCTTCCTGTGACAAAGGTATGCTTGGCAAGCTCCTCGATTGACAAATGAATGCGTGTAGACGGAATCACCTCGTGCATATGATATGCCTGGCCGATGTCCAGGTTTTGTTCGGTCGAAAGCAATGTATGCGGCTCTCGTCCAAACTGAGGGCACTCCAATACCGGCAGCCCTTGAACAGAACGACGGGGGAACGCAACGACCTGTGCCAACTCATCCGTCCCCACATAGGCAGTTGCAGTAACAGGAATCCGATTTGGATTTGAGTTTTCATTGGGACGGATCGACAGAAAAACAGGGTGTGTGAACTGTGTGATGGATTTTCGTATCTTATTAAAGTCTACGTCATCCCGATTTTTTACATGTGACCACTCCTGCACAGCAGAGGACTCGATAAAGGATTCCTTGCCCTGCGTAACGGCGCGTAGGTAATTTGCCACATTCTTGGTTGTCTTTGCGCTAGGCGCAAGCACATAGGCAGCATACCGCCACAGTCCTGTAGCCCGGCTCTCATCAATACGCTTCATCGTCGTTTCCAATTTCGTGATGAGGTTGGAAACCATATAGGATTTATACGTATAGGTTGTCCCCTCTGACGTTCCTATAGAGAGACTGCTGTTTGTTCCCTTTGTTTCTGTCGTACTGGTTGATACTGTTCTGGTCTTTCCCCAACTATATCCATAGCCCACGCCCGCATAGCCGCCAGCATGTACTCCGACACCCGGAACACCTATACCAGCACCAACAGTCTGTCCAACCGAGACATTCGCAGAATGGGTTTTCGTAATCGAATTACTGATTCCTTCCGTATTCGAGATAGACGACATTTCTCCCTGCGTCTTTGTTTGATTCGTTCCACTTTGGAACTGATAGCCCATAAAAGGAGCCAGCGCAGTAGCGATATCCTCGTATCCCGAAAAGACCTCACGAATCTGTTCCGTCCCCAGGGACTCTGCCAAAAAAACAACAGAGTAGCTCTCTTCGTCACTTTGAGGAACAATTCCGTTGAGCAGTTTATCCAGCCCCTGTGTGATATAGTCCTCCGAATAGGCAGATGGCGTATTCTCAAGAACGGCAACCGAAGTGGCATCCGCAAAAGAAAAAGTCTCCTGTGCATGATGCACGTCCATAATCTCGATCTGGGTTCCCGGGAAATTCCCACGCAGAGAGTCACGCAACAGTTCTATATCCCCCTTGCTTTTTTCGTTGCGTCCAGGCCCCTCATTTTTGAGCACAAAATACATCTCTGCCGCTTTCGGTGTGCGCTTGACGACCAAGGCCAGTGTGTGCTCCCCATCTGCAAAGATACTGAGAACATTCTTAAAGCACTCACCGGGCTTTTCATCCTGATCGAATACCCAGCGCCGCACTTTCAGAGCCCTGATATTCGAAGCATATGAAATGTGTTGTTCCGGAAACACTACTCCGTATTCTGATCTCAGCCGCTGCATATACGCCTTATCCAGAGTATATGCAACCATACCGACATTATTCAGCAGAGCTTCATTTTGTAAAACGGACTGTTCTGACCTCATCTGTATAACCTCCTCCCTATCCGGATATTACCCACGTGTCAAAGAGATGAAAAGCACGACCCCGATGCCAAGTATAACAAGCAAAGGAACCATGCACCCCTTCCGCTTTTTACGACCGCCATGTACGGGAATACGAGTTGACCTTATTGCCCCTGTAGGACTTGGTGGGGTTCGCTGTTCGGTATTTTCCTTTTCATGGACATAGGAAGAAACCTTAAACAAATAGGAAAGATAGGCATGATTAAACTCCTCTGAAACAACAGCAAGCGAAAGCTCTTTCAGATATGCATGATTCCACTGTGTCTGTGGTGTTTCATCGATAAAATCTGAGCCGATATAGGCTGCCTGAATCGTTTCATCCGCAAGTATCTCATCCAGTTCACTCTGTGAGAGCTTCCCGTTCTTGATATCCATTGCGATGCTTTCCCGCTGCACCCTTCCATCCACAATGTATTTACTGACTGCACTCATTTATTCTTCTCCCTCCATATGATCTCTTCCAAATTCTCCCGATATCCTTTGATATCCTGTGTCGCACTGACGAGCTCCCGCCCATATTGCTGCATTTGCCCCCGATTTTCATTCAGACCGTGCAGACGAATGCTGTATTCATCTAGACGATCAGCAAAATTATTCTTGGCAGCTTCAATGATGTGATTTAAAGCTTCCTCGTACTTCTCTCTGAACGCATCTGCTAATGTCCCGGAAAGTTTAACAAGGAACTTTTCGGTCTTCTCAAGGAATTCCTCTTGATCTACATTTTTTTTTGTGAAGAAAAACAAAAACGTTTCTTCCCTTTTTGCATCGTCGTAGATCTCCATAACATTGTCCAAGCCCTCAGGAGGGTCAATCTCGGGTACGGGAATGTCAATAATATATTTCTTCGCAGCCTCGCTAATCCCACCATTTTCTCGAATGGCGGCTTGCACATCCCGAATGAAGTCATCTCGCTGCCGTTCCAACTCTGCAATACAGGCTTCCAGAAAATCATCTTGGAATTTATTTGCCTGCGCCTCTACAACACCATAAATCTCCTTCTTCGCCTCGGAAGAATATTCGATCGTATCAGAGAAGAAGCGTTCGTCCTTTTTCAGACGATTTTTAATCCAATCCAACACATCCTCAACCCAAGACCCTAGAGAAGAACGGTCTATACCGAGCCCTATGCGTACATCCTTGGGTAGTTTCTTCTGTACAATTCGACGCTGTTCGTGTGCCACGCTGATACTATCCTGAAGAACTTTTTTTAGCCCGGCAATCTCTTCATCGACTCGTCCAATCGCCTCCTCATTCGCATCATTTAAAGAGTCGGCTTCCATTTGCAGGTTGCAAAACACGAAATCCACCGCACCAATCAGAGCAGATGCTTTTACCGCTGCGGCATACCTTTCACCGTAGCGCGAAATCTCATCCTCAAGTGCATACAGACCGGAGCAGACATGAAGAACATCCGCACGTTCCCCACTTTCCTCCGCTGCCTGCAACGCCTCCGCACATCGTGCTTGCATCGCTCTCGTTGCAAATTCTGACTGGGCTGCATGATTTAATTGACAAGGTAAATAATAAATGGAATCCTTTTTTGCTAACTTATTATCACTAGCGATTTCATGCTCTTCCTCCCCAGCGATGTCATTTTTTACAGCTTTGGCACTATACGCAACCGCTGCCGAAATAAAGAAGAGCTTTTTTTCTGCTAAATTAAATGAAAAGTCCTCTTCTCCGCTGCATACAATTTCCGCTGATTGCAGCTCTTCCAACTCTCTTCTTTTTTTCGTATCTGCCTGATTGATAACGAACAAAGAACGATCCCGATCAATCCCAGTGTTTCCTTTTTGTTCAATCTCTTTGAGGAACTGAAGTATTTTGTTGTTTCCACTCCCTTCCAGACGATCCGGCGGGCAAACAAAGATGAGAATCGAATGCGTCTGATCTTCCATTGCCTTTTGGAGGACTCTATGATGTTCTTCTGAATTGCTGTCTGTCCCCGGCGTATCGTAAATCCGAAACCGCACTTTATCATTGTCCAAAGGAATCGGAAACGTCACATGTATTTTGGTCCCAACAGATTCCTCATTGTTGAGTCGGTCCAAGGTCGTATAGAATTGTTCAAATTCTTGTTTTTCTTCAACTTCGTTTAGCCATGTCCAAACCTGATCTCTAAGAGGATGCTTTACCGGTGGTATCCTGAATCGATGCATCTCTGAATCCCATGTCAATTCCATAGGCTGTCCGCCGCATTCAAATTGAATTCCTTTCCCCCTATCATCCGTAGGACTGGAAATACAAAATATCCGCGCGGTCTTTGGGCTGACTGCTTCCGGCAAAATACGATAACCGAGAATCGCATTGATCAGTGTCGACTTCCCTGAACTATATGCCCCCGTGAAGAAGAGGCTCACTTGACTTTCATTGAGCTCTCTCATCTTAGTCGTTATGTTGTCAATACTCCCTTGCAGTATCTCATGATATTTTTCCGCACTTTTTTTCACAGACGGTTCTAGGCTCGAATCTACTTTCCGTCTCGCAAATGTTGCTTCATGATGTTTCAACATCTCCGTCGACTGCTCTCCAAGGTGCTTAACTGCGGCGAAGGTATCTGTCATATCCGGCAATTCGCCCGTAAGTTCCGGTTGAATCTTACAAGTACTGTTCCTTGTGTGATGGTAATAATCTGTCATCCCTTCAAAATCCTCATAGTCCGCCGCCGTTGTGATAACAGCCATATTGAGATGGGACTCACCATCAAATGCACGCGCAATCCCATCAAAGAACACGTTTCCTTGGTGCTGCAAAACAAAATCCTTTTGATTCATATATTTTCTCAACCCACTTTCCGGCGGGATCTCTATTTCTTTTCCATCTGCAAATCTACGAAATTTCACTTCTTTCATTGCCGGATGATACTTCATTTCCAACACAGATGATTGCTTCATTGTAACCGCTCCTTGACACAAAAATCATAATGCAATTGGCATATATAAAGCAAAGAAAAATCGATCCTATTTCTCCACCACCTTCACCATCTCCCCCTGACTTCTGAGCCACATATCAATGCCGTTCCCATATACCTCGGCGGCAATGCGATACACACCGTTCTTCTCCGAAACGACCTTTGCCGTGGGGAGGCGGTCGAGGACGGCCTCGACCGATGCGCCGCTGTAATCGAAGGTGACACGGCGGAGTTCGCCCGCATACATGAACTGGATGCGTTTGCGGAACTCGCCGTCGCTGAATTTCCCGCTATGCGTCACACGGAAGGTCTCACCTGTCGGCTCGAAACGTGCGATGCGGTCGATGCGGAAGATGGTCGGGAACTCCTTGCGCCCGTCCGCCAGATAGGCGATGAGGTAGAAATAATACTCGGAGAACATGATGGCGACGGGGTTCACCTCATGTGCACGCTCCGCGCCATCCTGACGGCAGTAGGAGATGCGTATCGTATGCTGTGCGGTCATGTGCTGCGAGAGTTCCCAGATCGCGGAGAGCAATTTTTTCCCGTGGCGCAGCGGGACATAGTAATGTTGCTCACTGAGGATCAGCTTCCTGACCTGTGCGCGATCCTGCGGCGCGGTCTGCCGCTGCAGCTTCTTTAGGAGGGCATCGAGCTCCTCCCTGCAGAACGCGCGACTCTCAAGCAGGATCTTGCAGACGGCGAGCACATCCTCATTCGTCAGCCACTCGCTCGCCGCGTGCGTAAGCAGATAGCCGCCGCGATTTCGATCATAGACGATGGATGCCTCACCCGCATCGGTACGCGTCTCCGCGAGATAGGCACGCAGCTCCTCGATGTCGCGCTGGATGGTCTTGTCCGTCACGGCAAACTTCTGCGCCAGCTCCGCCTTGCGGACAACCTCGCCCCGACTCAGCCGCTCGTACAGCTGCAGCAGACGAAAGCCCTTGTTCTCCTTAAAATCAATCTCCACAGACTCACCTCATCCGTACTATTTCTTCCTCAAATGCCAATCCCAGCGACCAGCCCAATCTCCATCCACATATCCAAGACAATAGAACAAATGAAACAACCAATATTGCCCCGTAAAAAAGAGAAAGACCATAAGCAACGCTGCAGGGATGCCAACAACAACAAACAAAATAGTCGCAATAGGATCCGTCACCAATCCATAGAGGAGCAAAATCACCGCACCGATTATCGGTCCAATAACAAAGATACCTGCGATGTAGCCCATACCGTTCTCCTCCCATTCATCTCATCATCGTACTCAATATGGACACAGTTCATGGGTAAGATGATGCTATTTTCACTGTATATGTGCGAAATTATTTATTATATATTCTGCAATTCGTCATTAAATTTAATTCCCTGATAATTATATCATAAGGAATATCAATCCAACAACTTGTTTCTCAGATAATACAAACTATCGCGTGTCCTTTTCTTAGAAGCACACAACGGTTTGTATATGCTCGTCGATTTCTTTTTATTCTGCGGTACGACGAACTTCTGATACCATGTCTCGATCGGCTTGGGCTTGCCCGTATCGCAGATGAACATTTCCCGCGTATTCGGCTTCACCAGAACATCATGGAGGAGCGTCATTCCACGAGTCTGGAACATATAGTATGGTATCGTCTTTGATTTCATCCCGCCTTGAAATTGTAGATCGGCTTCAGCACCTCGATCACGTCCACGCTGTCCTCGATCACGTCGATGATGTCTGCGAGGGACTTGTATGCCATCGGTGCCTCGTCAAGTGTATTTTCGTTGACTGCCGTTGTATAGACATCTACCATTGTGTTGCGGAACTCGTCCATGGAGAGGTTTTCCTTTGCCGCTGTGCGCGACATGAGCCGCCCCGCCCCGTGCGGAGCCGACCAGTTCCAGTCCGGATCGCCGCGCCCGACGGCGAGGATGCTCCCGTCGCGCATGTTGATGGGGATGAGGACGCGTTCTCCCGCGTGCGCCGCGATTGCGCCCTTGCGGAGAATCCGTTCCTCCACGTCGATGTAGTTGTGGATGGTGTGGAATGCCTCGCCTGCCGTGAGCCCCGTCCGTTCAAGCAGAACGCGTGCGATGACCTCGCGGTTTCGCCGTGCGAAGTTCTGGCAGATCTCGATGTCGTGCAGATAGTCCTCGAGGTAGCTGCCATAGAGAAAGGCGAGGTCGGCGGGAATCTCCGACTCCTTTGCTTGGAACCCACGGTTCAGCTCCTTGAGTGCCTCCTGCAGTTCGCTGCGCCGCCCCTCTGCCTTATAGCGGCGGATGAGTTCGTCACGCGCACGGAACAGTTCGTCCTTGCCGTGCGAGAGGTCAATGGCGATATTCTGATAGTATTCGGCGACCTGCTTGCCGAGGTTGCGGCTGCCCGTGTGGATGACAAGGTAGTTCGTGCCGTCCGCGCTGCGGTCGATCTCGATGAAGTGATTGCCGCCGCCGAGCGTGCCAAGGCTGCGTGCGATGCGCTTTGTGTCCTTGAGGGCACGGTAGCAGCGCAGCCCGAGGAGGTCAAATCTCTCCTGCCGCCCATCCCAGAGATTGCGCCCCGACGGGACGAGGTGCGCCGCCTCATCGAATCGCATGAGGTCGATCTCCCCCTTGCCGAGGTCGACCGTATACATCCCACAGCCGATGTCCACGCCGACGAGATTCGGAACGACCTTGTCCCGCACAGTCATTGTCGTGCCGATCGTGCAGCCCTTGCCCCAGTGCACATCGGGCATGATGCGGATGCTCGCGCCCTCCGTGAATTCGTAGTCGCACATGCGGCGGATCTGCGCGACCGCCTCCTCCTCGATCACCTTTGCGTATGCAATCGCCGTACCGCAGCGTCCGCGTATCTCCATACGTTCCATTGTCATTCATGCCCCCCTTAGTTCAAAGAAATTACGAGCGCGATAAGAAATTTGATGCCCATGACGCCCCAATACAGTACTTTTACGATGGCGTATGCGACCAGCAGTACCAGTACAGTGACGCATTCGCCAACGAGCTTCAGCAGTCCTTTGATCGTTTCCATCGTTCACCTACCTGCGGAAAACATCGTCCGCCCCGTCGCGAAATATGCCGCCGCGCCAAATCTCGGGAAAGCCACGCTGCCCTCGTGTCAGTACATCGAATATGCGGTAGCCGTCCATCCGGCACGCAGGGCATGGGCTCTGCACGAATTTCACCAGCCCGAGCCGATAGGGACACCGTGCACACGGCGGCCGTACCGTGCGAAACACGTTCTGCAAATTCTTCAAAATACCCATGACGCACACCTCCATATGACTTCTCTTTGCGCTGTCCCTATCTTAGCAAATCCCTCACCGTCACAGGTCGCCGCACAAGCGACATTTTTTATTTAGCATAAGTATAGCAAAAGGCATGGACGAACAAAGTCCATGCCTTGTCGAGATTCTCAAAAATCTCATGTCACAGCACATCCATCCCGAGTGCATACAGGATCTCGTTTACAGTGTCGATGTCAAAGCCCTCCTCGATGCAGTACTGCATGGCAAGGTCGTATTCGTGCGCAGGCGAGATGCTGTAGCCCGCGCTCGCGAGGAGATCCCGCGCGTCGTCGAGGTTCAGCCGCAGGACGAAGATGAATGCGTAGACGACGCGAATCTTCGGATGATAGTTCTTGTCGGTACGGATCTTGGAGAAAAGTTTGCGGTCAATCCCCGCACGCTTGTACACCTCTACATCGGTCATGCCGCTCTCGTCGATGAGACGCAGGAGCCGCTCGGAGAAGGTTTCTTTCGGCTTGTCGAGTTTGCTTTTAAGACGCGAGAGGATCCCGTCCAGACCAACACGCGGACGGGGAACTTGGGCGCCGCATACGCGAAGCTCTTCATGTACACCGGGATCGTGCGCAATGCCGTGACGTTCGCGCTCGCCCTCGAAGGGACGCGGCACGGGATGCGGCAGCTTACGCTTTGCTTCCTCGATGATGTCGGAGGAACCCTGCAAATGCGCGGCAATATAGCGGCGAATCCGTTCAAGGAGGTCGGCGGATGGAGTTTGATGCAGCGGTAACATGGACATTCCCCTCTCAGTTTCTTTTCATAAAATTTTAACAGATATGAATCATCCACGCAAGAGATTTGTTTTCATTTATTTGCCACAGATACAACCGTCCTGGTCATGTTTGCTCTATCGCTGCAAGCGTCTCACCGGCTCACGTCCTTCGCCACCTCCCCCGCCTTGGCAGGGGAGGCTTTTCGTTCCCGCTCAGCTGCGCCTGTCCTTGCTCTGCACGAGATGCTCGCTGATCTTCTGCGACCATGTCGGCAGAGCAACACCCGTCGCGGAAAACTCCAGGATCATCGCACCGAGCGACGCGAAGTTCTCACGCACGCCCACCGCGTCACAGGCGAACTGGGCGGCGTTCTCGACGGGGATGCCGATGTCTCCTGCGACCCGCTCCGCGTCAATGTTCGCACCGAGGAAAACGAATTTCCAGCCCGCCTCCTCTTCCTGCTGCTGTACCAACTCCCGCAGTCTGTCAGGTGTCCAGTAGTCCCCGCTCTCGGACTCGATCTTCGTGTTGTCCGTGACGATGATGACCATCGTACGCATGGGGCGATCTTCAGGGAGTGCCTTTTGGTACACCTGCTGAGCCATGTGAATGCACCCGCCTACACCGAACAGACACCCGCTGCCGCGCACGTTGTCCTGATGTATGAACTCCTCGGGATGTGCGCGTCGATACTCTTCAACAAGTGTACGGAGGTGCGTAAAGCAGCCCTGTTCGATGAGCGCGGAATCCTCGGTGATCGGCACGCGGGTATTCATATCCACACACTGACCGCCTTGTTTCTGGAGCCAAACAAGGAGATCCGTCCGCTCCTCCCTGAGCCGCGCGATCATATCGTTGAATCCGTCGATCAGATCGGACTCAAGATCCGCCATCGGTCCGCTCAGCTCCAACAGGAAGATCAGCTCCGTCATCGCCCCGCTGCCATCCACGTCGAAATACCCCCGCCGTGTGTCCGTCGTCCCGTTCGCCTTTGTCTCTGCCATGATGATTTCCTCCATATCTCTTGACCACATCTAGAAAATCGCTGATAAAATGAACTCCGCCCGATTGGATGACGGTGTCGAATTTATCAGTGGTTTCGTAAGTATAGCGAATGGCATGGACGAAAAAAGTCCACGCCAAACACTATTTCAAAAATTTTTCCACGCTCTCCGCTTAAGGAATCGCTGATAAAATGAAGGCTGTCAGATCGGTACAGATTTTTCGCCCTGTCAAGGAGACAAACCGGACGCATAGCAAGGGCTATGTGGAGGATTTGTCGACACAGAGAGGGCGGAAAAGATGTGCCAAGATGGCAGTGCTGAATTTATCAGTGCTTCCTTAACTGCGCCCGCTCTTCTGCTTTGCGAGATGCTCGCTGATCTTCCGCGACCATGTCGGCACAACGGTACCTGTTGCAGCAAAGGCACAGGTCATGTGCGACAGCGACGCGAAGTTCTCGCGCACGCCCGCCGCATCACAGGCGAACTCGACGGCGTTCTCGGCCCGGATGCCAAAACCGCCCGCGACCTGCACGGCGTCGATGTTCGCGCCGAGGAAGATGAACTCCCAGCCCGACTCCTTCTCCTGCCGCTTTACCATCGCCCGCACCTGATCTGCCGTGTAGCGCGTGCTCGAGTTCTCCATCCCGTCGGTCGTGATGATGAACATGGTGCGTGCGGGGCGATCCTCGGGACGCGCATACTTGTGCACGTTCTTGATGTGACGGATGCCATCGCCCATCGCATCGAGCAGAGCCGTGCAGCCGCGTGTGTAGTACTCCTTCGATGTGAGTGTGGGGACATCCGCAATCCGCACGCGGTCATGAATGACCTCATTCTCGTGATCAAAGAGCACCGTCGAGACGAGCACGTCCCCGCCCTCACTCCGATGCTGCGTGAGCATGCCGTTGAACCCGCCGATGGTGTCGCTCTCCAGCCCCGACATCGACCCGCTGCGATCCAGAATGAACACCAGCTCCGTCTGTCCACTGTTTTTTACCTCTGCCATGATGTTTTCCTCCTCTATACATCTGTGAGCTCTTCTATGGTTCAGAGTATAGCAGGAGGGGCGGGCGGCGTGGTCGCATGACAGGCGACATTTGCGGCACGAAAAAGGCGCAGACAATCTTGTCCGCGCCCTGTAGAGAAAGTGTTAGCCACGCCAGTTCAGCGCCCTGCGCTCCATATCTGCAATCCCGACCAGAAATTCGATGTTTTTCCGCCGCCAATCATCGCATTCATCATAAAAATACGCGGTCTTGCGTTTCTTGAAAATACGGAACGGCTGCGCCTCCGAGTTGTCGTAGATATGGCAGATGTCACTGACCGCCACGACTGCGGGAACGAGCTCCATTGCACGCGCAAATCGCGTGTAGATCTTTTCCTCAGGAACATCGTGCCCGCCCGAAGCCACACGTGCCTTCACACGGTAGACGTTGATACGCGGATCTGCCGTCAGAACGTAGTAGCATCGAATGAAGTACCCCGCCCGCTTCGCCCGTTCCAAAAGGCGCAGGTTACGCGGCGTGGAAAGCACTGTCTCAAAGCAAAAATCACGCCGCGCGGCGAGACATTCCTCCCGCTGACGCTCTGCAAGCTGCGCCGCCTCGATATCGCTGCATTTGAGTGTTTTCTTGATTTCATCGGCATTGATGTAGTCCATCAGAGGTCGTAGCACCTCTGTAAACGTACTCTTGCCCGATCCGTTCGGTCCTGCAAAGACGACAATCTCAGGTTTCTTCGCGCTCACCATAACGCCCCTTCCACGCACGCTCTGCCACAGGGACGCGTGTGCCGTCGCTCCGCAGTTCATAGATTTTCTGCGTCTTGCGGTCGTAGACGATGCTCGGGACGCCCATCGCCTTGTTTTTTTCGAGCGCGATCTGCACGGCTGCACGGGCGCGCTGTACGACCATATCGTCGGTAATTGCCGTCTGTTCCATCCTGCTCGCTCCTCTCGATGTTTTTCTCACTATATCACATTTTGGATAAAAGTGCATGAAAACGGGGCTGTCATATGCGATTTTTTCCTCTATAATGAACATATACTAAATGACAGGAGGCTCATTATGATCTACACGGCACAGTACGATTCACCGCTTGGCAAAATGCTTCTGACGAGTGACGGGACGGCGCTCACCGCGCTCGACTTTGCGGATACGGGCGACGGCATCCGAGGGACACAAAAAGATCTCCCCGTGTTCGAGGAGACCTTTCGATGGCTCAATCTGTATTTCAGCGGCAAAGTACCGGACTGCATGCCGCCGCTTGCGCCCAAGGGCACGGCATTTCAGCACGCGGTCTGGGATATCCTGCGCACGATCCCGTACGGACAGACGACAACCTACGGCAGAATCGCTGCCCAAATCGCGGCTGCGCGCGGCGGGCGTATGTCCGCACAAGCAGTCGGCGGCGCAGTCGGGCGCAATCCGATCTCCATCCTCATCCCCTGTCACCGCGTCATCGGTGCAGACGGCAGCCTCACGGGCTATGCAGGCGGGCTCGACAAAAAGGAGTATCTGCTGCGGACGGAGGGATTTTATTCATAATATCCCTTGCAGGAAAGAATTTCCACCCCGTTTGAGACAATGCGATAGATCAACCGATTCTTTTCGTCAATTCTTCTGCTCCAAAACCCGCCGAGCTCGCCCTTGAGCGGTTCCGGTTTTC
>ERZ772986.917-NODE-917-length-17609-cov-4.800387_pt1 | contig 17609 bp, 22 predicted proteins | sample MGYA00511898_ERZ772986 | MGnify/ENA primary metagenome ERZ772986 (study PRJEB29015, sample SAMEA2737934) | human oral metagenome | biome: human oral; feature: human-associated habitat; material: dental | place: China | collected 2148 ... | reverse complement strand
CGCCGAAAGTACTTAGGGGGAGGCCCCTTGGGAGGATAGGAAGCCGCTGATTAAGAGAGAAGAGAGAACTATGTTCTCTCTTCTCGTTCATAGGGGTATAGCTCAACTGGTAGAGTAGCGGTCTCCAAAACCGTTGGTTGAGGGTTCGATTCCTTCTGCCCCTGCCAAAAACGGAGGGGTAGAAGTTCCATTGCGACTATACTCCTCGTCATGACTCGGTAGCTCAGCTGGATAGAGTGACTGACTACGAATCAGTAGGTCTAGGGTTCGAATCCCTACCGGGTCACCAAAGCGATACGGTCCATACATTTTGTATGGACCGTATTTTGTTGTCGTATCCAAATTAAAGCAATAGGCTAATACGATATGCTCAAAGTCGTTTCAAGAACTCAGTCGATAGTGCGGCATAATTGGTTGTTACGGGCTGCTGTATACAGTTTTTAACATGCAGTATGTACTGTCCTTGCAATAGGTATAATCGTATAGAAAGAAAATTTTCGAATACGATTCAAGCGGTTCATTATGTATATTTGTATACACGATCTACTGTATTGTATATGTATGATGAATATGATATAAATTAAGGTATGAGTATATAAGGGGGACTATTGTGATGGTAAAAAGTGTAGCAGCTCCGCAAGCAAGCGGAAAGTTTTCAGAAGATAAAATTTTCGGTGCCAATAACCGGGCGACGGCATTGGCAGAAAAGCTCGGTGCCGATGCGGTTATCAACGGGACTGTAGGGTCCATTCTCGATGAAGACGGTAATTTAGTAATGCTCAAGGTTGTAGAAGAAGCTTTTCGTGCCTTGTCTACGCGTGATATTATTGCCTATGCGCCTATTCAGGGATATGACGACTATTTATCCGCCGTTATTGACCAGTGCTTTGGTGAATCCAAGCCTGAAGGTTATATTCGCGCCTGTGCCACGTCGGGCGGTTCCGGTGTCTTGCATCACGTTATTCACAACTATTCCGCTCCGGGAGATGAAATCTTGACCAGTGACTGGCATTGGAGTGCATATGGTTCTATGTGTCGCGATAACTGTCGAACGCTGCGTGAATTCCTGCTACTTGATGATAAGGGACAGTTTAACTTTGCCGATTTCAAAGCTCATGTTGAAGATATGGCAAAGAAACAAACTAATATCGTTATTATTATGAACTCTCCGGCTAATAATCCGACCGGCTTCGCCTTGTCCGACTCTGATTGGGATGCCGTATTAAACTTTTTGAAAGAAATCGTAGCCAATAAGAATAAGAACGTCATTCTCGTTCCTGATGTGGCATATTTGGACTATAGCGGTGAAAAACACGAATGCCGCCGCTTTTTCAAAAAGTTCGGGAACCTGCCTGAAAACATTCTGGTTATTGTAGCCTACACTTTGAGTAAGGGCTTTACTATGTACGGCCAGAGAATGGGTGCTATGATCGGCGTTACACCGAGTGAGGATATTGCCGATGAATTTGTAGCCATTAACCAATATTCCAACCGTGCGACGTGGTCTAATTCCAACAGTGCGGCTATGAAGGCTATGGTACATATTTGCAGTGACCCGGCACGGGTAGCCGAATTAGATAAAGAAAGAGCTGAATATTTCCACTTAATCAAAGAAAGAGCCGATTTATTTATGGCTGAAGCCGATGCTTGCGGCTTGAAATACTTACCGTACTTATCGGGATTCTTTATTACCATTCCTCTTATAGGCTCACAGGCTGTTGTTGACGAATTGGAAAAGGAACATATTTTCCTTGTCCCCTTGGGTAAGGGAATTCGATTGGCTGTTTGCTCCGTATCAAAGAAAAAGATACACGGATTGGCTGAAAAGATTAAGACGGCTTTGGATAAGGTCGGTGTCGTTCAATAGTATAGAAATAAACGGGCATAGCAAAGGGATAACCTTCGTTATGCCCGTTTTTGAAAGGATGGGAATATATGTTTAAGACAGTTGCCATATTGGGAATCGGAAATATGGGAAGAGCTATTGCCGAAGGAATTGGCCGCTCGCCGGACATGAAAAACGCAGACATCATCTTGTACAACCCTCATGCTCATAAAGCCGAGGTTGTAGCCGCAAATTTGGGGAACTGTGCCCGTATTGCGTCTACACCCGGGGAAGCCGTACAAGAAGCGGATTTAGTCATTATTGCCGTAAAACCTAAAATAGTCTCTTCTCTTTTGGAAGAAATCAAAGGTAACCTGAAACAGGATGCTATCCTTCTTTCCGTAGCTGCCGGGGTCACTTTGAAGCAAATGGAAGTCGCTGTCGGAGAGGATAGAAAACTGGTAAGAGCTATGCCGAACACACCTGCCGTAGTAGGTGCCGGTATGACCTCCTTGACACCGAATGAACACGTATCGACAGAAGAGATATCCCAAATTGAAGAATTGTTTTCATCATTCGGACGGGCGGAAGTAGTGGATGAATATTTGATTGATGCCGTCATTGGAGTAAGCGGTAGCAGTCCTGCTTATGTATATATGTTTATTGAAGCCTTGGCGGACGGAGCCGTAGCGGCCGGTATGTCGCGGGACAAGGCCTATGTCTTTGCCGCTCAAACCGTAATGGGAGCTGCCAAAACCGTATTGGAAACGGGAGAACATCCGGGAAAATTAAAAGACAATGTTTGCTCTCCCGGCGGGACAACGATAGCCGCAGTTCGAGCTTTGGAAGAACGGGGATTTCGCAGTGCCGTAATGGAAGCCGTAATGACTGCGGCTGAGAAAAGTCGAGAAATGAGTAAAAAATAAGGCAATGTGAATCAGCCTCCCCAATAGACTCAAGAGGTATGCATAAGATGGATAGTTGAAGATTAAGGTTGCGAAGTAGATATATGCTAAATGGGGATAGGTGATTTACTAATGCATACCGGAAGGATATAATATAGCTGAAGCATGAGGGAACTGTAACGATATGGCGGTCCTTATGCTTAACGGATACAGACGGTTCAAGGGCCTGCAAGTCACCGTGATTTGCGACAAGGCCGTCTCATTTATAGTAATATTGGAGGTAAAAGGAATGGCAAAAGGTTTGGTTACACCCGAAATTATTGAAGAATTAAAAAAGATTGTCGGTGAAAAATACGTATATACCGATAAAGATAAGCTCGATGCATACGGACATGATGAAGTAACGGATCCGCACTATATGAAGGAAGCTCAGGTTGCAGTTTTACCGGCAACAACGGAAGAAGTGGCAAAGGTTGTAAAATTGTGCTATGACAACGATATTGTTATGGTTCCCCGTGCTGCAGGAACCGGTCTGGCTGCCGGTGCCGTAGCTATTTACGGCGGCGTTATCATCTCCATTGAACGCATGAACAAGATTATTGAAATTGATAAAGAAAACATGGTTGTTGTTGCCGAACCGGGTATTACGACGGCGGCACTTCAGGAAGCTGTTAATAAAGAAGGCCTCTTCTATGCAGGCGATCCGTGTAGCGGGGACTCTTGCTTCATCGGCGGTAACGTAGCAACCAATGCAGGCGGTAACCGTGCTGTTAAGTACGGTGTAACGCGTGATCAGGTTATGGGTATTGAAGTCGTTACTCCGTCTGGTGAAGTCGTGCAGTTGGGCGGTAAGTTCCGTAAAAATGCTACGGGCTATATGCTCATGCATTTATACATCGGCTCCGAAGGTACTCTCGGCATTGTAACTAAAGTGTTCTTAAAACTCGTTGCATTGCCGAAGTATGAAATGGACCTTCTGGCAGTATTCGATAATCTCGATGCGGCTATCGATTTGACTCCGAAAGTCATGAATGCGGGCATTACACCGGTTTGCGTTGAATTTATGGATAATGCGTCCATTAAGCAAGTCGAAGTATTCCTGAATGAAAAATTACAGCATTCAGATATAGGGAACTATATTATTATTCAGATTGCCGGCGACAGTGAAGACGTATTGGATGAACAGTGCGTTACAATTGACGAATTGGCTCGTGAAAACGGGGCTCTTGATGTCTTGGTTGCCGATAAAGACAAGATTTGGAAATCCCGTAAAGCCTACTTGGAAGCAGACCGTCAGAGAAGTCTCGTATTCTCCATGGAAGACATTGTCGTTCCGATGACGGAAATTCCCGGTGCCGTACAGCAGATTTCCCGTCTCGGTGAAAAATATGATGTGGCTATGCACTGCGCAGGTCACTGCGGCGACGGCAACGTACATATCGATATCTTGAAAGATGATCGCTCTCAGGAAGAATGGGAAGAAATGCTTCCGAAGATTCAAAAAGAAATTTACGCACTTGTTTACAAGTTGGGCGGCCGCCTCTCAGGTGAACACGGTATCGGATACAAACGTGCTAAGTTGATGAAAGAATACATGGATCCCGTTGAAATGGAACTCATGCGTTCTGTTAAGAAAGCATTGGATCCGAAGAACATCATGAACCCCGGTAAGGTTGTAGATGTTAGCGATGAAATTCCTGTAGAATAAGCGTATACGAAAAAGCAAGGGCTACGGTCCTTGCTTTTTTTATTGCAGTCTGTATAGAAAAACAGACTTACGATTTTTGCAAGGTTATATGTGTTATGAAGCTTGTGCCTATGGTATAATGAGCTTCATAACATGTATAAGAAAGGATACTGAAATTGGAAGCTGAATTAATCACTGATATTTGGACCATTATACAGGTCATCTTACTTGATTTGGCCTTAGGCGGAGATAACTCTATTGTCATCGGCATGGCGGCGAAAAACCTGCCCCATGAATTACAGAAAAAAGCTATACTTTACGGAACGGCCGGAGCTATTGTGTTACGCTTTTTTATGGCCATGATAGTAGTCTACCTTTTACAGATTCCATACTTACATACAGTCGGCGGATTATTACTCGTATATATCGGTATGAAGCTTATCGGCAAGCAAGACGGTGAAGAAAAAGCTCATGTAGAGGCTAAGGATTCTCTGGGCGGTGCCGTTAAAACTATCATTGTAGCTGATGCACTTATGAGTTTGGATAATGTTCTCGGTATAGTCGGTACGACCGGCGGCCACATGGGACTTCTCTTCTTCGGTATGGTTATCTCCGTACCTATTATCATTTTCGGCAGTACGGTCGTCATTAAGATTATGCACAAATTCCCCGTACTCATTTATATTGGCGGTTTGATACTGGGGTGGGCAGCCGGATCTATGGTAGGCGCCGACGAATATTTGGCTCTGTCGAAAGATACGGCCTTGTATGTAAAAATCGCTTTAACGTTATTAACGGTTCTCGGCGGTATTGCTTGGCAACGAATGACAATCCCTAAAAAATAAGGGCTTGTCAGACCGTGGGGGGAGGCGGGTCCTGTCTTGACAAGGCATGGGAAACTTGATATTATAGTTAAGTCAGGTAACGGGGCGTGGCGCAGTTTGGTAGCGCGCTTGGTTCGGGACTAAGAGGCCGCAGGTTCGAATCCTGTCGCCCCGACCATATTCACATTATATGCCGTCCCGGGGCATAACAGAATGATGTGGAGTACAGGGAGAGTTGTCCGAGTGGCTTAAGGAGCATGATTGGAAATCATGTGTGCGGTGAACTCCGTACCCAGGGTTCAAATCCCTGACTCTCCGCCATACTGTAAGATAGGGACTGCATTTGCAGTCCTTTTTTTCTTTGTCTGTTTTAGGTGACCCTCAAAAAGCATGTGCTTTTTGACTCCATATTAGAAATCCGGTCTTTTTTAGGGTGCATGACCGGATTTAAAAGTTACATCAGTTTAGGTATTTTATTCATTGTCGAAGCACGACGGTTCCGTATTTAGGCGATGACCTTGCCGATAGTGCCGGAAGCGGAACAAGGGCCGCAAGGGATCCGAGGACGGGTAAAACGGTATTCGTTGAGGGTGAACTAGATTATGGTGATTGGGAAGATGTGTACGTCAAGCAGTCAAAGACGTTAAAAAATATTCGGGGGCAAGTTGGTAAAGCCGATAAAGAAGGCCATTTATACAAAAACTATGGAGTGGTCTCAGGGGCTCTAAATGATGATAATGACCCCTGGCAAATCAGGCGTGATAAGCATGCCGAAAAATATTATGAGGCTTTGCGCAACAGGGAACAAAAAATATGATTACTACCATATCGAAGCATTCGGGGGTGGGTGTGAAGTCAGTGTCTAAGGTTATTGACCATTTATTGTTTAACTATTATACTTTAAATAAAGGGTATACGCGGTTTGACCCAAGTTATGATATTACCCAATCTTTACAAAGATTATTAGAGGGCAAGGACATAAGACCGGAAGATATTATTATGTTGCATCATGAAAGATTAGAATATGAACTCATGAATCGGTATGGGCATGACTATAATACTGCGCATAAATTAGCTAATAAGAAGTACAATTACGAAAGGATGGTGACCTAAAGAATGGTAACATTAAAGCTACTAGAGTTAACGGACCAATATGCTATATACCAATACACTCCCGAAGGTCGCTATGAAGAAGGTATAATTCGATTCGATAGAATAACAAAAGAGCCTATGCTAGAGAAAAAAGATGGGCACGGGAATTCTGCTTATCGAGGGCATGCATTTAAACGCATTCTCAAGTATGATAGAATCGGAACTTTTGAAAAAGAAGATATGGTCGCTTGGTATTAAAAGCACTCGCATAATATGAAAGAACAAAACCAAGGAAATAAAAAACAAGTAAAAGTAGAGCCGTGGCCTGGAGAAATGCCTTGTCCCTACGGTAATACGAAAGAGTACCGTGAATGGGAAGAACGAAGCAAGACGTTTGAAAAGTATATTAATGAGATTCGCAAAGCCTAAAGCACCTATTTAAATAGGTGCTTTTTTAGTACGCGGGGAGGTGAATACAATGGAAAGAACGACGGAATTAACCGAGAAAGGGGCATTATTATGTCAACGGATGGGCACATTATCGGTGAAGAGTCTTTCGGTGCAATCGGTGGCAATAACGTGAGAATCCATATACCTGACCCTCCGAAGGGGCATAAAAAGCACGCCGATAATTCGTTGATAGTTATTCATAATCACCCTAAAAACATTCCGTTTTCAATAGCGGATATAACCGTTTACTTACGCAATCCGAGTATTCATACTGCAATAGTGGTATGCCCTAACGGGAAAATATATACCGTTCAAAACATACGACGAGGAAAAGATATTGAAAGGCTTGTCAAGGAAGTTGAAAATATGTATACTGACTATAAACAAAACAGTACGACAAACAGTGCTTTAACCGTTGTATTGCAAAGATTAAATAAGGAAGGAGTTATAAAATACCATGCAAGCAATTAAAGAGAAATATCTTGAAATAGACGACAGTGAGTTTCAGGATATGGATAAATACCCTTTGCGCAAGGATTTAACTCCCGAGGAAATAGAAGCCGAAAATCGGCGATTAGATGAGAAATACGATAAAATATTCGATGAATTACTCAGGGGGTAAGCACCTATTTAAATAGGTGCTTTTTTTAATCGCTGCATGTTGATGTCGGAATGGGATCCCGAAATGAAGGGTGAATGTAAATTCGAGGTGCAATGCACAACCGAGGAAGCTCGAAAGTTAATAAACGAGTTTTAATTCAATATTTATTTCAGCACTCACAATCGTGGGTGCTTTTTTCATGCCTTTTTAGTATTGCAGGCGAAAAAGAACAAGACCGTAACGAGTGGTGTAGCACTCGAAAATAAAGCGTAGCAGGAAGGAGTCATAAGAATGATAAAAGAAGAATTGAAGGCGTTAGGCGTAACGGACGAAGCTGCGGATAAGATTGTGGAGGATTACGGGAAAAATTACGTATCCAAGTCTCAATTTAACGCAACAAATGAAGAGAAGAAGGCAGCCAAAACGAAATTAAGTTTGAGGAAATGCCTGTAGTACCCGACTTATAGAAGTCTACAAATTATCTAATGTATTGTGAGGAGAATATGATTGTAGATAAAAATAGATCTTAAATATTCTTGCAAAAGAAGCAGTCCGGGTGGAAAAAGACCCCGTGATAGTTACGTTGGCGGCGTTATCGGCTGATGATTTGCGACCGTTAGTTGCAGAACAATTGAAGACGATTACAGCACCGTTACAGACAGAAATCGAAACGACCCAATCGGTGTGGGTGAAGATTCGTAATCGGATTTATCTGCGAGTGATTAACTCAGCGATAGACAACATCATACAGACGATTCAAGACGGACTTACCGAATTGAGTAAGAAATAAGCAAAAGACCGCCGAATAATTGGGGGCCTTATTTTTATGCTTGCGTCTTACGTCAATGGGTGATACACTTTATAAAAAGAGGTGATAAGAATGTCCGATACAATTAGATCTGCTCGGCTTGAAGCGGGGCTTACTCAGCAAGAGATGTCCGACTTACTCCAAATCCCTAAGCGTACCATCGAAAACTGGGAGGGCGGGCAACGCACACCGGCTAAGTGGGCGGAGACCCTTATTATCGAAAAATTAAAGAGTCTAAAAAAATAGGCTCTTTAATATAAAAAATTAAATTTTTTTGCTTGGTAACTCACCCAATAAGTGACATGCTATAATCAAGGGAAAGGGTGAGGGAAATAGATAAGTCAGATTGGGAGTGGCTCATCGGATTGCTAGTATCGATAGCACTGGCAATCTGGAGTAAGGAAAAGCCCCGAAATCGCCGAAAACTCGGAAAGCGTAAACGGTGATAACGAGGCAGGGGAAGGGGGCGAAAGCCTCCGACCTTCGTCCCTTATAACATATATCAGAAGGAAGCAGTGAAAATGAACAGTAGACGCATGATGGGATTGGCCTATTTGGCGGCGGCAATTTCTATGACGGTAGTACTTCCGCATACATTTGATACGTTCAAAGCTATAATAACGGGATTTGTTTATTATGAGGCCATTAAACGGATTATTAGGGGATAAGTAATATGAATCAAGGGAAAAAGTTAGGTCGTCCGACGGATGCACCGAAAGATACGACTATAAGGTTGCGGATTGATAAAGAAACTTTAAAGAGACTTGATTTGTATGCCGAGGCTCAAGGGTTGAACCGGTCGGAAGCCATTCGGAAGTTGATTAATGAGGCTTGATTTTCTACCATATTTTCTACCAAAGTTTCAAAAATTTGCACCGCACAGCAAAAAGCGATACTTAAGAAATGGCTTAATGACGGTATGTAGCATATTGTCTACTGACGTACAAGAATCGTCCAAACTGATTGGAAATCATGTGTGCGGTGAACTCCGTACCCAGGGTTCAAATCCCTGACTCTCCGCCATAACGTAAGAAAGAGACTGCATTTGCAGTCTCTTTTTGTTTGGTTCCGCTGTCCTTCGGTTATTAAGTGTTTTCTACGTCTTTACATACATTAACTCATTATAAAATTGCGTGAATCTATTTTTTATATCCGCCGGCATCTCTGTGATTTTGGCATAGTCTTCATACATTTGATTTCGGATAGATTCTTTTTTTAAAAGCAGCAGAAAGTCCTGTGCAAATGTGGCTTTCAGGTGCGCCGAGTCAAGCAGTACAATCATGGAAAGCATAGCGCCGTAGACGCCGAGCAATGCTTTTTTGTCTTCCGCCGGTACTCTTTTGTTTTTTGAGACTAACAAAGGGCGGCCCAGTAAAGTCGATAAAATCTTTGGAGACGGGCAATATAAGGGCTCCGTCCGCAGTTCGGTGAAGTTTAAATTGTGGGCGACGCAATTACGGAAAGTCCGAACGGTATTCATCATACGTAAAACCAAATCGACCTGCTGATCCATGGGAAGACTGTTCTGTATCAGCCTGCTTACAAATTTATATTTGAGATCGCTGTGTAACAGGTCGTATAGATTTATCACATTCCCCAGAGAGATATTTTTGAAGAGTATCCACGGAGGAATATGATTGTGGTGCCGTTTGTAATACCGCGTCGGGTTCTTTATGGCATTGGAATTGATCCAGCGGGTAATACGATATTTTACGTCGGCAAATGAAATATTCGCGCTGTTGGTCGGCTTGTAGTAATATTTTTTCAAATAATCTTTTATGTCAACGCCGCAGTGCTCAGCCAGTGTATAGCTGAATTTTGTTTTAAATATGGCTTCGACTAAAACACTGTACTTCATAATAAAAAATTGAATATCCCTGTCGAAAAGTGCGAAATTATAAAGATATTCAATGGATACATCGTCTATGAAGTGATGCGCATCCACCATGAAGTATCGTTTATAACGGTTAATTAAATCGTAATAAGAAAGGGTACTGAGGGCGTATTCTGCAAACTCATAGTTTTTTATGATTAACCCGCGTGATTGGAGGAGGTTAATCTGTTGTGAGTATGAAAAAAAAGGCTTGTCAAACTGCATAAAGTCCTCCACGGATAATAAAAAGCCCCACTACCGAAAGTAGCGGGGCCGGTGCCCAACACACGAAACGTGCTGAAAGCTTTTCACTACTTAAAGTATAGCACAGATTTTGATTTCGTCAAAGTCTTTTTGAAAGACTTTACGGCGTTTCAGATATTTTCCACAGACGGGGCTGTTTTTATTTGCCCGATCCTATTCAAAATCATCCATAAGCTGTATGGAAGAAGAATGGACATAATACAGTTTGCCCTCATGGAAGATGCCCACGTACCTGTCCGGCAGAGTTTTGTTTTTCGTAAAGTTTTCGATCCACCAGGACATGGCGTTGCTGTTTTCGATGTCCGAATTTGATGCGGTTAAATTGACCCATTTGCCGCCGAGGCAAGCACAAATACTATCCATAATGGGCACCTCCTTTTAGTACATATTAGCATGGAAAAAGGGAGCGATGACAAAACAATATAGTTTTGATAATAATTATGTTTTTACCGTAAAACTTTCTGTTCCTTCCGGACACGTTGAGGCGTATAATAGATGCAACAGTGAATAAAACGCCGTAAAGGAGTCAGTTGCAGTGAAACGAATGGATCCCCATGTGTACCTTTTTTCGTTGGGACACTTTTCCGTAGATTGGGTACAGGGCGGCATACCCGCATTGTTGCCTTATTTTATCTCTGTTTGCCATTTATCTTATCGTGATGCGACGGCATTGCTCCTGGGAAATGTCCTTCTCGCATCGGTTGTACAACCTGTTTTCGGTTATTATTCCGACAAGGTTTCCAAGCCCTGGTTCGTACCCTTCGGGCCGGTCCTGAGCGGCATATCTTTCAGCATGCTTGCCTTTACAACGGACTATTGGCTTATTTTCCTCTGCGCCATGCTCAGCGGTCTCGGCTCGTCCATTTATCACCCCGAAGGGGCGCGGATGGTGAATCAGATTGCGGGAGAACAGAAGGGGAAGGCCTTAGGGACCTTTTCGGTCGGCGGTAACGGGGGCTTCGCCGCCGGTCCTGTCGTGGCGGGGCTTTGTGCGTACGCTTTTGATATTCACGGCCTCGTCGTCTTCGGTATCGTCAATCTGCTTATTGCCGCACTTCTTTATACCCGCATCCCCTGTGTATTGAAAAAAATAGCGGCGAATGTACGCGCGGAGACTCGCGCCCATATTACCGAAACGAGGAAAAATGACTGGCATTCGTTCGGCAAGCTGACGGTCGTTATTTTTGCCAGATCCATCGGGTTTGCCCTCTGTAATTCCTTTATCCCCCTGTATTGGATTTCCGTTCTCGGCACATCGGCAACGCAAGGAAGTTTTGCGCTGGCCCTTCTTTTCGGCATCGGTGTGATCGGAACGTATGCGGGCGGACTGCTTTCGGATCATATCGGCTTCGTAAAAGTTATGCGCCTGGCCTTTCTCATCATGGTGCCGGCCATGTTTTTTTTCGCCAACAGCAGCCATGTTTTTTTATCGACACTCCTGTTGTTGCCGGTCGGGTTCGGCCTTTTTACACCTTATAGCGCGATTGTTGTCCTGGGGCAGACCTTTCTCGGCAAGAACGTCGGGTTCGCATCGGGCATTACCCTCGGCCTGAGTGTTACTGTCGGGGGTATTCTCACGCCTTTCGTCGGCTGGGCCGCCGATATTTGGGGAATCCCGGCGGCTCTTCAGATCCTCTGGATTTGTGCGGCTGCGGGAGCGGTCTTCACTTTCCTTATCAAGGAACCGGAGGGTACGGGCTAAGGTCCGGCGGAAGAGAGGTGCCGCAATCGTTTCGCACAAGTAAGAAAAACACGGTGCGGCATGCATAATTTGTATGTAAGCCGTACCGATTTTATCTATATGTGGTATAATATCAGCGTAATTGAGGATTTATTATAGTTTAAAGGGGAAACAGTATGACCATTGAATCTTATATTGATCACACGAACCTGAAACCCGACGCGACACCGGCTGATATTGTCAGGCTCTGCGATGAAGCCAAAAAGTACAAGTTCGCTTCCGTTTGCGTTAATTCGTCGTACGTGCCGCTGGCCAGACGGGAACTGTCGGGTACTTATGTACGCATTGCGTCGGTTGTCGGCTTTCCGCTCGGTGCTGCAGCTTCTTGCGTCAAAGCGGCTGAAACGGCCTTTGCCGTCGCTAACGGCGCCGATGAGATAGACATGGTCATCAATGTGGGACAGGCAAAGGCGGAAAACTGGGATTATGTTCAGGACGATATAAGCGGTGTTGTCCGTGCTGCGGACGGGCGGATTGTTAAGGCCATTCTGGAAACCGGACTGCTTACGGATGTGGAGAAAGAAGAGGCCTGCCGTGCCGCCGTTAAGGCCGGGGCCCGTTTTGTGAAGACTTCAACGGGCTTCGGCCCGGGCGGGGCGACGACGGACGACATCAAACTCATGAAGCGGGTTATCGGGCTGCGTGCCTGCATCAAGGCGTCCGGCGGTATTCGTGATTATAAGACGGCCCGGCAAATGATTGCGGCCGGAGCGGATCGTATCGGGGCCAGTGCGGGCATAGCCATCGTCGAAGGAGAAGCCGGTGAACAACTCTGAAAATTTTCTCAAAATGTATGCCCTGTCCGTGCAGGCTGCACGGCGGCAGAAAATACCCGGGGATATATCTCCCATATTCCCTGACATTGCGGAAGATGAGGAGCGGACGGATGAATGCTGCGGTACTTGTTCGGTCAGTGTCCTTGCCAGCGGCAGCGGGGGTAATGCAACTTTTATCCGCTGCGGCAGGACCAAGATTCTCATCGACGCCGGCATCAGCTATAGCCGTATGGTACAGGAACTGGCCGGGCGGCAGTGTGCGCCGGAGGATATAGATGCCGTTTTTTTGACGCATGAACATACGGATCATGTCCGGGGGCTGCCGCTCTTTTTTAAACATACGCGTATGCCGGTCTATACGACCGAAGAAACGTGGCGGGCCATGGGCAAGACGGCGGCCAACGGTGCCGGCCGTTTTGTGCCGCTTACAAAACGGGTCGGTATCGGCGACGTCTGCGTCGTCCCTTTTGACATCCCGCATGATGCGGCCCGGCCCGTAGGGTATGCCGTCTATTACGGGGACAAGAAGATTACCTATGCAACCGATTTGGGACGGGTCACGCCGACTGTAGCGGCAGCGGCGGCCCATGCGGATATTCTCATTCTTGAGGCCAACCATGATGAAGAGATGGTGCGCAAGGGGCCTTATCCCTATCACCTGCAGCAGCGTATTCTCGGCAGTTACGGCCACTTGTCCAATAGGTCTTCGGCTGAACTGCTGGCCCGTTTGCCGCAAAAGAAAATGATGAAAGTTTTTCTGTCGCATCGCAGCGAGAAGAATAATGCGCCTGCACAGGTTATAAAGACCGTGAAGGATGTGTTCGGACGGAGCGGTAAAAGCCTGGGACAGGATGTACTCGTTCGTTTGGCTTGCCGCCGCAGTGCTGTTCGCTTTGATGAAAAGGGGGAGAATAATGTCTCATAAACATGCAGCGGCCGCAGTTGCGGCCGTGATTTTAATCGGTGTCGCAGGATTCGGCGGATATTTCTACCATGATATGGTGAGCAGGAATGACAAGGTGCCCGTACAGGTGCAAACGGCGGACGGCAAGGCGGAGACGTTATCGGATGCGCGCAATACGGCTGTCGTACAGGCGGTTAAAAAGGTCAGCCCCGCTGTCGTCGGCATTACGACGAAAGTCTATGACCGCGATATTTTTAACCGTCAGGTTCTTGTCGGTGAAGGTATAGGGTCGGGGATTATTTTCGACAAAGACGGGTATATAGCAACGAACAACCATGTTGTCGGGACCAATAAAACGGTTATCGTTTCCCTGGCGGACGGAAGAACGACGGACGGGACGGTTGTCGGCACGGATGCGCGGACCGACCTGGCCGTCGTCAAAATCGATCTGGATAATCTCACTGCAGCGCCTTTGGGAGACAGCGATACCTTGCAGGTCGGTGAACCGGCTATTGCCATCGGCAATCCCCTGGGGCTAGAGTTCCAGGATACCGTTACGGCCGGTGTCATCAGTTCTTTAAACAGAACCATTGCCGGTGAAGGGCAGTCGATGGAGCTTATTCAAACCGATGCGGCTATCAATCCGGGTAATTCCGGCGGGGCTCTCGTTGACGCGGACGGTGAGGTCATCGGCATTAACAGCGCCAAGATTTCCAAAGAAGGTGTTGAAGGCCTGGGATTTGCCATTCCTGTCAATACGGCCCGTCCCATCCTGGCGGAGCTCATTAAAAACGGCCGCGTTATCCGCCCGTACCTCGGCCTCTACGGCCTCGATAAGAGGATGGCCGCCCGCTTCGGCATGAACTTTGATGTCAAAGGCATTTATGTGTATAAACTCGTCGTCGGCGGGCCGCTCGACGGGTCGGGAATCCGGCACGGCGATATTATCACAAAAATAGATGATAAACCGATCAATGATTATATGGCCCTGCAAAAAATCGTTGAGTCCTATCGCGTCGGTGATACGGTTACGGTCACCTACCTTCGTGACGGCGATGAACATACGGCGAAGATCATGCTGCAGGAGTTGTCTCCGCAAATGGGAAACGACAATAACTGATGAAATACCATATTATCGGCAGCGGAAAAATCAAAGAGCCCTATTTAGCCGCAGGCATAAGCGAGTTTCTCAAACGCCTGACTCCTTACGGGCAAGTGAAAATAACGGAAACGGCTGAAGAACGGATGCCGGAAAATCCGTCGGCCGCGCAAAAGCGTCAGGTATTGGAAAAAGAAGGAACCCGTCTTTTAAAATATGTCCGTGAAGGATCGTATCTTTTTGTCCTCGATGTGGCAGGGGACCTTGTTTCGTCGGAAGAGCTGGCTGAGACCTTGGCCGCGTTGTCTCTGCGCGGGTACAGCGAATTCTCCTTTATTATCGGCGGGCCTTTCGGCCTTTCCGAAGCGGTGCGCAAACGGGCGGATACATGCATTTCCTTCGGCCGTATTACCCTGACGCACCAAATGATACGCATGGTGCTTTTAGAGCAGCTGTACAGGGCGGTTAAAATCCAGCGGCACGAGCCGTATCATTTATAGTTTCAAAAGAAGAATTTTCCCACTTTCGGGGAAATATAGTATAATACAGGTATAACATTCGATCGCATCGATATAGCAAAGAGGTGAATACTATGAGCGAACGAACAGCTTCGGACATTATGGAGAAGGTCTTTGTAACGGCCCATCCGGATACGGCGGTTTTCGATTTGGTGCAGATGTTTGTTAAAAACAAAATCACGTCGATTCCCATCGTCAATGACGACAGTACGTTGGCGGGTATCGTAACGGATGCGGATTTGCTGTATAAAAAGATCAAACCGCATGTTCCCCACTACGTCAATCTTCTCGGCGCCAGCATTTATTACAACGGCATCAGTGAATACGACAAGAGCTTTAAAAAGCTCATGGCCTGTAGCAGTAAAGACCTGATGACAAAGGACGTTATCATTGCCGCACCCGACGCGGATGTGGAACAACTGGCCGGCGTCATGGTGGCTGAACACTTGAAGGTCATTCCTATTGTCGATAACAAACGGTGTGTCGGGCTTGTAACGCGCCGCTCCATTCTCGACGAGCTCTACAGAGAATACGATGAAGAAATGAAGAGCACAACCTGAGTAACCTGTAAAAGGCAATCCCGTCGGATTGCCTTTTTGTGGTATAATATGAAAACGGTTGAACCGTATTGAAGATAATCATACTGTGGGAGAGGCAGGGTTATTGATGGATACGAAAGAGCTTATTATCGTCGTTGACTTCGGCGGCCAGTATAATCAGTTAATCGCGCGCCGCGTCAGAGAAAATCACGTGTACTGCGAGGTATACCCTTATAATAAAGCGGTCGAGAAGATTGAGGAGCTTCGGCCGCGCGGTATTATTTTTACGGGCGGCCCGAACAGTGTATATGAAGAAAATGCGCCTGAAATCGATGAGGCCGTATTCAGGCAGGATATCCCCGTGCTCGGACTGTGCTACGGCATGCAGATTATGGCGCATAGCCTCGGCGGGCAGGTAAAGCGGGCGGACCGGCGTGAATTCGGCAAAACGGCGATAACGGTTGATACGGCATCTCCTCTCTTTAAAGGCTTGGCGGCAGAAGAAACCGTCTGGATGAGCCATACGGATTACGTGTCCGACATCCCGGCAGGCTTTAAAATCGCGGCGCATACGGAAAACTGCCCTGTTGCAGCCATGCAGGACGAAAAAAGAAAGCTTTATGCCATGCAGTACCATCCGGAAGTCCTGCATACGGTACACGGCAGGGAAATGCTCCGGAATTTTCTCTTTGAAATCTGCCGCTGCAGCGGTTCCTGGACGATGGCCAACTATGCCGGGCAAGCGATTGAAGACGTACGCCGTACCGTAGGCCGCGGCCGGGTCGTACTTGCTCTTTCCGGCGGCGTGGACAGCTCCGTCGCGGCGGCCCTCATTTCCAAAGCCGTTGGCAGTCAGCTTACGTGTATCTTTGTTGACCACGGCCTCATGAGAAAAAATGAGGGTGATGAAGTGGAAGCGGCATTTAAGGACTCGGGCATGAACTTTATCCGCGTCGATGCGGCCGAACGGTTTCTCGGCCGTTTGAAAGGCGTAACCGACCCGGAAAGGAAACGTAAGATCATCGGGGAAGAATTTATCCGCGTCTTTGAAGACGAAGGGCGCAAGATCGGCGCCGTTGACTTCCTCGCACAGGGCACGATTTATCCGGACATCATCGAATCGGGCGCAGGGGATGCGGCCGTTATCAAGAGCCATCATAACGTCGGCGGCCTGCCGGCGGTCGTCGACTTCAAAGGCCTCGTTGAACCGCTGCGCAACCTTTTTAAGGATGAAGTGCGCGAACTCGGTGAAGAATTGGGCCTGGCGGACTACCTCGTTTGGCGGCAGCCGTTCCCCGGTCCGGGCCTGGCGATCCGCGTCATGGGTGAAATTACGGAAGAAAAACTGGGAATACTGCGCGATGCCGACGCCATATTCCGCGAAGAAATCGCCGCTGCCGGCCTGGATCGTTCCATCGACCAGTATTTTGCGGTCCTCACAGACAACCGCTCCGTCGGCGTCATGGGCGACTTCCGCACCTACGACTACACCCTGGCCCTGCGCGGCGTCACGACAACGGATTTCATGACCGCCGACTGGGCAAGAATCCCGTACGATGTCCTCGACAAAATCTCAAGCCGCATCGTCAACGAAGTGGCCCACATCAACAGAATCGTCTACGACATAACCGGCAAGCCCCCTTCGACGATCGAGTGGGAGTAACAGAAATGGTTTTTCTATAAGACCGTTGAAAACAGTACAT
>ERZ772986.914-NODE-914-length-17623-cov-4.079463_pt1 | contig 17623 bp, 17 predicted proteins | sample MGYA00511898_ERZ772986 | MGnify/ENA primary metagenome ERZ772986 (study PRJEB29015, sample SAMEA2737934) | human oral metagenome | biome: human oral; feature: human-associated habitat; material: dental | place: China | collected 2148 ... | reverse complement strand
TGAACTATTGAACTTACAATTCAATATAGAACTCACGGATTTAAGAACTTGGTCATACGAATTTAGGTTTCGCGATACAAAAAATGAGCGGGATCTAGGAGATATTAACAGTCTTAGTGCTGGACAAAAATCGATTATTCACTTGATATTTGAGGCATACGGTCGAGATGACGTAAATGGTGGACTTATTATTATTGATGAGCCAGAGATTCATTTGCACTACCAATTTCAATTTGAATATCTTAAAATACTCGAAAAACTAGCGAAAGAGCAGGGCGTACAGTATATCATCGTAACTCATTCGGAAGGATTTATAAGTAACAAGACAATAGGGCATGTCAAACGATTCTCGCTAAATGAAGAGCGTAATTCCGTGGTGTATGCGCCTGAGATAACAGAAGGCCAGAAGGGGCTTATAAAGATATTAAATAATACGCAGGCGGCGCGGGTATTATTCTTAGATAAAGTACTTCTGATTGAAGGTCAAGATGATGAATATTTTTTTAGAGATGCCGTAAAAAGATTACAGCCAGAGCTTAGCCAAGACATCTCTATATACGAAACACGCGGTAAAGATAATATACCGTCATTTAAGTCCTTCTTTGAATCTTTCGGGATAAAGGTATATGTCATTAAAGACTTAGATGCTACAGGAAAAGATTTTTATAATTCCACCGTGTCATTCAGAAATACTGGAGAAGCAGGAATTATTAGATATAGAAGAAATCACCCCGACCTGGACGAGAAAATAGAATTAAAATATCCATCTTGCGAGTTTTACCTAAAGAAAGGAGCTATCGAACAGTATACTGAAAAACAAAAAGGCATTGAGTATGTAATTAATTTTTGTGAAAATGAGATGGACAATTTTCTAAAAAGCGATGACGAGAAAGCGAAAGAAATTTGTAAAATCATAGGTTTAATCGCAGAATAAAAGGAATGATGGTCTCTATAGCTTGGTAAGATGTACTCTAGTTAAGAGAGTGTAGTAATGTTACAATTATTGGCATGATTGTCTACCATTTCAAGCTACATACTAAACCCTTTGCCGCTATCGCATCTGGCCGTAAAACCATTGAGTCGCGTCTATATGACGAGAAGCGTCGGAAGATTCAGCTCGGCGATCAGATTGTGTTTATTGACAGCGCGAGCCCTGAGCAGACCGTGACTGCGACGGTGGTTGGCCTGCTGCGTTACGCTACGTTTCATGATTTGTTTTCTCATAATGACCCGCGTAAGTTTGGTAGTGAAAGTGTTGAGTGGCTAGAGGATCAGATCAACGAGTTTTATTCCCCAGAAGATCAATATCTATATGGGGGGGGTAATTGGTATTGAATTCAGGCTTAACTAAATCAAATCAACAGTATCGATATGATAACTATAAACTGTCTGGCTGTAATGTCCAGTTATGGCAGAGGACTTGGGGTTAGTATTGTCTTGTTGTCCACGTCGATGGAAAGATAGGCGAGAGCGCTGGGATTGATGAGGAAGCGTCGCATGGATGGTATTGTAAATCTAAAGCAAGCTATTGAGCTAACCGTTCGCGCTGCGCCCGTTTTGCCAAAAAATGGTATAATGGCGTTAGTATGAAAGTCAGCCTAAATCTTATTAAACAATTGATTAATTTTGAATTACCGCCGGTGGATGAGTTGGTGGCGCGGGTCAATCAGCAACTCGGTGGCGTCGAGGAAGTGATCGACCTCAACGCTAAATATGGCGGCGCGCGGATCGTCCGGGTGGTTGAATGCACTAAGCATCCTGATGCTGATCGTCTGAGCGTGACCAAGATTGATGATGGCGGTGCGGTGGCGGATGTACCGCGCGACGAGAATGGTCTGGTGCAGGTGGTCTGCGGTGCGCCGAATGTTCACGCCGACATGTGGGCGATTTGGCTGCCGCCGAAAAGCACGGTGCCGGCGAGTTTTGATGAAGACGAGCCATTCGTGCTGGATGCGCGGCCACTGCGCGGCGTGCTCAGCCAAGGTATGTTGGCGGCGGCGGACGAACTGGATATTGGTACAGATCATGAGGGAATTGTTGAGATTCATGAACGCGACGTGCCGGCGGGAGTTGAGCTCACGGCGGGTGCGAGTTTCGCGGAAACGTTTGGCTTGGATGATTACGTACTAGACATTGAAAATAAGATGTTTACTCACCGGCCGGATTGTTTTGGGCAGCTCGGCGTGGCACGCGAGATTGCTGGGATTTTTCACCAGCAGTTTACCAGCCCTGATTGGTACAATGTGATTCAGGATTTTGCCGGCGGCGACGGGCTTGAGCTCGAGATCTTCAATGAGGCGACTGAAGTAGTGCCGGTGTTTTCAGCGGTAGCCATCAAAAATATTGAGGTGCAGCCAAGTCCGCTATGGCTGCAATGCCAGTTGGTGGCGATGGGTGGCAAGCCGATTAATAACATTGTCGATGCCACGAATTACATAATGCTTCTGACGGCGCAGCCAACGCATGCCTATGATTATGACAAATTACGTGGGTCTACGCTCGGGGTGCGGATGGCTCGTGATAGCGAGAAAGTCGGTTTGCTTAACGGCAAGGAATATGAGCTGACGGCTGACGACATCGTCATTGCTGATGGTGAGGGTGTGATAGGTCTGGCGGGGATTATGGGTGGTGCTGACACTGAGGTCTCGGATGGCACGAAAAATATCGTTTTGGAATGTGCTAATTTTGACATGTATGCACTGCGCCGCACGGCCATGCGTCACGGTATTTTTACTGACGCGCTGACGCGGTTTAATAAGGGCCAGTCGCCAGCACAAACAGATCCAGTACTCAAGCGACTCATGGGTATGGTTGGTGGTGAACAAGCCAGCCCCGTGCTGTTTAAGAATCATCAGTCTCTGCGGTCTGTGTTGACTGATGGTATGCATTGGTGCGGTGGGCTGTTGGTACCGAGTGGATTTGTTGAAGAGCGGCTAGGGGCGCATTTTGTTGATGATGAGATGAGTACGTTGCTAAAAAATGTCGAATTTATAGCCAAAGATGCGCATGAGTACGATGAGCAGGGTATGATGATCTATGTGCCATTTTGGCGCACTGATATTGAGCTGCCCGAGGATATTGTCGAAGAAGTCGGCCGGCTGTATGGCTTTGATAAACTACCTCGCCAATTACCAATGCGCAGCATCAAGCCAGCGCCAAAAAACTCGCGCCGCGAACTGAAAAATGCTATTCGCCAAAGTCTATCGCGCGCTGGTGCCAACGAAGTCCTGACCTATAGTTTCGTCCACGAACGTGTCCTGAAAAACGCCGAGCAAGACCCAAGCCGCGCCTATCGGTTAAGCAACGCTTTAAGCCCTGATTTGCAGTACTATCGCACCAGCGTGCTGCCGAGTTTGCTAGACAAAGTTCACGCCAACATCAAAGCCGGCCACGACGAATTCATGTTGTTTGAAATCGGCAAAATTCACGATAAAGAATTGCCGCTTACTGACGAGAATCTGCCAAGCGAGCAGACGTTTGTCGACGGTGTTTACGCTAGCAAAAAGCCGCGAGCCGGCGCGCCATTTTATAAAGCCAGGAAGTTAGTGGATAGGCTGTTGACAGATCTTAACGTTGAGGCTGATTTTGTGAAAATAGCAGAGTCGGACGCGGACGTGCCAGCGCCGTTTGACGGCCAGCGCAGTGCTTGGATTGTCGCGGAAAACGGTGACAAGCTGGGTATTGTTGGCGAATTATCTCAGACAGCGCGGCGTAATTTTAAGCTGCCAGATTACACGGCGGCGTTCTCGCTTGACATTGAAAAACTGCAAGCCTGTTCGACTGAAAGTCGCGAACATAACTATCGGCCGCTGAGTCGCTATCCGTCAACGACGCGGGATATATCGCTGAAGATGCAGTCTGCGGTTGATTATGCTTCGGTGTATGCGTGCGCTGAGGAAGTTGCGAAAAAACACCGCGAATTGCAAATTGGTATCACGCCAATTGCGATTTATCAGCCGAAGGACGATGATTCAACAAAAACCGTAACCTTGAGTGTCAAATTTACTAGCGCCGAGCGAACTTTGGCGGATAAAGATACTGCGCCGATAATTGAAGAAATAGCAGCCATGGCAGCGGAAGAATTTGATGCCGCGCAAGTTTAGGCGGGCGATTGTTGTGCTTGGTAAAAATTGTTATAATTGGAGAGGTAAATAAAGGAGGATTATGGCAACGACGAAAAGCCAAAGGATAGGGATTTGGGTGATTGCTGGCATGATGTTTTTAGGAACGGTTGGCGGATTTATCGCCATGATGGTGCAGCCGGGCAATGACGCTAAAGACCAAGCGGCATTGAAGAAGGCACAGGATGAGTACACTAAAGCCAATGACGAACATAAGAAAAAAGTAGAAGCTCAGGCAGGTGAGCTAAGTCAAAAATACTACAGTAAATTTTCTGAGTTTAGCTCGCGAGTCGGTGCGTTTGAGGCTGGTGGTGTTAAAGAACTCGGCAAAGAAGATTTGTTGGAGGGCGACGGAGCAGAAGTCAAAGAGGATACTAAATTAGCAGTTTATTACATTGGCTGGAACCCTAAGGGGGAGATTTTTGATCAATCAATTGCCGATGGAAAGTTGAAAGCGCCTCTTAATATGAATGGCCCAGCTAAGACTACCGTAATTCAAGGCTGGAAGGAGGGGCTGATTGGTATGAAGATTGGCGGCGTACGCGAATTGACAATTCCAGCGGACAAGGCTTATGGCAAGCAATCCCAGGGCGATAAGATTCCTGCTAATTCACCACTGAAGTTCGTGGTTATGGCTATCGAAAGACCAGCAGAGATTCCACAGCCAGAAATGCCAGAAGTTATGAAACGATATTACAGATCAAGGGGGCTAAATGTCTAAAGAAGTTATCATCGTTGGCGCCGGTCCAAGCGCGCTGACTGCAGCAATTTACCTGTCGCGTGAGGATGTGCCAACGACATTGTATGAACGCGGCGTGGTTGGTGGTATGGCGGCTATCACTGATCAGATTGATAATTATCCAGGGTTTGCCGAGGGTGTAACCGGCATGAAATTGGCGTCAGAACTGCAGCAGCAGGCTGAGCGATTTGGTGCGGATATCGAGTACGGTGACGTGACGGAGCTGAAGCAGGTTGACGGTGAGCTGGAATTGACAGTTGACGGTCAGCCAGTGCGAACTAAAGCCGTGCTGCTGGCGACCGGCTCAAATCACCGCAAGCTGGGCGTGCCGGGCGAAGATGAATTGTATGGTCGCGGCGTGCATTACTGTGCAACGTGCGACGGCGCATTTTACCGTGACAAGTGCTTGATTGTCGTTGGCGGCGGCAACTCGGCGGTACAGGAGGCGATCTTTTTAACTCGCTACGCCAGTCACATTGACCTATTGGTACGCAGCAAATTGCGCGCCAGCGATGTCTTGCAAAAAGAGCTGCAAAAGTATGTCGATGAGGGCAAAATTACCGTCCATATCGGTGCGACAACTGATGAAATTATCGTCAAAGACGACAAATTCTACGGCGTCAAATCAACTCAAGACGGTGAGCAAAAAGAATTTACTGCAGATGGATTGTTCGTCTTTATCGGCCTCATTCCGAACACGCAGTTCTTGAAGGAGTCAGATGTTGAGCTGGAGCTCGGAGGACACATCATCACCGACGAACATTTGCATACCAATATTCCTGGCGTCTTTGCTTCGGGTGACGTTCGTTCGGGTGCGACCATGCAAATTGCTTCAGCGGTTGGTGAGGGTGCGGTGGCGGCATTGCAGATTCGTGAATATTTACAAGAAAAAGCCAGAGAGGAGTAGATCGTGGCAGATTTTAACCAAGTATTAACCCCGGGAAACTATCAGGACGGCGAAATTACCGTTGTCGTGGAGATTCCGGCTGGGTCAAATCATAAAATTGAATGGGACCGGAAAGTCGGCGTCATGCGGCTGGACCGGGTTGATCCGGTGATTTTTGCCAAGCCGACTAATTACGGTTTCATCCCGCAGACATTGGATGAGGATGGCGATGAGCTGGATGTGCTGTTGGTGACGGATACGCCGCTGACGACTGGGCTGGTAGTCGAGGCGCGGATTCTGGGCGTGATGAAGTTTGTCGATGACGACGAGGTCGATGATAAGATTATCGCGGTGCCGAGCGACGATCGCCACAATGGTAACGCCATTCAGTCGCTGGAGGACTTGCCAGCACAGCTGATTAAGCAAATTGAATTCCATTTTAATCACTATAAGGACTTGAAGAAGCCAGGTTCGACCATTGTTAAAGAATTTGCTGGCGTTGATGCTGCCAAGCAGGTTGTGGCGGCAGCGATTGAGCGCTGGAACGAGCAGGCGTAAATTATCGTGTAAAGCAGGGTGGTATCACGTCTCACCTAAGATTCGAGCCGTGTTTATCACGCAGTGCAACCGTCAGCCTCTCTGACATGTCGACGGTTCTTGCGGACGGCGCCCGCCGGATGTATTCGACTTGGAGGAGATGGCTGGAGTCCGAGCTGCGGCAGCCACTCCACCATCCTCTGCCAGAGCACACTCTTCGCTCAAATCTCCGCTGGAGATTTCTCGCGAGCGTTCGGCTGAAACGTCCGCTGTTCGCGAACGTTTCACAGTCTCTGGCGGAGGAGGTGCCGTGTCTGCCATAGCCTCTGGTATGAGGTGTGGGTGTTTTGCTTACCGTCGAAACAGCGACGAAACACCGTCGGTTAACCCGGTCAAATGCGCTAGTACGCCGCCACTCCTTGATAACTGCATACGTAATTTGGTTTTGGCATGCGGTGTGATGACCATGTCGCGCCAGGCCAGTTTTGGCTTGGCGGATTTGCTGGTTAAGACTTCGACGACATCACCGTGCTGCAATTCATAGGTGAACGGCTTCATAACGCCATTAACCTTAAAGCCGCTGGCATGTGCTGCAATATCAGAGTGGATGCGATACGCGTAATCCAGCGGGAAGGCGCCGCGCGGCAAGTCATAAATATCACCCTTTGGAGAATAAACGAAAATTCGGTCCGAGAACAATTTCATACGGAACTTGTCAGAGTCAAATCGTTTACCTTCGCTAGCCAGCGCTGCCGCTTCCTGAAGCTCACGAATCCATGACAGGTCTGCCGGCATGGCGCCCATGCGACCTTTTTTGTAGGCGTCAGTTAATTTCTGTTCATTGTAGTGGAAGCTGGCCGCCAAGCCACGCTCGGCATGTTCATGCATTTCCTTGGTTCGAATTTGAAATTCGACAATTTGTCCTCTTGGTGTCTGTACTGTCGTATGTAGACTTTGATAGCCATTCGGCTTGGGGTTGGCAACATAATCTTTGATTCGCTCGTGCATCGGCTGATACATGTCGTGCAAAATCCCTAAGACCAAATAGCCCGTCGACAAATCATCGACAATCACCCGCAGGGCGATCAAATCATAAATCTTATCAATATCACCGACCTTATCAAGCTTTTTGAACAGGCTGTAGACACTTTTGACACGCCCGTCCATTTGAAAAACCAGCTTTTCTTCCTTCAGCCGTGCTTCAACTTCACGACGCACGCGGTCTAATTTTCTCTGTGATTTTTTCAATCGACTGTCCATTAAACTTTTGGTGCGGTGAAAATCTTTTGGCATCAAATATTTGAAACTCAATTCTTCCAGCTGCACACGCACACGCCCCATGTTCAATCGGTCTGCCAGCGGCGCAAACACCTCGATCGTCTCGCGGGCAATCTTCTTCTGTTTCTCGGGCGACATAAATTGCAGCGTCCGCATATTGTGTAATCGATCCGCCAGTTTAATGATAATCACCCGCACATCTTCGCCCACTGCTATCATCAGCTTGGTCAAATTATCCTTGGTGTGTGGCAGATAACTGTCCAGACTGCGCATGCCAGCACGTGCCCGCGAAACCTTGGTCACGCCATCCACCAAAAACGCCACATCCCGTCCAAATAAACTCTCTAGTTCATCCAGTGTCGCGTCAGTATCCTCAACAGTATCATGTAACACGCCCGCCACCACCGTGTCGATATCCATGCCCCACTCAATCAAGATCCCTGCCACTGCCAGCGGGTGATTGATGTATGGCTCGCCACTTTTACGTTTTTGTCCAGCGTGTTTTTCGGTCGCATAGTCAATCGCACTTGCCAAGACCAGCACTGGCACTTCGTCGTACTTTTGTCCAGCTGTGGCGAGTAACTCTTCACGCGTCATGTATTTATTATACAACTTTGTAGTATAATTAAAAAAAGCTAAAGCGAAATATCTAACGGGGAGGGCATATGTCAGTAACAAGAATAGCAATTAATGGCTTTGGGCGGATTGGGCGTAATGCGTTTAAGATTGCACGCGAGCGTAGTGATTTGGAAATTGTGGCAATTAACGATTTGACGGACACGAAGACGCTGGCGTACTTACTCAAGCATGACAGTAATTATGGCGAGTACGGCCGGCAGGTTGATTTTACTGAGAACGAGCTAATTATTGAAGGTCAGACGGTTAAGGTCTTGGCGGAAAAAGACCCAACAAACTTGCCGTGGGGTGAGATGAATGTTGACGTGGTGATCGAATCGACAGGATTTTTTACCGATAAAGATGGCGCGGGCAAGCACTTGACTGCGGGCGCCAAGCGCGTGGTTATCAGCGGGCCGACTAAATCTGACGGCGTTGACACCATCGTGCTGGGCACCAACGACAGCAAGATCAAGGACGCTACGCCGATAATCTCTAATGCCAGCTGTACAACCAATAGCTTAGGCGCGGTGATGGCGGTTCTGGACGCAGAATTTGGCGTGGAAAAATCGATGCTGACAACGGTGCATAGCTACACTGCCAGCCAGCGCCTGCAAGACGCGCCGGCTAAGGATCTTCGCGAGGGTCGCAACGCGGCTGAAAACATGGTACCGACAACGACGGGTGCGGCCATCGCCGTGACCAAAACCCTGCCGCAGCTAACTGGCAAATTTGACGGCCTTAGTGTCCGTGTACCGACGCCAGTGGTGTCGCTGAGCGACGTGACAGCACTACTCCGGCGCGATGTAACAGTCGAGCAGGTAAATGAGGCATTCAAAAAAGCTGCACAAAGTAATTTTTACCAGGGGATTTTGGGCGTGTCTGAGGAGCCGCTGGTCAGCCGGGACTTCATCGGCAATTCATGCTCGGGGATTGTTGATTTGCCGCTGACGAAAGTTGTTGGCGGCAACTTGATAAAAGTGATGGTTTGGTATGATAATGAATGGGGCTACTCTAACCGTCTGGTTGAGTTGGTGGCCGATGTTGGACACTATCTTAGACGTAGCGAATAACTACGCATAATTTCCAATGAAAATAGCCCACCGAAAGGCTCAAGCCGAGGCCTCAAGTGGCCTTCCAAGCGAACTATTTTCGGTGGGCGCTAACGACGAATATGTTTCGCCGCGCCCTTTTGGTTATGGGTGTCTGGGAAGGTAATCCTCGGTCTTTCCGAAGAGGAACCCTAATCTGTCAATGTTAGTGACGGTTTTCCGCCACCCGCATACCATACACTCGACGCAGAGCGTATCCGCGTCGCTACCTATCAACCGCCAGGTAAACTCCTGGCCGAAGGAGAAAAACCTCTCCCTCTCGGGGAGATCCCCCTTGTAGAGACAGTTCTCTTTATTCATGATCCTCTCCTTTCGAGAGAGTGCTCAAAGCTAAAGGGCGACTTCCGCCCTTTATCCGAAAACTTTGAGCAAAAGTTAATATATATATATCATACCAGCCACAAAATGTCAATACTTTTTGTCAAATAGGCATGCTCCACCTCTGGAAAAATATTCAACTTTCTCTTGCAAAAATCGCCGAAACCGCTTATACTAAAATCATGAAAGTTTATCTGGGATCTGATCATCGTGGCTTTTTATTGAAAGAAAAAGTGTTTGCTTATTTGGCGAAGAATGGTTATGACGTCGAGGATGTTGGCGGCGTGGAATTGAACCCAGACGATGATTTTCCGCAATTTGCCCAAGCGGCGGCGTTGAAAGTTATCGGCGATGATAGTAAAGATCCGCGGGCGATTTTGATTTGCGGCGGCGGCCAAGGTATGTGCATGGCGGCTAACCGTTTTAAGGGAATCCGCGCCAGCGTGATTTGGGATGCATTTGAAGCAAAAATGACGCGTAATGATAACGACTCGAATGTGTTATGTCTGCCCGCGCGAATTTTGGAAGATGACGAGGCGGCTTGGAAAGGCATCATTGAGACGTGGTTAAATACACCGTATGCTAATGCTCCGCGGTTTAATCGGCGCAATGCGCAGTTGGATGAGTTATCATGAGCGCCGTGATTACGCCAGCAATTCTAGCGGAAAATGCCGCTCAGTATAAAGAACAAGTCGATAGAATCACCGGTTTCGCTGAGCGCGTGCATATTGATATTTCTGACGGTGAATTTGCGCCGACGCTAACGGTTAGTGTTCCGGAATTGTGGGCGCCAGAAGGTTGGACAATTGATATTCATGCCATGATAAACAATGTGGAAGAATATGTACCAAAGTTGATTGCTCTAAGGCCGCATATGATTATTATTCACGCAGAGGCGACTGGCGATGTAAAGACGGCTCTCATGCAGATACGTCAGGCAGGAATCATGGCGGGTCTGGCGTTATTAAAGCCGACAGTGCCTCGGACGGTTGAGGAGTTGATAAAATTAGCTGATCACGTGATGATTTTTAGCGGTGAATTAGGCCATTTTGGCGGTACAGCTAGCTTAATGCAATTGGAGAAAATCCGACTAATTAAATCTATCAACTCAAACGTAGAAATCGGCTGGGATGGCGGAGTGCTGGTGGATAATGCATACAGCTTAGTGCAGGGTGGTGTTGATGTTTTGAACGTTGGTGGTGTTATCCAAAAATCATCAGATCCACACGCAATTTTTTCCAAACTCCAGCAGGAAATTAATAAAACGAGTGTACTTTAATGTCTGATATCCAGCTGGATAAATTAAAGAAAACGCCGCAGCATCTTCGGCAATTAGTTATTCGTGAACTAGCGGCGGCCGGTTCTGGGCATGCGGCCGGTTGTTTGGGTTTTGCGGACGTTATGGCGGTTCTTTATTTTCACGCCATGCGTCTAGATCCTAAAAATCCTGATTGGCAAGATCGAGATATTTTCGTGATGAGCAATGGTCATTATGCGCCGCTTCTGTACGCCACTTTGGCGGAGCGAGGGTTTTTTGATAAAAAAGAGTTAGCTAATTTAAGGAAATTTGGCTCTAAACTTCAGGGTCACCCAGAGCGCGGTAGTTTGCCTGGTGTTGAAACGACGAGCGGTCCTTTGGGCTGCGGTCTAAGTCAAGCGGCCGGCATGGCTTATTCATTGAAATATTTAGGCGGCAATCCTCAGCGGTTTGTTTATTGTAGCCTGGGCGATGGCGAGCTTAACGAGGGGAACATTTGGGAAGCGGCGATGTTTGCCGCGAAATATGATTTGTCAAATATAATTGCGATTATTGATAGGAACAATATTCAGATTGGTGGCGATACGGAAAAAGTTATGCCGCTAGGAGATTTGGCAGGCAAGTGGCGGAGTTTTGGCTGGTTTACACAGGAAGTCGACGGACATGATCACGAGGCAATTGTAAAATCAATTGACGCAGCAAAAGCTTCTCGTCAGCCAAATGTCATAATTGCGCATACAATTCCTGGACGCGGTGTTGATTTTATGGAATATGATTATCTCTGGCATGGAAAAGCCCCGAATGCCGAGGAGGTCCAGCGGGCGCTTACCCAATTGAGCAAAAAAGGAGATAACGAGTGAAGTTTCTGAGAGAAGATTGGTGGCAGCCAGAGTCTGCGGCAATCCGCATTGGTTTTGGCGAAGGATTAACGGACGTCGCTAAGAAGAATAATCTAGTGGTGACGCTGAGCGCGGATTTGATGGAGAGCGTCGGCTTTGGTGAATTTGCTAAGGAGATTGGTAATCCTAGGGCGATTGAAGTTGGTGTGGCGGAACAGAATTTGGTGACAGTGGCGTCTGGGTTAGCGGCTATGGGTAATATTCCATTTGCGGCTAGTTACGCGGCGTTTAGCCCAGGGCGGAATTGGGAACAGATTCGGACGACTATTTGTTTGAATAATCAGCCAGTTAAGTTGGTGGGTTCTCATGCGGGGCTTAATGTTGGTCCGGACGGTGCGACACACCAAATGTTGGAGGATATTGCCCTGATGCGCAGTTTGCCAAACATGGTGGTGTTGGCGCCAGCCGACGCTAATGAAGCCAAGCTAATGGCGGGCACAATGGCTGGCGATAAGCGCCCGAATTACGTGAGATTGCCTCGGGAAAAAACGCCGTTGTTCTTAAATCAATCGACTTTTGAGATTGGAAAAAGTTATGCGCTGAGGCGGGGTAAAGATGTTGCGCTACTGGGAACGGGCGTGATGACATATCAACTACTAAAGGCGGCAGAAAAACTGGCGAAAGAATATGATATTCAGGCGGAGGTTGTTCATTTTCCGACGATTAAGCCTTTGGATGAGGATGCTGTCCTTGATGCGGCTCAAAAATGCCAAGCTGTCATTACAGCGGAAGAAGGGCAGATTGCTGGTGGATTCGGCTCGAGTGTGGCAGAATTACTCAGCGAAAAGCTGCCAGTGAAGATGAAGCGAATTGGCGTTAATGATATATTTGGCGAGTCGGGTAAAATGTCTGAATTGTGGCAAAAGCATGGTTTGGATGTCAATTCAATTGTGCGTAGCGTCGTAAATTTTCTCCAATGAAAATAGCCCGCCGAGTGAGCTCAAGCCGAGACGTGAAGTTTACAAGGCGAGCTATTTTCTTGGCGGGCGTCAGCCCTGGCTATCGCTGTTGTCATCGAACAGGTCGTCACTGACGAAGACGACAGCAATCGCAGAGACTACGGCCACAATACACGGGGCCAGGGGCTTCCGCCCCATCGCCCATGATACTACCCACATGAGTGGGTAGCAGATGATGGTCAGGGCCATAGCCCTGACCATCAATCTTCTGAACAGCTTCATCTTTCCCTCCTCTCGAGAAAAAAAGATGACACTCGAAGCCAAAGGGCACTTTCGCCCTTAGACAAACTTCGAGTAAAAGTTGATATATGTATATCATGTATATCATATCTGAATCATAAAGTCAATGCGTTGAGTTATTCTTCTCATTAAAATCTCTTGGCATATTACGCGGTAACTGATATAATTAGCATAAGTATTTTAGGGGGGCAGTATGGGACTATCGATTTCAGAGATTCGGAAAAACACGACGCGGGCGCGCCATTTGATGCAGCGGACACGGGCGCAGCGTTTTGCGGTTGGGGCGTTTAATATTGATAATCAAGAAACGCTGATCGCGGTGGCGCGGGCAGCGCAGAAGTTACAGTCGCCAGTGTTGGTGGAAGTATCAGACGCCGAGGTGAAGGCCATGGGATTGGAAAATGTGCGTGATTTGGTGGATAATTATAAGGATGAATATGGCATTGAGATGTACTTAAATCTGGATCATGGGCCGACGGTTGAGGGCTGCAAACGAGCCATTGACGCGGGCTATGAGTTTGTGCATATTGACATTTCTCAGGCAAATCATGACGCTTCTGACGAGGAGATTATCGCCAAAACTCTTGAAGTGGTGGAGTACGCTAAGTTTACTGGTGCGTTGGTGGAGTCGGAGCCGCACTATTTTGGTGGTAGCTCCAACGTCCATACTGAAGTCATTGATTATGAAGAGATCAAGAAAACCTTTTCCACGCCAGACGGCGCGCGTGATTTCGTGGAGGTGACGGGAATTGACACTTTTGCGGCGGCAGTGGGTAATCTGCACGGTAAATATCCAGTGCCGAAAGTGTTGGACTTGGAATTATTAGCACGCATTCGCGAGGCACTACACTGCCAGATTTCGCTCCATGGTGGGTCAGGTACGCCGCTGCACTACTTTGAAGATGCGGCAAAAATTGGTGTTTCTAAAATAAACATCAATTCCGACATGCGCTACGCTTTCCGCACCACATTGGAAAAAACTTTGCGTGAAAATCCAAATGAATACGCTATTGTTAAGTTGATGCCCCCAGTCTACGCAGCTGTCCAGGAGGTAGTAGAGTCAAAGATAAAGGCATTCAATTCTGCAGGAAAGGCAGTTATTTAATGGCAAAAATTATTACTGTTGGCGCCGCTATTCAAGACGTTTTTTTAAGCCAATCCGACGCATTAACTCCAGTATGCGAAAGTCCGGAGCATTGTTTTGCGCGGCTGGATTTGGGTGCGAAGGCTGACGTTAATCAGATTCATTTTTCAACGGGTGGTGGTGCTACAAATGCGGCAGTTACCTTCGCTAGGCAGGGTCACTATGCTAGTTTTATGGGCGCGATCGGTCACGATCCAGCTGGTCAGGCTGTCTTGGCGGATTTGGATAAGGAAAATATTGATACGCATTTGGTTCGATATTCACCAAAGTATAACACTGGCTATTCAGTATTATTATTAGCGCCAAATGGTGAGCGAACGATTCTAACCTATCGTGGAGCTTCAACACATTATCATGAGGCAGATTTTGATTTGTCTGATGAAGATGCTGATTGGTTATATGTTTCGACCTTATCAGGTAATATGCCGATGCTTCATAAACTATTCCAGCAAGCCAAACGTCGTGATATGAAGATTTGTTTTAATCCTGGAAAAAAAGAATTGGCACAGAAAGAAAAATTATTAGGACTATTACCTGACGTTGACGTGTTGACCCTGAATAAAGAAGAGATGCAACAGTTGGTATCGGGCGACGGGCTGGAGATCTTGGTGCGACGGGGGTTAAGGCTGGTGCCAGTAGTGTTGGTGACGGACGGAGTTAATGGTTCAATGGCCAGTGATGGTAAAACTATTGTGCGCGCATTGATGTATGATGATAGCCCTTCGATTGACAGAACGGGTGCAGGCGATGCTTTTGCTTCTGGCTTTTTGAGCGAATGGGCGAAAAGCGGCAATTTGAAGAATTCTGTACTGGTGGCCAGCGCTAATGCTAGTTCGGTTGTTATGAAAATTGGCGCAAAAGCTGGGATTTTATACGCTGGCACACCACTTCACGCTATGCCAATTCAAGAAAGGGAGTTATAATGGCGCAAAACTTGGGAAAACTATTAGGAAATGATAATAAAAAACGTCTCGCTCTGAATGAACTAAGACGAATGACTAGGGATGATAGTGACGTACGGTTGATCGCGGAAATATTAGCTAGGGCGCATTCAATTATCCGTTCTTTGGGTTTGGATCCGACAAATGCAACAGCAGAGGAAATTTATCAGTCGCTCATGGCCATTGCTCCAAAGGTAGACAAATGGGCGCTATTTAAGGCCTCCGACTGGGTATTATTGGATATTGACGGGCAGGTGATATCATTTAACCCGATTGATGTTGTGAATAATTATCATTGTCAATTACCGCTTGGCAAACAACAGACAACTCATGGCAAGCGAGGATTAGGCTTTGAAATTACGCGCCGCTATAAAAACCACCCGCGTACGCATAATCCTGCGGTTGAGCGAGTGGTCTGTCAGGGCGGAATCTGTTGGATTGAACCAAAATCTAAGAAATAAATTAACGGTCGCAGCAAGTTCGCTGATCTTTAACGACGTTAATTATTTCTGGTATATTTTCAGTAATGGTATAGATTTTTTCGTCACCATCAGAGATCAACTTACTAGGAAGCATATTGCTGCGAACAAAATCGTCCCATTTACCCCAAAACTTTTTGTCAAATAGAATAATCGGTGCTGAATTCATTTTTTTGGTCTGTGTTAAGGTGATGATTTCACATATTTCGTCCATCGTCCCAAAGCCGCCCGGGAAACAAACGTAAGCATCGGCCAGCAGTGTCATAACAATTTTGCGCGGTGCGAAGTGAGTAAAGGCAAAAGAGTCGGTGGTGTATTTGTTGAGCGATTGTTCATGCGGTAAGCGGATATTAAAGCCAATTGATTGCCCACCAGCTTCTATGGCACCGCGGTTTGCCGCCTCCATGATTCCACCACCGCCACCGGTGATAATTGTGTAACCATCTTTTGCTAATTGAAAGGCTAATTCTTTGGCTTTTTGGTAGTAATAATCATCCTCGCCGATTCGTGCTGAGCCAAAGAACGTTACGGTTTTATGATATTTTTGGAGAATTTCATAGCCAGCATGGATTTCTTCATCGACATTACCCAGACGAAACATGGCTGCTTGGAGCTGCAGTTCGCGCGGAATACAAACATTTTTCGGAGTCATTATTATCCTTTTTATTTTATTTTTTAACTTTCCGATTATATCATAAAATGCCTATGGTTGCAATGAATTGACGACAGATAGCCAGTCATATACAATCAAAAGCACAATCTAAAATGGAGGGTTAGGTATGGAGAATAAACCAACGGCTAATAAATGGTTAATAGCGACGGTGATTGTTATGGGGCTAGTTATTATTGGTCTGGTGGCTTGGATTATTGTGGGGGCGCTAAATAAGGATAAAAGTGTTGAGTCTTCAAAAAATAACGAGACGAAGAAGGATTCTTCTAGACTATCAGATAAAGCCCGTGAAGAAGAGGTAAATCCGTCGAGTGAAACTAAGAAAAAATATAAAGATTTTCGCACTGGCGGAGACGGTAGGGGCACTCAATTAACTTCAGCAAGTGATGTTGATAAGTTGGATATCGACGATTCTCTAAAGGAGTTCTTGAAATCTAAAGTTGGTCAGCCAATTCCGGAGCGTGAAGGTTATACTTATAAACCGGTTATTGACCGTGCGTATGGAAAATATGCAGCAGTTTACGGCTTGACTAACGCCTATACAATAATTGGCCCAAAAAAAGGCACGGGTGAAATTGGTATAGTCGCAGGCACACAACAGAGTTATATACCATGCTCAGATCTAAAAGCCGCTTCGGTTCCGAGCCGGCTGGTTGATGGCAAGTGTGAAATTTCTGGCACACCTCAAACTTACGAACAAGACTAGTTTTTATAAATATAGTAGAATAGAGAGGTGAATAAATTTCGCCTCTCTTCTTCATATCAGCCGACCGGCGACCAGCCGACGGCGATTGCTCAGTTGATGGGCGGTTTGGAGCGGGGCGAGCGCGAGCAGACTCTATTGGGCGTGACCGGTTCGGGTAAGACCTTTACTATGGCAAATATTATCGCCCGGCGGAACGTGCCGACGCTGGTGCTGGCGCATAATAAGACTTTGGCGGCGCAGCTGTTTTCTGAGTTTAAGGAATTTTTTCCGGACAATGAGGTACATTATTTCGTCAGTTATTTTGATTATTATCAGCCGGAAGCCTACATCGCCAGTAGTGATACGTATATTGAGAAAGATTCGAAGATTAATGATGAAATCGATCGGCTCAGGCATGCGGCAACGTCGGCGCTGCTAACGCGGCGCGATGTTATCATCGTGGCCAGCGTATCCTGTATTTATGGCATCGGTTCGCCGGAGACGTATGCTGATATGGCCATTCAATTGACGGTTGGCGAGCGGCGAGTGCAGGATAAATTCATTCGTCTGCTAACTGATATTCAGTACAAGCGCAATGACGTTGATTTTGCACGCGGTACGTTTCGGGTGCGTGGCGATGTGGTGGATATTTTCCCGGCCGGGCAGGACACGGCGGTGCGGGTGGAATTTTTTGGCGATGAAATTGAGAGGCTAACGCGAATCGATCCGCTGACTGGCGAGA
>ERZ772986.912-NODE-912-length-17630-cov-3.455021_pt1 | contig 17630 bp, 15 predicted proteins | sample MGYA00511898_ERZ772986 | MGnify/ENA primary metagenome ERZ772986 (study PRJEB29015, sample SAMEA2737934) | human oral metagenome | biome: human oral; feature: human-associated habitat; material: dental | place: China | collected 2148 ... | reverse complement strand
CGATGTGTTGATAATCCTTTTCCAGACCCTTAAACACACACGACGACTTCTTGTCTTCGTGCACGGCAGTAAATCCCCATTGGCTAATCATGGGCGTAACCCTGTCCACCTCGGGCACTTGTTGGCGCACTCGTTCCAGGTCTTTGTACACCATGCTCCAGCTCCTGCCCTTTTTCAAGCCGTCGTAAGGTTTTGTTGTGTTCTGTGCAATGAACACGCCCGAGTTGTTTGCAAAGCCTTTGAAGTTGGATGAGAGTAATTCGCGCAGACCCTTGCCGCCTCCCAGCAAGGCCACGAGCATAAAGATGCCCCAAAAGACGCCGAACCCTGTAAGGAAACTTCGCGTCTTATTGCGTGTCAGGGTGTCCAGTATTTCTTTGTATCTGTCGAGATCTATCATTGTATATAATTAGTTGACGAGTTGACAAGTTGACCAGTTAACGAGGGCTGTGCCTGTTGGCGTGTTGACAAGTTCTGTGCTTGTTGACGAGCTAACAAGTTAGCGAGTTTGCTGCTAGGTTGTTAGTGCGTTTACCTGCTGCGATGATGCTTGCCCGTCCGTTTCTCCCGCACCAACTCCTTCTCATCTCATTTTCCTTATGCCATTGCGTTCTGTTAGTCCATCGCGTTCAGAGCCTCTATGGGTCGTGTCTTGGCCGCTTTGCGTGCAGGGATAAGGCCCGCTATGGTGCCGGCGATAACGATGAGCAGCGTGGCTTGCATGCAAACGCCGAAACCCACGGTGGGATTGACGAACATTTTCTGTTGAAATGCGCCCACGTCCATGGTGGTGTTGCCGATGGTTGCATCCATCCAAAGGTTCGCACCTATGCCGAGCATCATGCCGATATAGCCGAAGAAGAGGGTGATAATGACGCTCTCGGTGATGATGAGCTTTAATATCGAACACGGCGTTGCGCCGATGGCCTTGCGTATGCCAAACTCGCGTGTGCGCTCTTTTACGGTGATGAGCATGATGTTGCTAACGCCAACAATGCCGCTAAGCAAGGTAAAGATGCCCACAATCCACAGGGCGGTGCGTATGATGGCCGTACCTGTGCTCATTTGCAAACTGTCGGTAAAGCGGTTCCATATCCAAACAGACTCCTCGTCGTCGGGAGCGGCTTCGTGTTGGACGTTAATTTTGCGGCGATAGCTTTGTTCGAAAGCCTCGTTTGCGGCCTTAGTGTCTAGTCCCTTAAAGCTAAAGATGATGTTTTCCGTTTTGTCGCCCTTATTGTATATGGTGCGTATGGTGGTGAAGGGGGCGTACATGATGTTGCGGAACATGCTCTCGTCGTCCGAATAGATGCCCACCACAAGGAAAGCAAGTCCGTCCATCGTTACATGTTGCCCCACAACGCCCTGCCACTTGTTGGGCAACAGGCCCTCTGCACGACTTTTGCTAATCACCAGCACCTTGCGTTGCTGCTCCATGTCGGTTTGGTTGATAAACCTTCCGCAGAGCATTTTACGCTTGTTGATGTCTATTTCGTTGGGATAAACGCCCGTTAGCGATGCCGTTTCGTAGTTGTCGCCCAGCGTGATGGTTTGGTTGCCCAATTCTATTTCTGCGCCAACGCTCTCTACATTCTGCTTAAATTGGTTTTGCGTGGTTTTGATGTCTTGGTCGTTCAGCGTGATGGAACGGTCTTTGGGCAGGCCGTTATATTCCTTGCTTGTATGTCCGCCGCCCACCATCATCGAGGTACTAAGAAAGCGGTCCATGTTTTGTGTGGCGGCATTGATAAGTCCGTTGCCTGCACCCAGCAAGCAAATCAGCATAAATATGCCCCATGCCACGGCAAAACCCGTGAGTGCCGTGCGCAACTTGTTGCGCCGGGTGGTCGACCATATTTCGGCTATGAGCGTGTACATAATTGCTTCTTGCGGTTAAGTGTGGTTTATTTGTGCAGGTGTGTTTGGGGCTTTTTGTTGTCTCCCTCGTCAACAATCAGTCCGTCTTTAATCCTTATCAGCCTGTCGGTTTGTTCGGCCACGCCAGGGTCGTGGGTCACAACCACAGTGGTAATGCCTTCGTTTCTGTTTAGGCTGGTTATCAGTTGCATCACCTCAACGCTGGTTTTAGAGTCGAGTGCGCCCGTTGGTTCGTCGGCAAGTATTATTTGCGGCTTGGTTATTAGTGCCCTTGCTATGGCCACGCGCTGCTTTTGTCCGCCCGACATTTCGTTGGGGTAATGGCTGGCCCATTGTGCAAGCCCAAGTTTTTCCAGGTATTCCATGGCCAAGGTGTGGCGTTTCTTGCGCGACACGCCTTGGTAAAACAAGGGTAGCTCTACGTTTTCCACAGCCGTTTTAAAGCCAATGAGGTTGAATGATTGGAAAACAAAGCCAATCATACGGTTGCGATAATAGGCGGCGCGCCGTTCGGACAGGTCCTTAATGAGCGTTCCCCCTAGGCGATATTCCCCCGTGTCGTAGTTGTCCAGAATGCCGAGGATGTTCAAAAGTGTAGACTTTCCCGACCCCGATGCACCCATGATGGAGACGAACTCGCCGTCGCCGATGGTGAGGTTGATGCCTTTGAGCACATGTAAGGGCTGTGCGCCAAAGTATGTTTTGTTGATGTCTTTTAGTTCAATCATACTGTATAGACGTTAGGCAGACATTAAAAGTTGCACTTTCATTACATTTCATGTGGCCGTCCCCAGCATGTGGGTGCGCTAAGTGCACGCATTTTATGTATGGCAAAAGTATAAAAAAAGTGGCAGAATGCCCAAGGTTGGTGGGCATAAAGATGGGTTGGGCAGTGTTGTTTTGCATTGGTTAACGCAAAAAGGGCTTTTGCGAACATGCGCAAAAGCCCTTTTGTAGTAGTGGATAGGGGAATCGAACCCCTATGCCAAGATTGAGAATCTTGTATCCTAACCGTTAGATGAATCCACCATGCGATTATTAAAACCGTGCGGAAGCTGGGGGATTCGAACCCCCGGTACGGTAAACCCGTACGTCAGTTTAGCAAACTGGTGGTTTCAGCCACTCACCCAAACTTCCTTTTCCGTCGATGTTGAAAAATCGCTTTGCTGTTAAATGCGGTGCAAAGGTATTGCTTTTTTTTAGTAGTTCCAAATTTTTTCGTGTCTTTTTTGTTCCTGATGGCTTGTAAAAAGTGCCTTTACTGCTTTTTAGTGGCCAATTGGGGCAGGATGGTTCGTTGGCGTGGTTGGTTTGGTGCATGGCTATTGACCCACTTGTTTTCTCAAATTTGTTTGTTTTGCTAAGCGAGGCAGAGGGTCCAACCTTACTCTTATGGTGTTGGCGCGAATGGACGAATGGGGTAGGGTGATGGCTTTCGTGCGATGCAGGCCGTGGTGTGGAAACGTTATAGCCTTTTCTTTCTCTCGCGTACGCGCGCGTTATATAAGGTATGCTTTTGTGGAGGATGCGTGGTAGTTGTGTGTTTAGGTAACGTGGATTGGTGATAAAGCAAGGGCGGACACAACGTGCAAAAGAGATGTGGGCATAGCTAAAAAAGGGCGACAGGGTGGGGCGGACGTGCTGTTTGAAGGGAGAATGTGATGCTGTTGACAAATGGAATGTGTGGGCGAACACCGAAGGAGAAGGACGGCTAACTGCTTGGATGAAAGCGATAACGTAAAGTTGAAGAAGTGAAAGGTTATGCGATTTAGTTTACAAAACACGTTCATTACTTTTTAACGAAGGTCTTTTTGGTGTAAATCTTGTGCTTAATGTTTAATTTCTTTGTTCTAATGGTGCCGTGGTTTAGCTTAGGGGTTAAGTCTGTTTTTTGCTTGTTGTTGCCTAGTTTCTCACGCTTTCGGGCGTGTTTTCCCCTTCTTGCTGCAACTTTTATTTTCTTTTTCATATACGTCTTTTAACGTTAGTGCTAATGGTCTGACTATTCCTCTTTTGTGGCTTTTATTTTTCTGTTTGTCCACTTTTATGCTCCGAAAGTTTCGTGTGTGCTTATTGGCGCAGCTTAAAGTGCGTAACTAATGCGTATATTTATGTTAACGCGGCTTTAGCCTTTCATCTTTTTTCATTTTGCCTTAATCTATTTTATATTCTTGGGCTTTGAACGTGGCGATTTTCGGCCTAACTTTGCATCAGAGGTATTTAGGATAGTACAGCCGCCGGATGCCTCTTGCAAGAAAAAGTTTAAAACCTGTGAAGGCGTTTGGCGGCTCTTTAATGTATGTGGATTTAAAGCAGTTTTCAAGTAATCATTGTTTAAAAAGAGATATTAAGCTTATGGAGAGTTTTACTAAAAGAGTAGGTACGTTAATGTTGTCGTGGACTTTGGCTGTCGTAGGCGTTTTCGGACAGACCGTAGACGACATCTGTTCGCAAAACGTTCGCCAACTAGGCGGATTGACAGCGGCAGCCAAGGTCAAATCGTTGCAACTGCAACAGGTGGTTGTAACACAAGGGGGCGAAATGCCCGTTACTACACTCTTGGTTCCTGGTGTAGCCTTCTACCAAAGAGTGAAGTCGCCTCTTGGCACGATGATGGTATGTGCATATAAGGACAAGGGATGGACTTTTAACTCCGCCCCAACGCCGCAAACAGAGCCAATGCCAGCCGGTATGGTTGAATCGTACATCATTGGGTCGAAGTTTCTTGGCCCGTTGTTCGACTATTATGTGAACAAGAAGACGTCGGACGTGGTGTCGCTTGCCCTCGTTGGCGAGAAAGACTTGGATGGTGAAGCTTGTTTTGAATTGGAAGTTCGTTACCGGTCGGGGTATAAGATGTTGGTTTGTATGTCGCGTAAAGACGGCTTGATAAGGCAAACCACGTCGTCCGCCGGGGTGATAAGGTACGAAGACTACCGCAATGTGGGTGGTGTGAAGGTGCCTTTCATGATGATGACAAGTACAAGGCAAGGGCTAGTTCTTACCCGAGTAACCAGTGCACAGGTTAATGTAGACCTTGAAGGCAAGTTGCTTGCCATGCCTTAAACGTGCAATAGGCACATAACGCCGTGATGGCGGATAGATTTTAGTTGTTAAAGAAATTTTAGTTGTTAAAGAAATTAGTGGTTATTTGGATGGGGCTCGAACGCGTTTCGGGCTCCTTTTGCGTGTTATAGCACATGCAACCAATGGGGAATTGTTGGTTTGCAGACACCCAACACCATTCGGTTTTTCCCTCTCATGTGGCGTTTGTTTAGGTGGGGGGCGCTTGGCTAACAGCCATATTCTCGTTGACCATTGGGGTTAAACATCATGCTAATAGTTGTTTATGGTAGAAAGATTTGCCGTTTGTAGCATGTTAACCCCAACGTGACAGTTGGCGCAAGTGGCGGAGATTTACTCTTTATTTTGTTCAAAGTGGAAGTTATCTTTTTTCTGTTTACATAAAGCATAGCTCGATAACTCAACAACTCGACAACTCAAGAGCCCACCAACTTACTAACTCATCAGCTTGCCAACCCATCCACTCACCATCTCACCATCTCGCAAATTTATCAACTTACCAAACTTGTCAGCTTGTCAACTCGTCAATTCGCCCTCTCTCCATTTCGCAAATTCATCAACTTACAAGCTTATCAGCTTGCCAGCCCATCAACTCGCCATCTCCCCATTTCGCAAATTCATCAACTTACAAGCTCGTCAACTCACAAACCCATCAATTCACCATCTCCCCACCTCACAAACCCGTCAACTTGTCAACTCGTCAACTAAAAATCTTAAATCTATTATTTTTATTTTACGAAATCGCTCTGGTTTTATCGCCATTCTAGCGAAAATATTGGCTGTGAATTGGGCAAATTGGCACTGTTTTCAGCCTTCCGCATCTCTCACTCGGTCTATTTTTAAGCGAAAAACCTGCATTTTGCACCATTTTGCCTTTCTAGATTGGTTGCCACCTCATTATTTCTTACGCCCAATTATCCGCTTTTAGCCCCTAAAACCCCACTTTTTAACTGCCATTTTGCCCTTTATAGTTCTCTTTTTAATGGGTCGGAGAGGTTTTGTTTATGCTATAGTAGTGCATATTTATGCTTTTTGTTTCGCGTTTAGTAGCATTTTGTGCTGCATTTAGCACCATTTTACCTTGCGTTTAGCACCAAAACGCACTGCATTTAGCACCAAAACGCACAGCGTTTTGCACCATATTGCACTGCGTTTTGCACCAAAATGCACTGATTTTGGTGGTAAATAGGCCGAAATCTGGTACAAATGGCGGTTTGATGAATGTATATTCATCTTACCTTCGTTTACAAGCTACCCCCTTTTTGCATCAAAACCAACCTTCGCGAGAATCGATTTTTTGCGGCAAGGTGAGCGGTTGGTGGGTAAAATGGGCACTCATAATGTTAAAACTCACACTGAAAAGCGGACAAAAAGAGGGCTAGCAAGTGGATGTTTTGAAGAGTTTACAGGTTGACAAGTGGGCTATAATGGAGTAAAACATCATTTTTTCTGGAACTAAGCATCCTCCCTCACCCCCCCAACTTCAACACCTCGCAACCCACTTTAACGCACAATGCCACGTAAATGGCACCTTGTTGTGTTGCATTCAGCGAGTGAATGCGTGGCAACTGCCAACTTCTAGCAATGCAGCTAGAATGCAATTGCTACACAAAAAGGGGCTGTCTACGTGGCATTGAGCCATAGCGCCTGTGTGAGTGGGCTTGAATGGACGTTACGGGCTTAACCTGTGTAATGACTACTTGCTGCACGCATTAGGCTTGTTCTGCCTTTCGCAACAACTTCAAAAGCATTTTTCTCTGCCGTATGCCATGTCCATTCCTTTCTTTCCTCACATAAGTGCATACGCATGCGGGCATGTAGCCTTATGTTAAAACCCAACAGCAAACCCTCGCGCCAAACCTTTATCGTTTAGGAACGATTGATATGGCGTAACCACCACCAGCCACGGCTGTGAGCGAAAGCTTAGTGGCAGAAGTCACCGTGCGACGTTCTATCCGATAGGCCTTTGGGTTAGTACGATAGTCGGCATCGGGTGCATCGGTGTAAATTGTTGCCTCGTATTTACGCCCTTTATCAAGGAACGACAGCGACAACTGCGACTTGTGGGGCACGTTGCCCGACACACAGCCCACAAACCAATTGTCGGTGCCCTTCGCTTTGCGGGCCGCCGTGATGTAGGCCATTGGTTCAGCCTCGAGATATAGCGAGCGATCCCAGTCTACGGCCACGTCCTTAATGAACTGGAAGGCGTCGGGATGTTTCAGATAGTTCTCTGGAAAGTCGGCCGCCATCTGCAACGGACTGTACATCGTAACGTAAAGCGCAAGCTGACCGCAGATGGTTGAGTTTACGTGCGAACCACCTGCACAGTCCATTTCGAAAATGCCCGGCGTGTAATCCATCGGCCCGCCTTGCAAACGAGTGAATGGCAGTATGGCCGTATGCCCCGGTTTTGTGCCCCCGAAGGCCTGATACTCGGTGCCGCGTGCGCTCTCGTTGCCGATAAGGTTGGGGTAAGTGCGGCACAAACCCGTGGGGCGAACCGCCTCGTGCGCGTTAACCATAATCTTATAATCGGCTGCACGTTTCACGGCCTCCAAGTAATGGTTCACCATCACTTGCCCATAGTGGTACTCGCCACGTGGAATGATGTCGCCTACATACCCGCTTTTCACCGCGTTATAGCCGTAGAGATTCATCAATTTGTAGGCACGGTCCATGTAACGCTCGTAGTTCATCACCGACGACGACGTTTCATGGTGCATCATTAAGCGTACGTTTTTTGAGTGCGCATAATCGTTTAAGGCCTTGATGTCGAAGTCGGGGTAGGGCGTTAGGAAGTCGAACACCTTCTCTTTCATGTTTCCAGCCCAGTCTTCCCAACCAATGTTCCAGCCTTCAACCAGCACTTGGTCGAACCCATGTTCGGCGGCGAAGTCGATATAGCGGCGCACATTGGCGTTGTTGGCCGAGTGTTTGCCCGACGGTTTGGCCTTGGTATAGTCTGTTTCGCCAAGTATGACCGATGGGAATTGCTGCGTATAGGCCCAATCGCCCTTGCCCGAAATCATCTCCCACCAAACGCCTACGTATTTAACAGGGCGTATCCACGACGTATCTGTGTACTTACAGGGGTCGTTAAGGTTAAGGATAAGGTTTGATGCAAGCACCCGTCGTGCATCGTCGGTAATGATCATCGTGCGCCAAGGGCTGCGGAAGGGCGTGTGCAGGTAAGCTTTAACGCCCTTTGCATCGGGTGTAAGCCACGAGGTGAACACCATATCGCGGTCGTTTAGGTTGAGGTGCATTGCCGGATAGTCCACCAAAGCCGCCTCGTGCAGGTTGATGTACAGCCCTTCGGCCGTCTTCATCATCAGCGAAGTCTGAACACCTGTGGGCGAAAATGGGGTTTGCGACATGTTATTGGTAATTGCCCCCTTCATCTTCTGCCGCACCTCACTGAGGTGCGACTGGGTGTATTCGTACTCCTGTGTGTCGTAATCGCCAGGAATCCACCACGCCGTGTGGTCACCGGTCATAGCAAACTCGGTGCGTTCGTCCTTCACCTGGAAGTAGTTCAGCTTACCTTCTTGCGGAAACTCATAGCGAAAGCCCACCCCATCGTCGTAAACGCGAAAGCGGATGTTGAGCATTCGCTCGGTAGACTTTTGTTCGAGCCGCACCAACAGTTCGTTGTAGTGGTTTCTTATCGTGCGGTTCTCGCCCCAAACGGGTGTCCACGTCTCGTCGGCCGAGCCCTTTTCTTCGCCCACAAGCGTAAAACCGTCCAGCAAGTCGCCGCCCTTTACCAGTTCAAAGCCCAGGCGGCTAGGCTTGATAACGGCCTTGCCGCGGAAGGTTACGGTGTAGGTGGGCACCGAATTGTTAAGTGCGAAGTTTACCTTTACATCGCCATTGGGCGACTTAACCTCTTGCGCCAGGGCACTGAAAGCACACAGCAGCACCAAGCATACAGACAAAACAAATCTTTTCATATTGTTGTTAGTTATTGAATAAACGTGTCATAAAGGTGGAACAACAAGGAAACGCGCGCTCGTTTCGCACACCTGTTCCTTTTGCAAAGATAAAATAAAATGTCGAAAACGGCATGTGACACCTATAGATATGTGCAAAAAATAATGCAAACGATTGCGTGCGCATGCGTTGTACATCTTGCAGGTGTACATTTTTTCGCGAGTGGGGGTGTGCAAGATTAGGATTTTTAGATTAACTTTGCACCGATAATCGACAACATAGGCGGGAAAAACGCCTAAGAACGGAACAATGAAAAGAAAGAAAAGAAGGATGAGCAAGGGCATGGCATGGAGTCTTGTGGCCGCCGTGCTGTTGGTTGGCGCGCTGGTTTATGCCGTGATGTGCTGTTTCTCTTCGCAACGGCAGATGCGCAATAGCGTTGTGGTTGTGCAGAGCAACCTGTGGTACACCGTGGGTACAGGTGCCGACAAGGTGGTGTTTTTTGCCGAAGTAGCTCCCGATAGCACTTTCGCCAAGGCAGCAACAAGCCCCACAGACTTACTTAAAACGCCCCATCTCACCTCTGGATTTTGGGTTAACAGGTTTGCATTGCTGCCCTCGTGCAGTGGTAGGGTTGTCGCTGCCATGCCTCATGGCACAGCTGATAAGGGGAAATTGCCCACCGATGTGAACACGATGGTGCAGAGAACATTGGGCAAACTGCTTGCACAAGAAAAACAACTGAAACGAGAAGTGAAGGAAATCAACTATTATATGAAGGTGCACGGCATGCAAGACGAAGGCTATACGGCCGTTTTGGCCTACGCCCATAAGCTGAAAACACGGTTGGCCGAGGTGCAAAAGGTGAGCAAAAGACTTGCTGTATTGCGTAAGGAAAAGCAACTGCGGGTGTTGCGCCACACGCGTTATGCCCTGCTTTTCCAGGGCAAGAGCATTGCCACCAAATGCCTGCGCGAAGACCAACAATGGGGCTTGTGCCTGCTACAAACCACAAACGAGAGAAAGCCTTGGCGCGCAAATGCGCTTTCGGCCTTGCCTTGGGGCATGTCGGCAGCAGGCGAAGTGCGCGTGGCAAGCGTGCCTGGATTGGGTTTAGACCCCTTGGCCGCGGTTAAAGACAGTGCTGCTGTATGGGCGGCCAGTGTGCAAACGGATAGCAGCCTGCGCATGCACGCTGTGCTAGGACAGGCAGGTTCGCCCGTGTTCAGTGCGTGGGGACGTTTTGTTGGAATGTATAACGGTGTAGGTATAGTGCCTCGCAACATCATCGCCAAAATGCTATGGAACGAAAAATAAACCATCCTAAACGCTTTCTTTGGCTCACGGCATTGTTGGTTGTGGTACTTTTCGGCGCTTGCCACTTCGAGAAGAATACACTTAACGGCGACGGAACGGCGCAGGTGCTGCAACAAGAAGGCGACCTTTGCTACCAAGGCACGGTACTTCGTGGCCGTAGTCATGGCTATGGTGTGTTGTGGCTGAAAGACAGTGTGGTGTATGCTGGACAGTGGAAGGAAGGAAAGCGGCAAGGAATGGGCACGGCGCACGACAGCAAAGGGCGGAAGATTACGGGGCGTTGGAATGCCGACACGCTGGTGAGTGGCACTCGCGAAGATGCCGCAGGAGTGTACGTGGGCAGCTTTAATAGTAAGATGATGGCCAGCGGACACGGCGAATATACGGGCAACGACGGCAGCCACTACGAAGGACATTGGGAAAACGACGCCCAAACAGGTAAGGGATTTGCCCTTACTGCACAGCCCAAAGTGAAGGTTGGCGAATGGAAAGCAGGCCAATATCTGGGCGAACGCCTTACTTATACCACCGAACGCATCTATGGTATCGACATTTCAAAATACCAACACGTCATCAACAAGCGCGTACATTCCATCAAATGGAACCAATTGCGCATCATTCACTTGGGAACGGCTAGCCGAAAGGCCATTCATGGGCAGGTAAACTATCCCATATCGTTTATTTATATCAAGAGTACCGAGGGCAAATCGCTGCTCAATCCCTTTTACAAGGCCGACTATAAGCAAGCTCGCGCCCACGGTTTCAGCGTTGGCACTTATCATTTCTTCTCCATTTACTCGCCTGCCGCGGCTCAGGCGGCCCATTTCTTACGCCATTCGCACATATCGAAAGGCGACTTTCCGCCTGTGCTCGACGTGGAACCCAGTCCGCAGCAGATTGCCAAGATGGGCGGAGCGGAGGTTCTTTTCAAGGCTGTTCGCACTTGGCTCACTATTGTAGAGCAACGAACGGGCAAACGCCCCATACTTTATATTAGTCAGCAGTTTGTTAATCGTTACTTGCCACTGGCTCCCGACATCAAGCGCGACTACGACATTTGGATTGCGCGTTATGGCGAATACAAACCCGACGTGCACTTGGTGTATTGGCAACTTTGTCCCGACGGACGGGTGCAAGGCATACAAGGCGAGGTAGACATTAACGTGTTTAATGGCTATAAAGAGGTTTTCGACGAGTTTAAGGCGAAGTTGTAAATGGGCATTTAGTGTGATGTTTAGACCTTGTTTTTGTGGGAATTAAGTTGCTAAGGTTATAAATGAGTATGCTCATGGAGTGACAATAGGCCGTAAGCAGAGCCATTTGCTGGCTTATAAACGTGTCAACCCGTTTAATTTGTCGGCTTGTTAACTCGTTAATTTGTCAACTTGTCAACTTGCAAACTCGTCCACTGGCAACAGCGTTATGGCCCTTATCTGTTTTTAGTTCAGCTTAAATCTCAAGGGTACATTATACCTCACGCGTACAAATCTGCCGTCTTGCTGGCCTGGCAACCAGTTAGGCATGGCCTTCATCACACGCAAGGCCTCGGCATCAAGGGCTGCATCCACCGCTCGTTCAACCTTAAAGTCAGACAGCGAGCCATCTTTTTCTACAATGAAACTCACGATTACGCACCCTTCCTTTTTGATTTTTTGCGCCGATTGGGGGTATCTGGCCGTCTTACCAAGATATTGCAGCAGTGCTGCATCGCCTCCTTTAAAGCATGGCATCAACTCGCATACATTGTAAACCTTATTGTCTACCTCAATCCGCTTGGGTTGTACGTACTTATTTCGCGCTTTTCTCTGCGCATTCGCCCTTGCTGGCGCGAAGACAACAGCCATAATGGCAAAGGCCAATACGGCAAAAAGCCGACAATCAAAGCCTACTAACCGCTTGCAGGCTTGCTTGTTCTTCATCTTCATTCTTCTATTTTTGTGATTGTGTATTGAGGTTATCTAGCATTGAATTTGACTAACATGCAGAGAGATTTATCGCACGACAGGCGATGGAAGTTGGTTAGTTGAGAAGTCAACCGCTGGCCTGCACCTCATTTATATAAGCTTAAAACTAACGGGTACACTATGCCTCACGCGTACATTTTTACCGTTGTGTTTACCTGGATTCCACTTAGGCATAGCCTTTACAGTCTTTAAAGCCTCGTCATCAAGTTCAGGGTCCACCCGCTGTATGAACTTAAAGTCGCTTAGCGACCCGTCTTTCTCAACGATAAAGCCAACCACAACACAGCCTTGTATGCCGAACTCTTGGGCCCGTTGTGGATACCTTGTTACCTGCGAAAGAAATCTCATCATTGCCTCTTCCCCTCCTTTGTAGATGGGCATCTGCTCACACACCTCGTAAACCTTATCATCTGTGGTGGTGTCCTTACGCGTTTGGGTGGTCTTCTCCTTTTTATCCTGCGCGTTCGCCCTTGCAGGAGCAACGACAATAACCAACAAGACAAGGGCCGAAATGGTGAAAAGCAGACACTTAAAGCCTGCAAACAGATTAGGTGCTTGTTTGTTATTCATACTCATGATTATTTAAATGGTTATACGTTACAGCAGTCTTGCATTGCTGTCACTTTGCAAATATATTAATTTCTTGGATGATAAGCAAGGATAAAAAAAGATATAAGGATACCTATTGCAAACAAATATGTATGGGCAGTAGGTATCTTACGCGCACACGTTTGCCGTTTTGCCTGCCAGGAATCCATTTGGGCATGCCCTTAACCAACCTTAATACCTCGGCATCAAGGTCTATATCCACTGGTCGTAACACCTTAACGTCGGTTAGAGAGCCGTCTTTCTCGACAATAAAACCTATTACAAGACGCCCTTGCACCCCTCTGTCCTTAGTCTTGTCTGGGTATTTCAAGTTCTCTCTAAGGTATTTCAACAGTGCAGCATCACCGCCTTCGAAGATGGGCATCTGCTCACACACCTCGTAAACCTTATCGTCTGGGGCGGTGTCTTTACGCGTTTGGGTGGTCTTTTCCCTTTTATCCTGCGCGTTCGCCCTTGCAGGAGCGATGACAATAACCAACAAGACAATGGCCGAAATAACGAAAAGTAGGCACTTAAAGCCTGCAAACAATATGGGCGTTTGTTTATTTTTCATACTCATTTATTTGTTAGATGCAACGTATTTTCCCATTCAAGGAAACGGCTTAACCAACCATTAACAGGATAAAGGGCATTTCGCCAGCAAGTTAATGAGCCGACAAGGAGAGTGGAAGTAAGCCACTAGCCAACCCCACATTCGCTTGCCAACCCATTAATTCGTCAATGTTACCAGCCTAGCTGTATGCTATTGTAATCTGAAAGACACAGGTACGTTATACTTCACGCGCACAAAATTGCCGTCTTGTTTGCCAGGAACCCACTTGGGCATGGCCTTTATCACTCTTACCGCCTCTGCATCGAGTGTCGGCGTTACCGACCTAACTACCTTTACGTTAGATACCGCCCCGTCTTTCTCTATAATGAAATTAACTACAACGCGACCTTGTTCTCCTGCTTTCTCTGCTGCTTCGGGGTACTTAATGTTCTCCGAGAGATACTTCATCAATGCAGCATCTCCGCCCTTGAAAGTAGGCATCTGCTCAACCACCTCATACGCCTTATCCGTTGGTTCGGCATTCTTTATTTGTGCAGTGTCCTCGCCTGTTTCAGCTTTCACTTCGACTTTTGTGCCCTCCATAACTTGTTCTTGCACTTTCGTCTTTCTTTTGCAGCTGGTCATAAACACCAAGGCGAAAGCCAATGGCACGAAAAGTAGGTACTTATAACCTGCAAACGAGTTTGCTTTTTGTCTATTCTTCATACTCATCAATTTATTAAATGGTTCTTTTCTCGTTCCTCGAAAAGTGCGTTTTCTCGCTATGACAATGTCCGAGCAAGCTCTACATTGTTCATTTGGCTTAACGAAAACGTTCGTGTTTATTTATTAAGGTAGCAGCTTTATCTGCCATTAAACGATGAAAAAGGTGGTGCGTTGGCAAGTTAACGAGCCAACAAGGGGGATGGGGTAGACCGCAAACCTGCCCCGCGTTAGCCTGTCAACTCATTAACTTGTCAACCTTACTTGTTCTTTAATTTAATTTGAAAGACACAGGTACGTTATACCTTACGCGCACAAGTTGGCCGTCTTGCTTACCTGGAGTCCATTTAGGCATGGCCTTTACCACCCTTACCGCCTCGGCATCTAGCGAAGGTGTTACCGACCTGGCTACCTTTACGTCGGATATAGCCCCATCCTTCTCTACTGTAAAGCTAACCACAACGCGGCCTTGCTCTTGGGCTTTTATGGCAAGAGCGGGGTATTTCACATTCTCCGAAAGGTATTTCATCAGTGCAGCATCCCCACCAGGGAAGGTAGGCATCTGCTCACACACCTCATACACCTTGTCGGTTGTGCCTGTTTTCTTCGTGACTTTGGTGGTCTTCACCACCTTTTTCTGCACATTCGCCCTCATTGCGGTACTATTCATCGCCAGCAAAGCGACGGCCAACGGCACGAAAAGCAAGTACTTAAAGCGTGCCAACGGATTGGATGTTTGCTTATTCATCATTTTAATTCATTTCTTTAAGGGTAATACATTGAAATTATTAGTTATTGTAGCTACATTCGTTCGATAGGCCACTGCCAACAAATGGTATTGGTAGGCCTTTTTGTCCGTACCGCCACTGATAACCGAGCGGTCGGCCAGATATTCAAGATTGTTGCGCACTTGCAGGCGCATAAGCCACGCCACGGGATTGAACCAAAACGCGGCAACAAAGAGTTGCGACAGCAACGCGTCTGCCGAATGCCACTGCGCTACGTGCGTTTGTTCGTGTGTCAGTATCTGTTGAACCTGCGACGGCGTCTTGTCGTCAGGGTTGACAAATATCCAACGGAAGAATGAAAAGGGGCTGTAATCGCCTGTCAACAAACAAACCGCTGTTCCGTGCAACGTTGCGCGTTCGCTGCGCTGTGCCAACCTGCACACCACAACTACCTGCCAAAACACGCGCAAAAGCAAAGCCAAGGCCACGCCAGCGTATAGCCAAACGGCTAGCTGTTGCCAATCAAAGGCATCGCGTGTAGGCTTTACCATCACTTCGGGCAGGTTGTAGGCCATGCGCGGCAAGATGTTGCCCAGCGGTGCCGTTTCGTTAACCAGCACAGAGAGGTCTATCGTGGGCAACAACAGCGACAGCACGTAGACTGTGAGCAACGACAGACGCCGCCATTTAAAGAAAGTGTCGCCTGCGCTAATGAGTTGGTAGAACCCGAAAAGCACCACCAACACAACGTTTGCTTTTATCAGATACGTCAACATGGGTATAATTTGCTAGGATAATTTAGGTAATGATAACGAAATGGACTTGCCAAAACCCCTTGAACAAAAGGGCGATGCCCATTTAAAGATACGCTTAGAAAGCGAGACAACACACGATGGTAAGACGATGTTCATGCCCCTGACACATCGCCGTTTTCAATCTCGTCGATAATGTCTTTCAGCTCGTCAGGCGATATTTTTTCTTCTTGTGCAAAGAACGAAACCATGTCGCGGAACGAGTTTTTGAAGTAATCGCGCACAAATCCCGACACGAAGTGCCGCTTATAGTCTTTTTCCTTAACGGCAGGCACGTACTCAAAGCCGTTGCCCTTACGTTGTGCCGCCACATACCCCTTGCGTTTGAGGTTGCCAACAACCGATGCCACCGTGGTATAAGGTGGTGCAGGCTGAGGCAACAGCTCGACAATGGCCTTGATGTTGCACCTGCCCAATTGCCAAACACAACGCATCACCTCTTCTTCTTGAATTGAAAGCTTCTCTATCTTCATTGTTATGTAACGTTTAACTCACGGCGCAAATCTACGAACTTTTCGTAAACAAAGCAAGAAAATAATCTTTAAATAAAGTTAAACGATTGATTTTTGGTGTATATAACAATAAATTACGAATACTTCGTAATTAAAATAAAACTATAAGAGTAAGGCAATGTAACCTAAAACATCCTACGAATAAGAAAAGAAAAGCGTAAAAATTCAGACTCAATGAGCAAGTGCTAAAACTTCGTTTCGGCTTTTAACGTGCGGCCACTAGTCGCCGATGGCACGTGTCCAACGCTTAGGTAGGATGGAGTTTGGCCGCAAACCCGATGCCGCATCAACAAGTCGACTGCCGACAAGCCTATTACCCCAGGTGGAGTTTGGCCACAAACCCCAATGCTGCATCAACAGATCCACATCAGCCAACGTGGGTAAAGGCTGCTGATTGTTGCGCCATTTATGTGTGCAAGGCTTGTGCGTTAAGGGCATTTTTACTACCTTTGCGTGCGAAAAAGAAAGACGTGCCACACGCACGTCTCACCTAAACCACCAGCAGAGGATGAAAAGAGTACTTCATTTGTTGTTCATTTCGCTGTTCGCCCTCACCTTCACGTCGTGCGAGAACAAGGAAAAACAAGCCGATAAGCTAACCGAGGAGTTTATGCGAAAGAACCTTAACGACCCACGCTCGTACCAATTGGTAGAGCGGGGCAGGGTAGACTCGCTCTTTTCTGAATTTAGAGCCACCAACGAGGCACAGTATATGCTCGACAAGGTGAAACAAATTACCGACTCGGCAGCGCGCTATTCGGAGTCGCTGAAAACCGTTCCGCAGGCACAAAAGATGCTTGCCGACGGCCAGCGCATACTCGAAGAATACAAGAAAAAGCGGAAAAAGTTTAAAAGTCAGTTTCTTGGCTACGCTTTCAAAGTGAGTTTCAGGGCCAAGAACGAACATGGTGCTTTGGTTCGTTCGTATGTGGTGTTTAGGTTAAACTCAGAAATGGACAAGCTAAGCATCGAAGACGCCGACATGAACATCTTCTCTCTCTTTGCATCGGATGCCATTAACGACAACATGAACAAATATTAAAGGAGTTGACGTGTTAACCAGTTAACGAGTTGGCGAGAGAACAAGTTAATGGGTTGACAAGAGAACAAGAGAGTGAGTTTACCTGTTAACGAGTTGACGAGAGGACAAGTTAACAGGTTGATGAGTTAGCAAGTTAATGAGTTGGCGAGGGGACAAGAGGGTGAGATTGCCGGTTAACAAGTTGACCTGTGGACGAGTTTAGCAGTTAACCAATTTATCAATTAACAAGTTTATCAGTTGATGAGTTCATGACTTAACGAGTTGAGTGGCCCACTCATTAACTTATCTGCTAATCCTCTTGTTAACTACTCCAATCGTTAAACGGTAAACTTATCAGCTGATTCATTCGTTAACTGGTAAACCGACACACTATATTCTGTCCAAATTTCAGTACGTATTTTAACACTATGAGTGCCCTTTTTGTCTACCAAGTGCCCGCCTTGCCGCAAAAAATCGATTCTCGCGAAGGTTGGTTTTGATGCAAAAAGAGGTT
>ERZ772986.893-NODE-893-length-17882-cov-7.762944_pt1 | contig 17882 bp, 14 predicted proteins | sample MGYA00511898_ERZ772986 | MGnify/ENA primary metagenome ERZ772986 (study PRJEB29015, sample SAMEA2737934) | human oral metagenome | biome: human oral; feature: human-associated habitat; material: dental | place: China | collected 2148 ... | reverse complement strand
CCGACACCTGGTGGATGACCTACCTCTACATCATGACCTTCGGCACGTTCTCGGGCCTGTCGGCCCTGTTCGGCCTGCTCATGACCAACCTGTACGGCTCGGGGGCGGGCCTGGAGGACCTCGTCGCCCAGGGGTACGCGCTCAAGGACCCCGCGGTCTACGCCTTCCTGGGTCCGCTGGTCGGCGCCGGGGCACGGGTGGCCTTCTCGCCGCTGACCGACAAGATGGGTGGCGCGATCTGGACCCTGATCTCCGGGATCGGGCTGGTGATCTCCATTCCGGTCACCATTCTCGGCCTGACCCCGGACAAGAGCTCGGTGGCGGCCCTCGACGGCAGTTTCAACCTCTACCTGTGGGGCATGCTCGCGATCTTCCTGTTCTCCGGGATCGGCAACGCCTCGACGTTCAAGCAGATGCCGATGATCTTCGAGCCGCGGCAGGCGGGCGGTGTGATCGGCTGGACGGCCGCCATCGCCGCCTTCGGGCCATTCCTGTTCGGCGTCGGCGTGACCCTGCTGGGAGCCGTAGCGTTCTACTGGGTCGGTGTGGCCTTCGCCATCGGCGGGGTGGTCATCACCTGGCAGCGCTACGCCCGCAAGAACGCCCCGAAACCCAGCTGACCACCACCGGGGGCGGTCCGCACCAGGCCGGGCCGCACGGACCGCCCCCGGATGGGATAAGCTGCCACAGTTGGCCCCGTAGCTCAGGGGATAGAGCACCGCTCTCCTAAAGCGGGTGTCGTTGGTTCGAATCCAACCGGGGTCGCCAGTGAAACGCCTAGTCAGATGCGACTAGGCGCTTTCTTCTTCCGGGACGGACATCACGTTAGTCCGCAAAGAGTCAGCAGCAGCCCCAGAACGTACCGCGTCCAGCCGACGAGAAACCTCGTCCAAGTCCTCGTCAAACAAGTCCGCGTACACGTCCAGTGTCGTGCTGGGTTTGTCGTGGCCAAGCATCCGCTGAACCGCCAGCACGCTGGCCCCCGCCTGCATGGCCAGCGACGCCGCCGTATGCCGCAATTCATGCGGCGTCAGCGGCTCAACCCTAGCTGCTTCAACAGTCCTATTAAGGTTTCCCCGGTCTGTAGAGACATCGGCACTGAGGGTTGAGAGGCCAGAAAAGCAGAAGAAGTATGACCAAGAGGTTGGTGAGGGAATTATCTCGTCGAAGAGACTGGGAAGCCGATCGCGCAGGTCACACGTGACCTAGGTGTGGTCGAGAACACCTTGGGTAATTGGAGCAAGCAGGCCCGGGAGGGCCGCGAAGGGACTGTCCAGGGATGATCATGAGGAGTTCAAGCGGTTTCAGGCTGAAAACGCCGAGCTGGTGATGGAGTGTGATGTCCTCAAGTGATCGGTGGTCTTGTGGGTGAGGAAGGCGACGAAGTGAGCGTGGCATGCTCCATCACCGACCAGAGGACGAACTACCGGGTGCCGCACATGATCACCTGTCTGCTGCTCGGGGTCAGTTTTGTGTGGTCTTACAAATGGCGTGATCGGGCGTTGGGTCCGGCCGCCTCCAGTGGCCTGCTCCCCACTACCGACCGGCTCCGCAACACCATTGACTGTGCTGTGAAGGTGATGTTCACCAAGAAGCGCGGCCTGCACGGCTCACCTCGGCTCCACGCCGATCTTCGCGATGATGGTGGGGAGATCAAGCGAGAAGACAGTCGCGGCCAAGGCCTAATGGCACGGCGGATCAAGCACAGGAACGGGCTCACGAAGCAGGACAAGACCACCCCCGAAGTTCCCCGACCTGCTCAAGCGGGACTCCACCACAGACCGGCCCAACGCCCGCCGGCGGTGGGGGTATGACGAAAGATCCCGCCGCCGACGGGAAACCATATCTGGCCACCGTGATCGACCTGTACTCGAGGCATCTCCTCGGCACCACGACCTGCCTGCACCCCGACGCCAAGATGGCGTGTGCGGCGACCAAGATGGCGTGTGCGGCGACCAAGATGGCCGCACACGGCAGAGTCGATGTCGTGAACTAGCTCGGGTGGCGCGATGATGAGGCCAAGTAGGGCATCTTTCACACGACCAAGGCTCAACCTAAACGGCGAACTCATTGACCAAGCTGTGTCGCCAGCTCGAGATCCGTCAGTCTATGGGGTAGACGGGGTCGTGTTTCGACAACGCCGCCGCTGAGGTGTTCTCCAGCAGCTTGGAGTGGGGGTCCTCCCACGCCATGCGTTCGAGACCACCGGCCAGACCCAGGCCGTCGTGCTGGACTCGTGCTACGAGTTCTGCGACCGCGAGCGTCGGCACAGATCGGTGGGCATGATGATTCCGGTCAACTACGAGAACACCGCGGCCCCGACCAGGAAGCCGCATAGACAAACCCCTCCGCGATTCGGGGGTAACTACAGGACTTCGCCACTTCACTGATCGCGCAGTGGTTTCTCAACGCCCCCGACACGACTGCTACTTGAACTCTTCACTGAACCCTCGATGCTGACACAATAAAGATTGCGCCTCGCATGTTCGATTAAATCTGTATTTCGTCACTGTCAACGAAACGCGTAGTACTCCACCCGCGCCATTATTAAGGGATCCCAGAGATCATTGAGGTGAGATATCATCTAACCATGGCCATCGACTTCGGAGCGCTGAATCAGCCGCGTACTGCCGACACACTCATCGACCCGCGCGACATCTTCAACGCGCTTCCCGCCAAACCGTCCGGAATGAATTTCCTCCGGGGCCCACAGGATCAGGTCCTAGAGAAGTGGTTCGCTCGGCGGTCACAGCGAGACGTGGTGGTCAAACTCAACACTGGTGGAGGTAAAACTGTCGTCGGCCTGCTCATTGCCAAGAGTTCACTCGCCGAAGGTAACGGTCCCGTCGCCTACCTGGTCCCCGATAAATACCTCGTAGACCAAGTCATCGCCGAGGCTAACAAACTTGGCATCTGCGTGGTTAACGACCCCAAAACCTTCACCTACTCTCAAGGGTCAGCCATCTTGGTTGACACCTTCCAGAAACTGTTCAACGGAAAGTCTGTCTTCGGCGTCGGCGGGAGCGTTGGGCGATCGCCCTCAGTTCGCCTTCCTAACACCGTCATCATTGATGACGCCCACGCTTGCCTAAACAAGGCTGAGCAGGCCTTCCGGCTCGCTATCCCGAGCGAGCATGACGCCTACAACAAGCTCCTAACGCTGTTTGAGTCAACGCTCGAAGATCAGTCGCCAGCCGGATTCGTTGCGCTCAAGGCAAAGTTGAGCAGCGGTGTTCAACAGGTCCCCTATTGGTCTTGGGCCGAGAAGCAGCACGAGGTCATCACCACCCTGCTGCCCCTGACGACCGAAGACGACTATCAGTTCTCGTGGCCGCTCATCGCTGATGCACTGCCAATCTCTCGCGCGGTGTTTACCTCCGACGCACTTGAGATCGAAGCGCCGTGCCTGCCTTCCGACATCGTTACCGGGTTCAGCCAGGCCGAGCGCCGCATCTATTTGACGGCAACGCTCGCCGACGACGGCATCTTGGTAAGGCACCTAGGTGCCGACCCGAAAGCCGTGGCAGATCCGATAACGCCAGCCAGCGCCGGCGATATCGGTGACCGTCTGATTCTCGTCCCACAGCAGACACACCCCACAGCAACCGACGATGAAATCCGGGACCTCATCGTCGACCTTGCCGCCACGCGCAACATCGTCGTAATCGTACCGAGCACGCGTAGAGCGGAGTACTGGCGGCCCTACGCCAAGTCTGTCCTAACCAAGGACACATTGACGCGGGGCATCGACCAACTGCGTCAGAACCCCGACCTGGGTCTGGCCGTTCTCATTAATCGGTACGATGGCGTAGATCTCCCCGGCGACGCCTGTCACGTTCTCGTGGTCGACGGTCTTCCTGAGGCTATTTCAGGAACGGAACGAGTCGACCAGTCGCAGCTGGCAGGCTCCGGCCTACTGGTGGCGCGACAGGTGCAGCGGCTTGAACAAGGGATGGGCCGTGCGACACGCTCCAACGACGACTACTGTGTCATCTTCCTGCTCGGCAACCGGTTGGCTGAGCGCCTGCACGGGGTCGGAGCGCGCGGCTGTTTTCCCCCGCCACCCGCGCTCAGCTTGAGCTGTCCGAAAAGATCGCAGTGCAGTTGGAAGGTACTGGCCTGGATGCGTTGAAGGAGGCTGCCCTCCAGTGTCTTAACCGTGATCCAAAATGGTTAGAGATCAGCCGTGCCACCCTTGCTCCTCTGCGATACGAGCAGGCCAACGTCAGTAAGCTATCGGTGGTCAGCCGCGAAGCCTTCGGACATGCTGTCGCTGGCGATTTCAACGATGCGCTGAAAGCGATGCAGCAGGCAGTCGAAGCCGCGGACGGCTCGGCTGAGGAAGGCTACGTGCTGCAGCAGTACGCTGCCTACGAGCATCACATCAACCCTGCTCAGGCTCAGCAGACCCAGAAGTCGGCGAACCGGAAGAATCGCAGTGTCCTGCACCCTATGGAAGGCGTCGAGTACGAAAAGCTGTCGGCACCGACGCTGGAGCAAGGCACGTCGGCATCAGCCAGCCTTCAACAACGCTACACATCCGGCAACGAGTTGCGGCTCGGTGTCAATGCGCTGTTGGAGGACCTTTCGTGGAATGTGCGCGCCGAAGCTTTCGAACAGGCATGGCACAACTTGGCGGATCATATCGGTTTCAACGGCCAGCGTCCCGAGCGGGACACCGGCCGTGGACCAGACAACCTGTGGGCACTGACTGATAGGTCCTTCCACATCATCGAAGCTAAGAACCAAGTAAAGGAGTCGAACCCGGTCTACAAGAAACACGCCGAGCAGCTCTCCAACGCGATGGACTGGTTCCGGCAATTGTACGGCGCAAAGACCATTGCGACGCCAGTGCTGGTGCACGCTAACGCGGTATTCGACAAGAAGGCTGCTATCCCGATCGGCTGTCGTGTCATCACCAAGGAGAAGCTGGACTCCCTCCGCAGTGCCATTCATAAGTATGCGATTGCCCTTGCTGCGAACGACACCTTCCGCGACGCGGCTGGCGTCGGGAAGTTGCTCGCCTCATTCGGGCTTACAGCCAAAGACTTCACCAACAGGTTCACTTCACCAGCGCGACGCGATAACTGATCCTCCCGAGATAACGCGGATCCGAAGCGAGACCAGCAATGACCTGACGCACCCAGCGGCGCACCGTCTCCCACCCCCGTCCCTACCCGGCGGGCGGTCAAGACCATCACGGACGCCTAGGACAGGTTCATACCCTTCCTGTCCTTCCCGCCGATGCTGCACCAGGTCATCTGCACTACCAACAGCATCAAGTCGCTCAACTACCGGCTGCGCAAGGTCACCCAAGAACCGGGGCCACTTCCCCTTCGACACGGCCGCCGTCAATCTGATGTGGCTGGCAATCTGCAACATCGAGGACAGGCGTGCCCGACAGCAGGATAAGGAGAAAAACTACCAGCCGACAAACGAAAAGCACCCGGCCGACTCATTGAGGAAGTAACAACTACAGCCCTCCAACAGCTGGCCCTTGCCTATCCGAGACGAATCAACCCCCACCTGTGACACAAACCACTTACACAAAATACTTGACAGGCTCGACGAAGGGCGGGTTGTGGTGCTGCCCGACGGCGAACACGTCGAGCCCCACCTCGTCGGCGAGCCTCGCGATCTCGACGGTGGCCTTGATGCGTTCGTGCTCGGTGGGGGTGCGCCCGGTGGTGGGGTCGGTGGTCACGTCACCGACGCTGAAGATTCCGAACTGCATGTCTTCTCCTCGGACGGGTCAAAGCTGTTTGAATCGTAAACTATCTTGGTGGTTGGTTTATTCCCCGCCCCAACTCCGGCCCGCGGCTCAGCGGGCGCACAGCAACTCCACAGCAAAGCGCCGTTCGATGGGATCAGCAACAACCCTCACGAAGGGAGCAGACCATGACAACCTTCATCCGCAACACGAAGATGTGGGCCGCGGCGACCCTGACCGCCCTGTCCTTGGGAACGGCCGTCCTCACCTCGACCTCGCCCGCCACGGATGTGGCGATCCAGCGATCCGATGTGGTGGCGGTCAGCACCCTGAACACTTGAACGACACCGGATCGCCCCGAAGGCCGTAGCCTCTCCCCGGTGCCACCCAGGGGAGAAGTACTCTTCGTCACGCCGGCCGCGGCCTCGCCCCTTGGCCAATCGAACGAATCGAACGATCAGGCCGGCGCCCAGGCCGCCAGATGGGTTTCCTTCCTACTATCGCCGCGCTTGTCCTTCCTATCGCCGCGCTTGTCCTTCTCGCCCTTGCTGAGAAGCAACCGGTTCTCCGGCATGTTCGGCACCGGATGCCAGTCGCCGTCGTCACCTGTCGAAACGTCGAACCGTTCCCCGGAGCCGATCTCCTGGACGCAGATCTTCCCCGAGGCTTTTCGGCCGGCGAAAACGGAGTTGAATCCGTGGGAGACGCCGTACCCCTGGGCCAGGTCGAAGGCAAGATCATGCACCGAGACCTCCCGGCCGAAATCCACGGGAGCCAGCAGATAGCCTTTCGGAGTGCCCTCGGACCTCCCCGTGGTCCTCATGACCATCACATTCGGCGCCCCTTCCACATAGGCCATCTGATACCCCAACTGAGGAGTGTCGTACGCTTCCTTGGCGCCTGGAACTTCGAGGCAACTCGCGGTGGTTTGATCACCGCACAGCAGAAGTTTCACACCTCGTGCCGTACCGCCCCCGGGCAGCGACGATTCCTCGCTTCCCACCTGCACCAGGATGCCCGATCCGTCGGGCCAGGATGGATATTGATAGTCGTTTTTCGTTGTGTCGACCTTCTCGAACCGCCCCTCACCGGAATCCGTCATTCGCGGATTGACCTCGATGTTCAAAATCTTCGGCCCCACGTTGAACTGGTCGGAGTACCGGGTCGTGGATATGGTTGCCAGCACCTCCCCGGTCTTCGCGGAGCGCAACTGCTCGGTGCGCCACTCCCCCGACCGGGCATCGGTTCTGATCCGGAAAACGTCGCCATTCACCTCAAGGGCTCCAGAGCCATCGGATCCAAAGCCATATTCCCCCGAGAATTCTTCCCGCCAGAGTTCCTCCCCCTTGCCGTTCAACCCAAGCAGGTGGCTGGTCGCGGGATTGCCCTTGTCGGAAAGGACGACGACCGCCCCGCCCGCCCAGGAATCGACCAGTCCCGTCCAGACCGCGTCCTCGGCCTTGTCCGACTTCCCGGAGAACTTCGTCACGTTCTCCCGGGTTCCTGCCTCGTCCATGGTGAACACATAGCCCTCGCGATCGACGCAGGCGATCTTGGGAACGTCGGGAAGCGCGTCGCAACTCCACCAGGAGTGGGCATCAAGACTCCATGCCACCTCCCCGGTCTCCGCCGAAATCCCGGCGAGCTTGCCCGTGTCGAGATCGTGGCAATCCGAGACCCAGATCACCCAGATGTCACCGATCACCAGCGGCCCCTTGTGCAGTGGCCCCGTGATCAAGGCATTGCTCCTTTCGCCCGTCAATGGCGGATCATAGGGATTCTTCGCGAGGCAGAGGCCCGGTTCCTTGAGGTCGGGGAAAGCCGCCGTGACATCGAGCTCCCACAGTTTCTTCGCTCCGTTCCTGAAGCTGCTCCCCGAGTCCTGGACCGGTTTGAAGCTCGGGACCGCGGAGGGTGTTGGAAGCGTCGCCGCGGAGGATTCCGTCGACGAGGACGAGCCCACATGGTCAAGCAGACGCGGCACGAGCAGCCCCGCCGCCGCAGCGACGGCAACCACCACGAGGACGACAACACCCCGTCCCGGACGCCAGCCACGCATCACCCGGGCCCGTTGACCATCGCCTTCCCGGGACCGCTCGGGACCCTCACCAGGTTTCTCCTCACTCATGATTCTTCCTCTCGATCGATGACGAGCACCGGTGACTCACCGCCCGCACATCCCTTTGTTCCACCGTTCGTGAAACGATCACCAGATCCCACCGGCGAGCCGTTCTGCCCCATGATTTCCGGCAAAATTCGTGTTCCAGTACTCCACGAAATGGTCGGTTGCCCTCATGGCCGAGATGCCTCGCAGATCGGCCATCACGGTTTCTCCCAGAAAGATTGATCCCGTCTCGTCCGCAGAACAGCCCTTGGAGAACAGGCGCCACCCAAGTTCAGCGTGACCATTGGCCGCCACGACGGACCACCCCAGCGCGTTCATCAACCGATTTCGCAGTTTCAATCCATCCGGGATCTGATCGACGGGCGCCGCGTCGATGGCGGCAAAGAGTTCGGTCCGCCTCATTCCAGCATCCCGCATCTTTTCAATCCGCCTCCGGTAAATCTCGGAATCGGAAGAATGTTTGAGCTCCTCGCAGTCGCTGATCTTGTGAGAAGTCTCGAAATAGTCGATTGCATCGGAGGATCCGGATCGAATCAGCTGTTCCAGATAGCGCAATTGTCCTTCAGCAGTCGCTTCCGGCCGCTTGATCCCGAAGGCCCCTTCCCGGGGTTGCAGTCCATTCCGTGCGGCGAACCAGACGGATCCCAGGCGTCGCTGCTCCAGTAGACGCCCCTCAGGATCTTTCTTCGCGATCGTTCCCGGGGAGTGGGAGATCCCAAACGTTGTTCCGTCCGCCGTGACACCTTCGAATCGGAGATCGATTCCCTGCTTCAGGACGGGCTTCTCCGCGACATACCGCGTACCGTCAATGTTGGCCACCAAGGTTTTCGCACTTCCCAGATCACTGCCGCAGACCAGAACCCAGCCGCCATCGAACTCCCCCCATGCCAGGTCCTTCTGCCCGTCCGGGCAGGATTCGACCTGCGTGGGGCGCGCAGGCGTTTCACCGGACAAGGCCCACGGCCGCAGTTCCTCCGAAGCCCCCCAAGCGGACAGCGTGTTCACTTTCTCGGCATATTCGCTGGGGTCCGCCGCCCTGCCCAGCAGCAGCCGGTTCTCCGGCATCCGCGGTATGGGTCGCCAACCCTCGGACGCCTGCATCCCGAGTTCCGCCCCCGTGCCTTGATCAGTGACCACCAGCTCCCCCGTTTCACGGTTACCAACCGAGATGGAATTGAAACCGTCGGAGACTCCCCAGGACTTGCCCTGATCCTGCAGCACCTGGACGTGCGCTGGCGCCTTGCTGAAGTCCAAGGGCATCACCGCGTAGGTGCGCATGACGGGAGACCTGTTGCTGTTGTCCTTATGGGGTCTTATCAAGACGTTGGACACGCCGTCAATGTTCACCAGAGAAAAACCCATGCCTCTCCTCAGGAGCACATCACCTCCCCATTTCTCATTCAATCCGGGAACGGCCAAGCAGCTGCTCGTGGTTTGGTCTCTGCAAACCTGAGGTCCTTCCTCGCTGGCGCGCACCAGGATTCCCGTTCCATCGGGTCTCGAAACATATTCATATTCCCGACTCTCGGAGTTCATCACCTCGAATCGTCCCTCACCGGATTCCGTAAGCTCGATTCCCCCGCTGGATCGCAAGAGCTTGGGACCGAGGAGGCTGATTCCCGAGCGACTGGCTGCCAGAACCTGCCCGGTCGAGGCCGACAGGACCTGGGTGTTACCTCCTTCCGCAGTCGAACGGACCACAAAGGCATCTCCGGCGATCTCCAGGGACCCATTGCTCTCCCCGGCAATGTTCTCCCCGGCAATCTCTTCCTTCCAGGCCAACGCGCCGGAGGCGTCGAGTCCGAAGAGATGAGTCATTTCCCCGCCATAGGCCGCGGCCTGCACCACCAGCCCTCCTACCCACGCATCCACTCCGACGTGATATCCAGAACCACTTGCACCTTCTTTCGCCGGCAGGGTTGCGATGTCTGTGCGGTTTCCGGACTCGCTCACCATGAAAACCGCCCCGGAGTGCTCGGCGCAGACCAAGGCTGGGACGGTGGGCAACACGTCACAATCCCCGTTTCTGTTGCTCGCCATTCTCCACAAGACCTCACCTGTTGCGGCAGATATGCCGACGAGCAATTTCGTGGTTTTGCTCTCTCCCTCGTCCGAGACCAGGACCACCCAGGTGTTCCCAACCACCAGCGGCCCTTGGGAGAAGGAATTCATTTGAAAGCCCGCGTTTTCATCAAGCCTGATTCTCGGATTCTTCAGATCGGGAAGGGCCGCCCGCAGATCCAGCTCCCACAGCTTCGCAATCCCGGATTTGAAATTGCTCTCCGGTTCCGGCGCCGGTGCAGGACTCGGCGCCGGTGACGGGGTGGGGAGGGTCACTGGTTCCTGGGAACTGGATATCGGCGGTATCGGTGGGATGGTGTCCTCGGCATGAGGTTCGGGTTCATCCTTGGGTAGGAGCCAGGGAACCACCAGCACAGCGGCGATCAGAACGGACACCGCCACAACCAAGGGGAGTATCCGCCCCAAGAGGCGGTTGGATGCGCGCCTCCTGGGAGGTTCGCTCCCTTCCGGAGAGGTGGGAAGAGAAGCAGACTCATCTGTCATCGATTCACTCCAAAACTGGAAACTGCCATTCCGAGCCAACGGGTCTCACCATCAGCAGCTCCCCGGTAGCGCCTACCGGAATGTTCCGTTCTCGCAGCATCACTCATGGTTTCCGTTTCCCGGTGCATCACCCAGTCCATCAGATCACCTCACGCCCGGCCCGGGCCGGCTCGTTCTCGGTCTCCAAGGCCCGCCGCAGATATCGTCCAGTCCACGGATTCACCAGATCTCTCCTTCAAGTTTGACCACCCGATATCGCGGAACCATGTGGGTGTTCCAGTATTCCTTGAATTGATTCATGCAAATTTTCGCGGAGATCACCTCAAGACTGATCATCATGTACACCACGGTGGCCTGCCAGTTCGTCCACTGTTCACACTTTCCTTCACGCATGGCCTGCGTCATGTCGGCCCGGGCGTCGAAAGCGGTGGCGGAGTAAGCAAGCCCCTGACGTATTCGGTTCACGAGTTCCACCCCTCCGTCAATCCTGTCCACCACGACCTCCTCGACCCTCGTGATCATTTGGGCCCGGGTCCGCGACAGCTCTCGAAGTTTCGCCACCATCGCCTCATCGCCGGATACGCTCGTCCCGGAGCACCGTTCCAGCGAAGTGCCAACATAGCTATCAGCATTCGAAGAAGTTTTTTCAAACTGAAGAATCTCGATGAGGCGACGGAGCTGTTCACCGGCCGGTTCAGACGTCTCATCGACGGAAATCACCTTGTTCCGCGCCGCGTACCACGAGGTTTTCAGGCGGCGTTGTTCCAGCAATTCTCCTGCAGCATTCTTTCGACTCAACATTCTCGATGAGACATGCAGCACATATTCCTCACCATCAGAGAAGCCACCGTAGAAACGAAGACTCCCTTCCGCCCGAGCAAGTTTTGGATCCGGTATCTCACGCCTTTGACCATCTATGTTGATCACCATGGACTTCGGGGACAGCAACGTGGTTCCACAGACCAGCGCCCACCCGCCATCGAATTCCGCCCAGGCCAAGTCGGCCTGCCCTTCGCCGCAGGATTCAATTTTTTCCAAACGCTCTTGCTGCTCCCCGGAGAAACTCCAAGGCTGGACCTTCTTCGCGGGCCCCCAGGCCGAGAACGCGGTTTGGCCATCACTGCTCCCATCCCGCGACTTGGCCGCGGCCTTGGCCAGCAGCAGGCGATCCGCCGGCATCTTCTCAATGGGATACCAGCCTTCGGCCACCTGGTGTCCGATCTCCACCCCGGTCCCGAGGTCCGTGATCTGCAACTCATTATTTTCATCGGAGCTCACCATGATCGAGTTCTTTCCCTGAGAGATCCCGAATCTCGCAATTGCATTACGGGTGATCTCACTGGTTCTCACCGGTTTGTCCTGATCCAGCGGAATCAGCGTGTAACGCTGAGTCATGGCGCCGCCTTTTTCTGCACCCTGCCGCAGGAACAGCCTGGTCACATACGGGGTGTCGTTGATCTTCACCGGGCGAAGATCAGCGCCCCAGCCCGGGAATTTGTCATCGACATCGAACCGGTATGGGAGCCTCCGGCAGCTGGCGGTGGTGAGGTCATCACACATATCGGGGAGCGCCTCTGGTTCCCGGGGAATTCTGTAAAGCATTTCCCGATCTTCTGTTTCCAGATATCTCAGATTCGACGCCAACTGCTCAGAAACCACTTCGAACTGGCCTTTCCCGGCCTCGGTGAGGATCAGGTCATTCGCTCCGGGCGTTTTGCGCGAATAACTATCTTCCTTGGGATAGAGAATTTTGGGGCCGACGTGTTCTATGCTGGACTGATTCGTCGCCAGGACAGTGCCGTTCCGGGCGGAGCGGACCTCACCTTTCCGGGAAGAGGAAAAATTCTCGAGGTTGATCACGAATGCCTCTCCTTGAGCTGACAAGGAGGTAGAATCAGCTCGGTACCATTGCTCCGTATCCACGATATTGTCCTGCCAGGTTTTGTTTCCCTTCTGGTCCATGCCCACCAAGTGGACCGTCTTGGACTCAGTTATCGTGACGACCGCCCCCTCTCGCCAGACGTCAATGCTGACGTCCCTGACCCTCTCGGAGGCCACCGTGGCGACCTCGGAGCGTTTTCCCTCCTGGTCCACCGTGAAAATAACCCCCTTATCGTCAACGCAACCCAGAATCGAATCTGCGGGAAGCGGAGTGCACCTGCCATCGGACACGGGAAGCCGCCAGAGGACCTCTCCCGTGTCTGCGCCGAAACCGACGAGGAAGCGATTCTTGTGTGAGTCCTTCACCGGGATGACCCACACATTCCCGAGCACCATAGGCCCCACCGGCTCATTGATTGAGGGACCATCCGCCAGTTGCGCTCGCGGTTCATCGAGGTCCGGAAGTTGTTGCGCGATGTCTACTTCCCAGAGTTTTTCGACGCCGTTGAAGTAGCTTTCCTCCGACTGTTCGGGGGGCTCCGCGCTGGACGTGGGCGTGGGAGACGGTGAGGAGACATCTGGAATCGCGTTGGATTCCGTGGAGATCCTGAACGGAAGCGTCGCGGGCCCGGTTTCCTCTCGCTCCTGCTGCGCCAGCCTTGTAATCACGAATCCGGCTGCCACGGCAACGGCCAGTATCACCACCACTGTGATCAGTACATGCCATTTTGAAACGCGAGCCGTCTCCGCTTCTCTCGCTCGTCCGTTCTCCTCGGATTCACTCATGCCGCCACTCCATCAAATGCTCGAAGAAAACCACTACAAGAGATCGTTTCATATTTTGCTGCTACCCGGGTCACATCGCCCTCATAGACATTGAGAACAAACGACCAGCACGTCCCGACGAACAAGCTTTAGAGCACACTGAGTTTCGCTCGGGGATTTCCTACCACCCACGCACATCCCATTCCGGAACCGATGCGCCAGATTTTCTATCTGAATCGGAATCGGCATTCTACACTCGCCCAAGCGGCTCAGCTTGCTCCATTCCCAAGGCCTTTCATCGGAATACGACGGACAACAAGAGGATACAACCCCAAGGGGTCATACCCTCTGCGTTAGTTCCGGCGATCACCCGGGAAGGCCCGTTATTCCGTGTCGTGTTTCCTCGGCGGGGCCGGGAGCACCAGCGGCGTGCCCGTCACGGGGTCAGGGGTCACCGAGACCTCAAGTCCGAATACCTGCCCCACAGTCTCTGTGGTCATCACTTCGGAGGGTTTTCCCTGCATCAGGATCTGCCCGTCACGCATGGCAATGATCCGGTCCGCGTAGCGGCAGGCCTGGTTGAGGTCGTGCAGCACGGCCACCACGGTGGTGCCGAGCACCTGGTTGAGCTCCCGGCACAGCTCCAGGACCTCCACCTGGTGGGCCAGGTCCAGGAACGTGGTGGGCTCATCGAGGAGCAGCACACGCGTCTGCTGCGCCAGCGCCATAGCGATCCACACCCGCTGCCGCTGGCCACCGGACAACTCCGCGACACGCCGCCCGGCCAGTGCGCTGACGTTGGTGCGTTCCATGGCGATGCTAACCTGCTCGTCGTCCTCGTCGGACCACTGGTGCAGCAGACTCTGGTACGGGTACCGGCCACGACTGACCAGTTCGTGGACGGTGATGCCCTCGGGGGCCATCGACGACTGTGCCAGAAAGCCTACTTCCCGCGCGAAGGCCTTGGGGCGCATCCCGGCGATCTCCCTGCCGTCGAGCAGGACGGTTCCCGAACGCGGCGGCAGCACCTTGCTCAGCGACCTCAGCAGGGTGGACTTGCCGCAGGCGTTCGGCCCGACGATCACGGCGAACGACCCCGTCTCAATGGCGACATCGAGGCCCGCCACGACATCGGCGCCACCGGCGTATCCCAGATGGAGGTCCCGGCCCTCCAGCACGAAGGACCGGGCTTCGTTCCCGCTCAACCCCGGACGGCCTTGACGATCTGGTCGCGAACTACGCGTGCCGCGGTGGGCCCGGCATTCAGGAAGAACGGGTCGTCATCGACCTTGACGGCGTGTCCGGCGCTCACGGCCTTCAGCGAACCCCAGAGCGCCTGTCCGGTGAGTTCCTCGTCCTTGCCGCCCTGGATCCCGTAGAACAGCCAGTCGCCGTCGGCCTGGTCGAGGGTCTCGGAGGACAGCTCATTCGAGACACCGTTGGTGAACTGTTGGGTGTCGGGGCGTTGCAGCCCCATGTCGGCGACGACGGACCCGGCGAACGAGATCGGCCCGAAGATCCGGAGCTTGTCACTGTTCTTTCGCAGCAGCGAGACCGTTCCAGCGGAGCTCAGCGCTGAACCGGCCTCGGCCGCCTCTTTCTTGAGCGTGTCCAGCAGGGACTGGGCCGCCTCCCGTTTACCGAGGGCGTCGGCCAGCAGTAGGAAGTCGGTCTTCCAGAACTGTCCGGTGCCGCGCATCACAACGGTGGGGGCGATGGCGGTCAGGTTCTTGTACAGGGTGCCGGCGTCGTCCTTGCCCGCGATGTTGGTGAGAATCAGGTCGGGTTTGAGCGCCCCTATGGCCTCGATGTCCGGTTCGGTGCGGGAGCCGACCTTTGTGATGGCTTCGATCGCGGAGGCCTGGTCGGGGTAGGCGTCCTTCAGGTACTTGGGAACGGGGCCCTCGGCCCCGGATGCAGTGGTGGAACCGATCGGACACATGCCGAGGGACAGCATGGCGTCGGCCTGCCCCGTGGAGATGATGACCACCTTGGTGGGGGCGGCGTTGATCGTCGTCTCGCCCTGGTAGTGGACGACGGTGCGCGGGAAGACGCCATCGGCCTGCCCGGAGCCCAGCCCGCTGTCCAGCTCGGTGGGGACGACGGTGCTCTTCGGAAGGCTCTTGGCGGAACCAGAACCCGTGGACGCCCCACCGGAGGCGGCGGGCGAGGTTTCCTGCGAAGCGGAGTTGGATGAGCAGGCCACGAGCACCGCCAGAGCGGAGACCGCCCCGCCCGCCAGGACCGTGCGGCGGGAAACGGTGAAAGGACGTGGACGCGTGGCTCGAGAAACACTCATGAGTGCAAGGCTAACCTTAACTTTGTGACAAAGGCCAGCCTATTCCGCAGCCCGTCCCAAACCCCGACCCGAACAGGACCAGCGCTCCATGCGATCTTCCACTGATCAGGCCGACACCCCCACTCGGCCCAGCCGTCCCCGATACACCAGGAAACGCAGCGGTCCCCTGCGTGTCCTGGCTCCGCTGCTGGCGGTTCTGGTCCTCCTCGTGCTGATCACCGAGAGCCTGGCCCTGGGTTCCCGGACCTTGAGCCCGGAGGAGGTCTGGCAGGGGCTCCTGGCGTACGACAACTCGGTTGCCAGCAAAGTGGTGTGGGGGCTGCGCATCCACCGCACCATCCTCGCGATCGTGGTGGGCGCCTCTCTCGCCGTGGCCGGGGTTGTCATGCAGGCCCTCACCCGCAATCCCTTGGCGGAACCCGGCATTCTCGGGGTCAACGCGGGCGCCTCCCTCGCGGTGGTCGCGGCCATCGGAGGACTCGGATTGACCTCCGTGAACCAGTATCTGCCGTTCGCATTCGCCGGTGCGGCGGCAGCCGCGGTTCTCGTCCACGTGATGGCGCGGCGCTCGGCCGATGCCGGGCCCGCCCGTCTGGTGCTGGCCGGGGTCGCGCTGGGCGCCAGTCTCTCGTCGATCACCGGCACCATCACCATGTACAACAGCAAGGCCTTCGACTCGTACCGATTCTGGGTGGTGGGTTCGCTCGAGAACCGGAAACTGGAGGTCCTGCTCTGGGTGGCCCCCTTCCTGGCGGTGGGTCTGGTCCTGGCCCTGGCGTCGGCGCACAGCCTCAATGCGCTGGCCTTGGGCGACGAGCAGGCCACGGCACTCGGGGTGAACCTCGCGGTGGTGCGGGGCGGGGCGTTCGTCGCGATCACTTTGTTGTGCGGGGCGGCAACGGCCGCCGCCGGTCCGATCTCCTTCATAGGCCTGGTCATACCCCACGTGGTTCGTCTGCTGGTGGGGGCCGATCAGCGACGCCTGCTGGCGTGGTCGGTCGCGGCGGGGGCAGGGCTCCTGCTGGCGGCCGACGTGGCGGGACGGCTCCTGGTGCGCCCCACCGAGCTGGAGGCCGGGATCGTGACCGCCTTCATCGGCGCACCCGTGCTGCTGGTCCTGGCTTTGACGAACCGGACGAACAGGAGGGGCGCATGATCCCGGAATCGGTTCACACCCTGGGAGCACCACCCGGCCATCGCCGGATCTCTTTCGGCCCCCGGGCCCGTTTCAGTTTCCTGACGCACCGGCGGTCGCTGATGGTGTCCGGGATCGCGTTGCTGGTCGTTCTGGTGGGGTCGGTGGCGTCACTGACCACGGGGGCCTATCCGGTGTCCCTCGGCATGCTCCTGGATGTGTTCCGGGGCAAGGGTGAGGATCTGGCCCCCTTCATCGTTCTCGAGCAGCGGCTGCCGCGGGTAACGGGGGCGGTCGTCATCGGTGGCATGCTCGGGATATCGGGCGCGATCTTCCAGAGCGTCTCCCGCAACCCGCTGGGCAGCCCCGACATCGTCGGTTTCACGCGGGGCGCGACGACGGGTGGCCTGTTCGCCATTCTGGTGTTCGCCTCCTCCAGTGCCCTGGTCACCGGAGCGGGTGCGATCGCCGGCGGCGCCGCCACGGCAGCGGTGGTCGTGCTGCTGACCATGCGGCGCGGGGCCGGCGGGGACACCCTCGTGCTGAGCGGTATCGCCCTGGGACAGATGCTCGCTTCCCTCAACGACTACCTGCTGGCCGCCACCGACATCGAATCAGCCGAGGCGGCCAAGACCTGGCAGCACGGCAGCCTCAACGGCATCACCTGGGCGACCGTCACCCCCCCTGCTGGTCACCGCGATCCTGCTGCTCCCGGTCGGGATGTGGCTGGCCGGGCCCGGCAGGATCCTAGAGATGGGCGACGACGCGGCCTCGGGGCTTGGCCTCAGGGTCCGCCGGACCCGCTCCGCGATGATCGGCTACGGCGTGGTTCTGGCAGCGGTGTGCGTGGCTGCGGCGGGCCCGATCGGTTTCCTGGCCCTGGCCGCTCCCCAGCTGGCGGGCCGGTTGTCGCGCTCGGCAGGGGTCAATCTCCTGCCGACGTTCATGGTGGGCGCAGCCCTGCTGGTCCTGGCCGACTTCACTGCTGGACGGCTGCTCAGTCCCTTCCAGATCCCCGTCGGGCTGATCAGCTCGGCCCTCGGTGGGCTCTACCTGATGTGGCTGCTGGGAATGGGGGGCCGGCGTCACGCATGAGGAGTCCGGGGGCGGCGACACCCCGCCTCCCGTGCCCGGGTGCCTGCCCTCGTCCAGTCCCGGACAGGGCTTGCAACCGGGCGGATATGGCCGATACTGTTTTCCCGCCCCAACCTCCGATCTCGAGAAATTCGAGGGCCGTCAGCGGCGCGGAGCGACGCACCGGAACTCCCGGGCCGCTTCCCACGCAGCTGGGCCACAGGCAAGGAAAGAAATTTGGAAAGGCACTCCCCCACCCGTGAGGGCCGCGGTCACACCTGGGCGAAGGCCATCCTCCTGGGCGAACACTCCGTCGTGTACGGGCATC
>ERZ772986.885-NODE-885-length-17977-cov-5.404810_pt1 | contig 17977 bp, 16 predicted proteins | sample MGYA00511898_ERZ772986 | MGnify/ENA primary metagenome ERZ772986 (study PRJEB29015, sample SAMEA2737934) | human oral metagenome | biome: human oral; feature: human-associated habitat; material: dental | place: China | collected 2148 ... | reverse complement strand
TAAGATGACAGAGGAAGAGCAGGAGATTGTTGTCGGTATCATTCGGGAGCTGTTCGCATAGAAATGTACAGAAACTATCTCAAGCGACTCTTTGATATTGTATCCTCGTGTGCAGTGCTTATTTTTGCTTCGCCTGTTCTTCTCTTTCTCGCATTGCTCATCCGAATACGATTGGGAGCCCCCGTGATTTTTTCTCAGGTTCGTCCCGGGAAGGATGGAAAACTCTTTCGCCTTTATAAATTTCGCTCCATGACAGATGCCCGTGATACGGATGGAAAGCTCCTGCCGGATGCAGAGCGCATGACCAGTTTCGGTCGAAAGCTCCGTGCCACATCTCTGGACGAACTCCCCGAGCTCATCAACATCATCAAAGGCGATATGAGCGTCGTGGGACCTCGCCCCCAGCTTGTGCGGGATATGGTGTTTTTTACGCCGGAGGAAATGAAGCGGCAGTCTGTTTTGCCGGGACTGACAGGGCTTGCTCAGATCAACGGGCGGAACAATATCGACTGGAAAGAGCGATTTCGTTACGACCTGCAGTATATTCGGCATATCACCTTTGCAGAAGATATGCGCATCATATACCGCACGATTTTCAAGGTTGGAGCACAAGAAGATGTTGCGACGGATGGCATGGAGACCAGTGAGGATTATGGGGACTGGTTGCTGGGGAGGTTCTTCATCTCCGCTGATACCTATCAAGATAAGCAAAGAGCAGCAGAAGTAATCATGGAACAGTGGGTGCATGAACATGGCCTATGAGCCGTATAGTGTCTTGATGGCAATATACAAAAACGACGATCCTGAATATTTTCGTATCAGCCTAAAAAGCATGCTGTCTCAGTCTGTGCCACCAGATGAAGTTGTGCTCGTGCTAGATGGTTCGATACCACATGTGTTGCAAGCGGTCATTGATGAACTCGATACAGGCCATCCAAATATTATTCGTACGGTTGCGTTACCTAAGAATGTAGGACTTGGAACGGCATTGAAAATAGGGGTAACACAGTGCAAGAATGAACTCATCGCGAGAATGGATGCCGATGATATATCTCTGCCGGATCGTTGTAAGCTTCAGTTGGAAGCCTTTCAAAAAAAGACCAATCTGGATATTGTCGGCTACTCCATGAAAGAGTTTTCTGGAACGCTTGATAACATTGTTGGGCAACGCAATGTGCCGGAAACAAATGAAGAAATCTATAAGTTTGCAAAGCTCAGGGATCCGTTCAATCATCCAACCGTGATGTTTCGTAAATCCAAGGTTCTTTCCTCCGGCAATTATGGGGACTATCGAAAAAATCAGGATAGTGACCTATGGATCAAAATGCTGTCGAATCATGCCGTATGTCAAAATCTCTCAGAGGATCAGTTTCGTTTTCGCTTTGATGAGGAAACCTGCGCAAGGAGAAAGAATTGGTCAAATACCAAAACATTGATTGAGATTCGCTATAAGGCATGGAGGAAGAATTACAACTCTTTTTTCGAGTTTGCTGTTATCTTTATAGGACAAATGCTCCGATTTTTGTTGCCCGTATCCTGCCAAAAAGTACTTTATCGATTGATAAAATAACAGTGTATAAGGAGGTTAAAATGAGTCTGATTTACACAATAAACGGATACTTGAATCGATATCCATTTGTAAAAAAAGGAATTAAGAGAGCTGTTCAACGCACGATGGTTTCGTTGATGCATAACTTTCGGTCTGAGGGGGATATTCATAGACTTTCGCCGATGGATGATGACCACGAATATTTTTTTGGTTATTATGACAAATCTCCATGGGATATCACAGGGCGTTATGTGTTGTGCTTGCGGGCGGTGAACACATGGGATTGCGTAGCTCCTTCTGAACCAGCAGAAATTATACGTATTGATACGAATAACAATAACTCTATTGAAGTGTTAGGTAAGACAAGGTCATGGAATGTACAACAAGGTTGTATGCTCCAATGGCTTGGTCCTGATTATGAGCGGTATATCATCTACAACGATTTTCGAGATGGAAAGTACTGCTCTGTCGTGCTTGATTTACATTCTCGAGAAGAGCGAGTACTGTGTTTCCCTGTATACTCGGTCGCACAAGACGGTAGCTTTGCTCTATCGTTGGATTTTTCCAGGCTGCATCGTTTGCGTCCAGGGTACGGTTATTCTAACATGGAAGACCGTACAAAAAAGGAATTTATTCCTGATGGGACTTGTATATGGAAACTAAATATCCTTACAAATACACTAGAATCAGTTTTACGCTATACAGATTTCACGCAATTTGAGCCTAGAAAAGAGATGGAAGATGCTGTTCATAAAGTAAATCATATTATGGTATCGCCTAATGGGCGACGCTTTATGGTTTTGCATCGTTGGTTTTGTGGAGAGCGAAAATATTCTCGGTTGGTTACAGCCAATATAGATGGAACATCATTATATAATCTGAGTGATGATGATATGGTTTCTCATTGCTGTTGGAAGAACGATAACGAGATTCTGGCTTTTGAAAACAAGCATGAGAGCGGTATCGGCTATTATTTAATGATGGATCGGACGGATATGTATCAACGTTATTGGAGTAATATCAATTATGATGGGCATCCGTCGTATTCTCCGGATGGGTCTGCGATTCTTTTTGATCGATATCCGGATATACGCCGTATTGCGGCGGTGATGGTGGCAGATTCATCTTTGACAGAAGGTCATACGGTTCGCGTCTTAGCTCGCGTATTTGCGCCGTTTCGCTATGATAATGATACACGCTGTGACTTACATCCCCGATGGAGTCGTGATGGTCGTCAAATTTGTTTTGATGCGGTTTTTGAAGGCCATAGAGGATTGTATGCTGTTCCATATAAGTAAAGGAAGGATTCGTATATGCAAGATGAACTGATATCTGTGGTTGTACCAGTTTACAATAATGAGAAATATCTTTCACGATGCATAGAGTCTATTTTAAACCAAACGTATCCAAATATAGAGATTATCCTTGTTGATGATGGATCAACAGATCAAAGTGGTGCTCTTTGTGATGACTACGGAAGCAGATATGTGAATGTAAAGGTCATCCATCAAGAAAATTCCGGACAGGCTGCTGCAAGAAATGCAGCAATGCAGCATGTGCACGGAAGTTATATTGGATATGTAGACAGTGACGACTGGGTTGAACCGGATATGTATGAATATCTGTTTCAGCTCATAAAAAAATATGGAGGAGATTGTGCAAGCATAGATTTCAAAATGAGTGATGGTAATGTTGCGATACAGAATGCGAAAGAACGTCTCATTGTTTTGAGAGGAGATGAGATATTATACCATCACCTTTTAGAGGCGTCCCAACGAACAGGGGCACATTCTGTTTGGAGGTGCCTCTTTTCTGCAAAGCTTATTGCGAATCTTCGCTTTCATGAAGGAATAGTCAATGAAGACATCCCGTTTAAATTCCAAGCACTATCTCGTGTTCAGTGTATGATTGACAGTAATCAAGTGAAGTATTTCTATTTTCAGGATTCCCTTAGTACGACGAGAGGTGCCTTTAAGAAAAAAGATTTGGACTTACTCCAAGCGACAGAGGAATTGTATCGACTATCTCTAAAATATAATGCTTCTATTCAACAGTTGGCCAAAGTGAAGGTGGAACGTAGCTATTTTTCTATTTTAGCACGTATTGCATTCTATGGTTATGTCTGTGACGAGTCGTTTGTGCGAGATATCATTCTTATATGTCAAAAACGTATAAGGAAAAATTTATTTCTGCTCCTAAAAGCACCTCTGCCAATGAGTCGAAAAATATTATGTGTTTTTTTTGCGATTTCATTCAAACTAACTGAAGCACTGATAAAGATTGCTAAAAATAGGGGTAAGATATGTTAAAAATACTTCAATTTGGTATGGATCCGGCATCTCGTATAGGTGGAATAGGGATATACCTCATTAACCAATTTCGTGCTACCTTATCCAGTGATATAAAGTATGACTTTGTTCATGTTTATGATGAACCTATGGCTTTTCAGGACGAAATTGCAAAGCGGAGTGAAATATATTACTTGCCGGAGAGAAGAAAACACACTTTTCGATATTACCTAGAATTGCTTCGCCTATTTCACAAATTATCAAAAGAGGATTATTTGGGTATTGTTATGAATATGGGAGGTTTAGCTCAGGCTCTCCCTTTGTTATTGGCAAAGTGGTATGGTGTTCCCGTTCGTATTGCACATTCCCATGCAAGTGGATCAGAAACTGCCCAGGGATGGGGACGACGTTTCCTGTATTTGTTAAATCGAAAGATCGTACTGTATAGTGCGACGGATTTATGGGCCTGCAGCAAGAGTGCTGGGCAGTATTTATTCCATTTGAGTGACGTTCGGGTGGTTCATAACGGAATCGAAACTGACCGCTATGTATATAACGCAGACATCAGAAATCAGATGAGAAAAAAATACAACCTTGATGGGAAAATTGTACTTGGACATGTGGGGCGTTTTTCTCCAGTGAAAAATCACTTTTTTCTGTTGAAGTTATTTCGAGTCTTTTATGAGCAACATCCCAACGCAGTTCTCATGCTGGTAGGAGATGATAAGAATTTAGATGCTTATGATGGATATGTTCGAAAAATAAAAAAATATGTTCAGAAAAATCACTTGGAATCTAATGTCATTTTCGCAGGGTTTTCACCCAATATCGCTCCTTTTTATCAGGCGATGGATATCTTCCTTTTGCCTTCTTTTTCAGAAGGGCTTCCTTTGGTCTCTATTGAAGCGCAAGCTTCTAATTTGCCGTGCATCGTGTCCACGGGGGTTCCCGAAGATGTTGTGATTACAGATAATATCAGACGAATCGCATTGGATGATAAAAACAAATGGTTAAACGAGTTGAATAAGCTTATTTTGAAAAAAATAGATCGAAAAAACAATAAGGCTTGTATAATCGAATTTGGTTATGATTCTGCTGTAACGATGCAAGAAATAAAAAAATACTGGAAGGAGTTGCCACGGTCTCATGGATAGTTTGCAATATGGCGTGCGTTTTTTGCTAGTCTTATTAGCATTTATTTATTGGCTTTTTCCAATCTACCTGTCTATTTGGCCGAATGCTGTGAACTCAATTATATACCATGCGATACCGGCACTATATCTTTTGTTTTACTGGAAGACCATAAAGCGTTTGTTTTTACAGATGTGTGGGAAACGGTATTTTATTGTTTCAGCAGTTCTGTTTGTTTTTGCTTTGTTTTGGGCATTGTGCGCCCTGTTGTATAATAATACGTCTGACTACAGTTATTTCATGAAGCTTTTTACGGTAGTTAGAGCTATCTATATCGATCTGTTTTTATTGTTGCTCGCAATACAGGCTGTCCATAGTGGAACACTTTTGGAACGGTTTTCCTGTTTTTGGTGTTCTGCGGTCTCTGCTTGTGTTTTGTTTACTATAATATGTCTGATGTATCCTGCAGTTCGATTTTTTTGGGAGAGTATTCTTATCAGTACAGTTGAATCTGATGGATTGCTCAGTGAAGCTATGTATATTACAAGGTTTGGGTTCGGCGGTTTTGCTGGCTTCGGACAGACTATTGTTGCATCCATCGGTGCAATTTTATCATACTATCTTTTAGAGCGTGGAAGGTCAATTGGACTCTTTTTCCTGTTTTTTTCATTATTGGGAAACCTTTTCTATGGTCGTATCGGGATTCTTATATCTGCCGTAGCTCTTCTTTTTCTATTTATAAGGACGTTGAGCCTGCGCAAGGCACTTAAACATATATTTTGGGGATCGCTTGTTCTAGGCGTAATTTCCAGCATCTTTTTACTCTCGGATGATCCATTGCTTGAGGCATGGAGAATCTGGCTTATGCAGCCTATCGAAGGTTTTTTAACGGGGCTTTCCATGGGACAGCTATCGTTTGGCTCAAGTGGTGATAAACTTGTTTACGGTATGTATTTTTGGCCTGATGATACTACGTTCCTGCTTGGAGACGGGCGGTACACCAATTCTGATGAAAGCTACTATATGCATACAGATGCAGGACTCATGCGAATTGTCTTGTATTTTGGGGTGATAGGAGCCGGATTCGTATATGCTTCATATCTTTTTTTGATCTTAGGTATCATGCAAAATATAAAAAAGGAAAGAATAGTCTTATACACGTGCCAAATTCTTATCGCTATCTTCTTTTTAACTGAATACAAAGGGGATGCCTATCCGTTGTTCTTTGGAATTGCTGTCGTTTTTTTACTCTCCTCTAGAGAAATTTCACAAGGGGGATCCTTATAATGCCTAAAGTTAGTATAGTGATGGCTGTTTACAATGGGAAAAAATATCTGAGGGAGGCAATTGACAGTATACTTGGGCAGTCCTTTCAGGATTTTGAGTTCATTATAGTTGATGATGCTTCTGTGGATGGGAGTGTTGATGTTATAAAAGGGTATCAAGATCCCCGTATTAAACTCATTATAAATGAAGAGAATATGAGATTACCACGTTCGTTGAATAGGGGGATGTCATATGCCTCGGGGGAATATATTGCGAGGATGGATGCGGATGATATCAGCATGCCGGATCGTATAGAGAAACAAGTCCTTTTTATGGATGCGCATCCTGATGTTGCTGCTTCGAGTGGAAATTACATTGTGATAGATGAAACGGGGAAACAGCATTATCTTGAAAAGGTGAGACGTGGTAAGCAATTAGAGCGATATGTTCTGCTTCCATCTCCGCTCGTGCATCCTGCTGCGATTTTCCGTCGCTCTCTTTTAAATGAAGGCTACTGGTACGACGAGAAATATTCTTCGTCACAGGATTATGATTTGTGGTTGCGGATTCATGAGAAGTATTCTCTTGATAATATAAGTGAGACATTACTGCAGTATAGGATTCATGGTTCCAGTACGTCTCTAACAAAACGAGAACAGCAACTTCAAAATGCTTGTGAAATATTTAATAAATTTTCACCACGAATGATCTCTTTAGATAATTTTAAGGCAATAACGCATGTTTCTTTTTCAAACTCACCGATAAGTCAGATGTTCTTGATGTTATCTGTTTTTAATAAAATAGATACGTTTTTTTTCAAACGTCTTGCTTCATATACATATCATTGGCTCAAACAAGGATGATTATATTTTCGTTGTCGATGTGAAAGCTATGTAGATAGGAGATTATTATGAAAATAGCAGTTGCCGGGACAGGATATGTTGGTCTTTCGAATGGGATACTTTTGTCTCAACACAACGAAGTGGTAGCGCTCGATGTTATTCCGGAAAAGGTGGAGATGCTAAATCAAAAAAAATCTCCTATTGTAGACAAGGAGATTATGGAGTATCTGTCACAAAAAACGCTGAATTTCAGGGCGACATTAGATCCTGAAACTGCGTTTCGTGAGGCAGATTTTGTTATTATTTCAACCCCTACCAACTATGATGTGAAAAAAAATTATTTCGACACATCGTCGATCGAGGTTGTTATTGAAGAAGTTTTGCGTATTAACAAGTCTGCTGTGATGGTGATAAAGTCCACTGTCCCGGTTGGGTATACGGAGTCTGTAAAAAAACGATATGGCACAGAAAATATAATGTTTTCCCCTGAGTTTTTGCGAGAGGGGAAGGCTTTGTATGATAATTTAAATCCATCACGTATTATTGTGGGCGAGAAATCGGAACGAGCACGAGTTTTTGCCCAGCTATTAGCTGATGGAGCGGAGAAGAAGGATATACCACTTCTTTTTACCGGCTCAACTGAGGCAGAGGCAATTAAACTATTTGCGAATACATGGCTTGCTTTGAGGGTTTCTTATTTTAACGAATTGGATTCTTATGCTGAAATGAGAAATATTCGTGCAGATGAGATTATACAAGGCGTAAGTATGGATCCTCGCATAGGGGATTTCTATAACAATCCGTCTTTTGGATATGGCGGTTATTGTTTACCGAAAGATACAAAACAGCTTTTAGCAAATTATAGTGATGTTCCGCAAAATTTGATTGGAGCTGTTGTCGAAGCGAATCGGACAAGAAAGGATTTTATCGCAGATCAAATTATTGCGTTGAACCCTAAAGTAGTAGGAATTTACCGCTTGACAATGAAAACAGTATCAGATAATTTTCGTGCGAGTGCTATCCAAGGCATTATGAAACGCATCAAGGCAAAAGGGATTCCTTGTATCGTGTATGAACCAACCTTAAACGACGCGGAGTTTTTCCGTTCAAAGGTCGTTAAGGATTTGGAAGAATTTAAGAGACAAAGCGATATTATCGTAGCAAATCGATGGAACGAAGAACTTTCTGATGTGAAGGATAAGGTTTATACACGTGATATCTTTAGTCGAGACTGATAATGGAGGGTAGCATCATGGGAAAATATAAACTTTTTGATGGAAAGAAGAAGATTCTTGTTACAGGCGGTGCAGGCTTTATCGGTTTTCACCTATCGTGTCGATTGCTGGAAAAAGGCGCCCCTGTAGTTGGCTTTGATAATTTAAATGACTACTATGATGTAGATCTAAAAAATGATCGTCTTTCCATTCTTTCCTGTCAAAGAGACTACCGATTTGTTAAGGGGGATCTTGCCGATGCAGCTCTTCTTGAGAGAGTTTTTGTAGAAGAGAAACCGGACATTGTGGTCAATCTTGCCGCACAGGCAGGAGTTCGATATAGCATTGACAATCCTCGAGCGTATATAGATTCAAATATTGTCGGCTTCTTTAATATTTTGGAGGCATCTCGTCACCATGCCGTAGAGCATCTTGTTTTTGCATCCAGTTCATCGGTCTATGGAAATCAAAAGAAAACCCCGTTTTCTACGACGGATAGTGTGGATCATCCGATCAGTTTATATGCAGCGACAAAAAAATCGAATGAACTGATGGCGTATACATACAGTCATTTGTATGCAATTCCTGCGACGGGGTTAAGATTTTTTACTGTGTACGGACCATATGGTCGCCCGGATATGGCATACTTTAAGTTTGCGAATTTGATTCGAGAGGGAAAACCAATCAAAATATATAATAATGGCGATATGCTGCGTGATTTTACCTATGTGGACGATATTGTGACGGGAATCGAACGAATTCTTTGTAATCCTCCACAAGGCAAAGGTAATGACGCTCGGTATAAGATCTACAACATTGGAAATAATAGTCCTGTCAGACTCATGGATTTCATCACAACATTGGAAGCTGTCTTGGAAAAGACGGCACAAAAAGAATATCTCCCGATGCAGCCGGGCGATGTTTATCAGACATATGCTGATGTTAGTGAATTAGAGAGAGATTTCGATTTTTGTCCGACGACAACGATAGAGGAAGGCTTACAACGTTTTGCTGACTGGTATAAACAATATTATAAATTCGTATAAAATAAAGGGGACTATATATGCAGCTTGCCAATATGAAAAAAAGAAAAGTCCTAGTATCGTGTTGGAGAAGAATATGGAATTTGTATAAAACGGCACACTATATGGCAATGCATATAGTCCCGATCCGTTGGTATTTAGAATATACATTTAAAAAACGTATTGGATACCCACTTAATCTTGAGAATCCAAGAACGTTTAATGAAAAATTGCAATGGCTTAAAATACATGACCGAAACCCGCGTTATGTAAAAATGGTAGATAAATATGAGGCGAAGACATATGTAGCTCATCTTATTGGAGAAAAGTATATTATTCCAACATTAGGGGTTTGGGATCGATTTGATGAGATTGATTTTGATGTGTTGCCACATCAATTTGTATTAAAATGTACGCATGATAGTGGAAGTGTTGTAATTTGTAAAAACAAAGTGACTTTTGATAAAAAGGCTGCAAAGAAGAAGTTGGAATTAGCACTCAGTTATAATTATTTTTATAGCGGAGGTTTTGAATGGCCTTATAAAAACGTTCATCCCCGTATTATGGCGGAGGCGTTATTACAGGATTCTGCAAATTCGATATTGAATAGTCAGATAACAGATTATAAGCTCATGTGTTTTAATGGACGGTTAAAATGTTCTTTTACTTGCACGGAGCGAGATGCTCCTACTGGCCTTCGTGTTACCTTTTTTGACAATAACTGGGAGAAAATGCCATTTATCCGACATTATCCAAGTTCAGAAAAAATAATCCCTCGCCCTATAAACTTTGAAAAGATGAAAGAGCTCGCTGAAATACTTTCAGAGAACCTTCCATTTGCCCGTATTGACTTTTATGAAATGGGAGAGAAGATTTACTTTGGGGAAATTACCCTATATCCCGGGTGTGGTTTTGAAGAATTTTATCCTGTAACATGGGATGAGGAATTAGGTTCTTGGATTGATTTGTCTGTTGTGAAAGATGATAAATAACAGAAAAAGTACTGTGTGTGATTTGGAAAAAGGAGATGTAGATTCATGTCCCTTCTCGACAATATAGCCTTAGTAAAATTACCAGAAGTGAGCTATGACCAACAAATTGTTCAACGGGGAGTGGATGAAGCGTTTCAGTTATTGGGGTATGATATTGAAAATTTTGGAAAGGATAACTGGAATCCATTAAAGAAGATTATTCACCCAGGGGATCATATTTTGTTGAAACCGAATATGGTCCTACATAAAAACAACAACCCTACGGGAGGTGTTATTTGTCTTTACACTCAGCCTGCTGTTGTAGCAGCTGTGTTAAAGTATGTTGTTCGTGCATGCGATTCAAAGGGAGCTATAACAATTGCGGATGCTCCAATGCAGGCGTGCGATTGGGATGTACTCATCCAAGAGAGTGGATATGCAGATATGGTTGCGCGATTCCAACGTGAAAATCCTACAATTAAGTTTTCACTAAAAGATTTACGAGGTGTAAAGAGTATTGTAAAAAATGGGTTTTATCGTTATCACAAAAACGAAGACGTGGATGAGATTATGGTTCGTTTAGATGAACAAAGTTCCTTTTGGGGGCTACCGGAAGAACGCATTCGTGCAATGCGTGTGACAGATTATGATCCAGATATTTTAACTTCCTATCACACGAAAGAGCAGCATATCTATTCGATCGCAAAAGAGGTTCTTGATGCAGATGTTTTTATAAATATCCCTAAACCGAAAACGCATCGTAAAGCGGGGATTACATGTGCATTGAAAAATATTGTCGGGACTGTTACGAGAAAAGAATGTTTGCCACACCATACAAATGGACATAAGACAGCCGAAGATGTTTCGAGAGGTGGAGATGCTTATTTGTCGCCCAATATATTTCGACGTGTTGAGGATTGGATGCTCGATTATCGTAATCGATTTGCCCAGACTCGGGGAAATGTTTCGGGTGCATGGCTTTTCCAACAGTGTCTTCGTGTAAATCGATTTTTAGCAAGAAAAGTAGGAATGGAAGAAAAGTATTCGGAAGGTAGTTGGTACGGTAACACTACGATCAGTAAGACGATCACGGATTTAAATAAGATTCTTTTTTATGCAGATAAAGATGGTGTGATGTCAACGGGCTTAAAACCGGTGAGAAAATATCTAATAGTAGCTGATATGATCGTTGCAGGTGACCATGACGGCCCTCTTGCTCCTACGCCAAACCCTCTTGGCATAATTGGTGTGGGAGAAAATCCTGTTCAATTTGATGAAGTGATTGCTACACTCTATGGTGCTAGAATGGAGTATATGCATACAATCAATGAAGCGAGAAACAGTGCTAAGTCTCTCCATCCGCTTGTTTTGATGAATCAAGAGGGGAGAATATGCTCTAATAATCTGATGTGGAACGGAAAAACATGGCGGGAGCTTTCTACCGGGGACAAGCTGCAAATTGTTTCGCCAACGAGTTGGAATAAGGCGTTTTACACTCCTATGCTAAAGTGATAGAGATACTCTATATATAGATAACTCAGACTTCAGAAATTTTACGGGGGTGCGTTAAATTTACAGATCCACATGATTCACACAAATCCTCACTCTAAAAGAGAGTGTTCAAGAATTAGAGACAGCCATAATCTTTTAGGTTGAAAGGAATTAGATCTATGAAGAGAAGAGTCATATTTGTAGATTTGCATTGCAATGGATTTATTGTTAAGAATCTTTCGCACGTGCTTTTTAAGCATTCTGTTGCTTTGAAGCACGATTTCTTGTTGTCTCATTTATTGACTGACGATAGTATAGAAGTTTGTAATTTTGTTTCTAAGAAAAATACATGTTTACTAAAAGGTATTCAGGTATTTGGCGGAATATGGCAAAAGATTTGGCCGCATCTTTCTTGTTTGGAAAATTTGTATGTTATGCGCATCAATCGTTTATCATCAATAAAACCAATTTATTCCATCGGCGACATTCGACCAACAGATATTATAATCGGTTATCTGAATCAACCGGATGCACTTTCGATAATGGAAGATTTTCAAGGACTTAAGACCGTTTCGCTACTTCATTTCTTTGGCGAGACGAATGAAGCCCTGTTACTTCGTACAGTTAATCCGGATGTCATATTTTCAGAAGCCTACCTCAATAAATATTCAAAAATGTTTCAGAAAAATTTTTCGTGGTATAAAGGAGAGTATCTTCTTGTCCCATTTAAGTATCACCCCCGCTTTCAGAGTAAAATAAATTTTTCGCAAAGAAAAGTACGTGCTGTTGCAATGGGAACCGTGACTAAACGACCTACGAAAGAGTTTGTTGCTGTATACGGAACTGATTGTTATCAGCCATTGCGTGGACAAATATACGAGCATAAAGACGATCTTTCTGATATTCTGGATTGTTTCATTTCTCCCTTTATTGAAAAAGATGTAAAAATAACATCTGATATGAGTATTTTTCAAAGAATATACAAGAAAGTAATGAAATTGTTTTCTGAGCAGCAGAAGCAATATTTTTCTTTTGACATGGTCGAAAAGTATAATGAGTATAAAATGGCAATATGCCCGGAGGATGCACAGGGGATGCCAGGAGTTGGTTTTGTTGAGGCAATGGCATGTGGCTGTGCATATATTGGGCTTGATTACGGAGCGTATCACGATTTGGGACTCATTGAAGGTGTGCATTTTATAGGGTATGATGGTTCTTTGATGGATCTTCGAAAAAAAATAGAGTATTATATGCAAGCGGATCATCAAGAAGAACTGGCATTAATTGCAGAAAATGGGAGAGAATATGTTCGGGCAAATTTTTCTGAAGATGTTGTAGCAAAAAGATTTTTTCAAGCACTCTTTTCTATATCTAAGAAAGAGATGAGTACAATATGAAATCGGGAAATAGGAAACTACTGGAGAGTTTTTTAGCTCTTTTTTCAATGGATGTATTTGGTTATGCTATTGGTTTTATTACATTTCCGTATTTAACCCATATATTGGGGGCAGAGAAGTTTGGTCTTATTGCTTTTGCTGCCAGTGTATGTGGATATTTTCGATTGGTAACAACATATTCCTTTTCTCAAACGGCACCGCGCGATGTGGCGTTAGCAAAAGATCGTCAGGGGTTAAAAAAAGTTTTTTCATCAATCTTTTGGACTAAGTTATGCTTATTGGGAATTGTGTCTCTCTTGTATTTCCCTCTAATTTTGTCTGTTCCTTTTTTTTATCAAAACGTTGATGTATATATGGCACTTTATCTTGGATTGCTCGGTGACGCCTTATTTCCAGTCTGGTTCTTTCAGGGAATCGAAAGAATGAGATTTATTACAGGTTGTAATTTGGCAGCTCGCGTTATAACCAGTATTGCGATTTTTTCTTTTGTAAATGGACCGAATGATGTGGCAATGGCGGCACTGCTTCAATCCACAACAGAACTACTTGCTGGCGTGATGGCTCTCGTTATTTTATTTCGAAGCTATTCTTTTGTCTTTGCAAAGCCGAATGTGGCTGCAATATTACATCAATTAAAAGGTGGATGGATTTATTTCTGGTCTGGACTTGCTGCAAATTTATATCTTGGTACAGACACTGTTCTATTGGGAATAATGACCAATAATACAGTGGTAGGTTACTATACTTCTGCGCTGAAATTAGTGGAGGTAGGAAAAAAAATAATTAATACTTCTGCAACAGCAATATTTCCACGTGCGAGTTCACTTATGAAAGAATCTGTTGATGAAATGCAGTTGTTTCTTGGAAAATGGCTTAAATACTTGGCCATGATGGGATTTTTTATTGGAATAACAGGGTCACTCTTGTCTGATTTTGTTGTTCAAATTGTTTTGGGCGATGGATTTGAACGTGCTGCAGTGGTATTCTCTGTAATGATTTGGATTCCTGCAATAATTGCTTTTACACAAATTCATTTGAATATTACTATGTTGATCCGAGGATGGGCCTCAGAATTTCGGCGAGTGGTGGTGGGGGGAGCTATAGTTAATTTCATTATTATTTTCCCGCTGATCCATTTTTATGAAGAGATCGGTATTGCTATTGCCATGCTAGTGACAGAAATGAGTGTTATGGTCTATGCTTGCTATATCGTGAACAAGAAGGGGGTTCATTATATACCTTTAAGTACCCTAAAAATTTTTTTTAGATTTTGATGTATAATGGAATTTTTGGCTAGTATCTTTTTTCAGGAGGGTATGTTCATGGTTGCACTACTGATTCCAAGTGCCGTATTAATGCCGCAAGAGATGCGTGAATCTTTTGGTGCGCTTCCCACAGGTTTATTTCCTCTTAATGGTAAAACCATGCTTGCACATTTATCCGCGAAATATGCTGGGAAGGTTGATACAATCTATACGGTACTTTATGAAAAAAAGACGAAGGTGGAAGACTATATCAAGGCAAAGCGATTACCTATTTCGGTTGAGAACTTAAATGTTCTTGGTGACTTGGGGCATACAATTGCATGTGGTCTGGCGGCGATTCTACGTGATTACCCAACAACAACTCAAGTTTATATAAATTTCGCAGATACATTGCTTGGTGATGAGTTGCCTGATCATAAGGGAGATTTTTTATATGATGCGCAACAAAATTTAGATCATGAGTGGACGTGGTATCAGGAAACAGACGGTCACATAACCGATATTTTCGATAAAGCAGCGTTTCGCTCCGGAAAAGAGTTCGACAGAGCTTTTCAACGCGTTTTTGTTGGCGTGTTTGGCATAGCTCATCCCAAAGAATTTCTTCTGCTTTTGGATAAGTATAAAGATTCGGCTGATATGGATAGCTTTTATGCCGCACTTACTGCGTATACAGCGAAATTCCCAATTAATTGCATCCATACACAGAACTGGTTTGATGTCGGACATAATGAAACGTATTCAGAGATTCGTACAAAGGTCGCTGCTCGAGCATTTAATTCTATTTCTATCGATAATGCACGAGGAATTTTAACAAAAACAAGTGACAATAAGGAAAAACTTGTTGATGAAATACGATGGTATCTTCGTATGCCAGGGAAACTTCAATATCTTTTGCCGCGCATTTATGATTATTCTCTAGACTTTTCAGCACCTTATGTAAAAATGGAATATTATGGGTATCATACGCTGCACGAGAGTCTCATATTTGGGGACTTATCGGAAAAAAGATGGAAGAGTATTTTTCAAAAACTACTGCTTGCAATGCAAGATATGCAGTCTTTTCGGATCGTTGGACGAGATAACGACTGTGTTGATGCGATTCGGTCTATTTATCTGGATAAAACTTGCGAGCGTATAGAAAAACTGCGCACGAATTCGTTGTTTTTCCCGTTCTTTTCACAGCCGATTTATATTAATGGTGAGAAGCATCGTTGCCTTGAAGAAGTTCTGGAATTATTGCCAAGACTTGTTGATGTATTCCTTTTGAGGGGAGCTGAAAATCGTTTTTCGATTATTCATGGTGATCTTTGCTTTACAAATATCCTCGTAGAAGATACATATAATTTTATGCGTCTTATTGATCCTCGTGGAAAGTTTGGTCAATTTGACGTATATGGAGATAATTATTATGAGTATGCGAAACTTTTTCATACATTAGAAGGTGGCTATGATTACATTATTGAAGATATGTTTGAGATTGCTGTTGATGAAAACTTCATAACATATAATATCGGTAGTATAGATCGTATGCCGTGGCAAATTTTTCGAGAGGTTTTTCAAGATCATTTCAAGGATGAGTGTGCTATTCGATTGGCGGAAGCAACACTTTTTTTGAGTATGATCCCCTTGCATAGCGATTCTCTAAAACGACAATATGCGATGCTTGCAACAGGCGTATCTTTGTTCGATCAGATAGTTGATAATGAAAGGATGTTGATAGAAAATGTGCAACAAGGAGTATGAGGGTCTTTCGTTTATTTTTGATATAGATGGTACGATTTGTCCAATTAAGAAAAAAGACGAAAAATATGAAGATTTGATACCTTTTCCTGAAATGATAAAAAAATTGCGTGAATATCATTCAGGGGGGGCGAAAATAATTCTTCTGACAGCACGAAATATGAATTCATATCAGGGCAATATAGGTCGCATTAATGCGAATACGGCGAGAATACTTTTGGCATGGTTAGATAAATGGGAGATTCCACATGATGAAATTTATTATGGAAAGCCGTGGCCGGGACATTTTGGGTTTTATGTTGATGACAGATCTGTACGCCCCGATGAGTTTATGAAATTTACGCCGGATGAAATGGAGAGAATTTGTGTAGAATCGAGGTTGAAGAGATGAATATCGTTATTACAATGGGCGGTCTGGGCTCTCGGTTTAAGAAGGCTGGATATAATGTCCCCAAGTATGCGATAGAAGCGAAGGGAAAGACTTTATTTGCTTGGTCTATGCTGAGTTTAAAGAGTTTTTGGGATTATTCATTCATTTTTCTTGTACGGAAAGAAGATGAGGCGACGCCTTTTATTCAAAAAGAATGTAAGATGTTGGGGATTCAATCAACGATTATTGAGATTGAGAAATTAACACGCGGTCAGGCGGAAACAGCCATGCTTGCAGAAAGTGTATGGGACGAGAATGCTCCTCTTTTGATTTATAATATTGATACTTATGTTAAACCTGGCTGTATGACACCTGGTGTTTTTCACGGAGACGGGTTTATCCCGTGTTTTAATGCGGAAGGGACACACTGGAGCTTTGTCCGTCTTGATGCGGCAACGGGAAAGGCCACCGAGGTTCGTGAAAAAAAGCGTATCTCGGATAATTGTACGATAGGAGCGTACTATTTTTTATCTGCAGCATTGTATCGAGAAGTTTATCAAAATGTTTATGAAAGAGAAGGCTCTTTGGAAGATGGTGAACGTTATGTTGCTCCAATGTATAATTATATGGTAGAGCATGGTAAAAATGTATATATACAGAATATATCATCGGAATGTGTTCATGTACTTGGTACACCAGAAGAACTGCAAGATTTTTTGGATTTAGATTCCAACTTCGTGGATGAATAATTTGCCGTAGAATTGTTGACAAAACGAAGTGCGTCAGATTGGCATGGATTTTTCGTTCAATTGAAGAGGCAAACCAGAGGTATAGCCAGTATTATCTGAAGGCTTTGCTGATGAAATATGGGAAAATGGTGTCAAGATGTCGGCGTTACAGGGGCGTTTCACACGATTAAAAACAATTAAACTCCAACATTATAGACACATGTAAATCAAAAGCATGATAAAACAAACAATTAATTCATCATATTTCAAAACGAATTGGTGTGAAATATGTGTCCTAATGGATTCAAATTTTATATGATGTTGTATAAATAAAGTTGACAACTTCTTCGCAAGGATTTTAGATAAAGTCAAAGAGGAGAAGGAGCGGTCAAAATGGCAGCAAACAGGCAATACGATCACGAATTTAAGGTGCAGGCAATCAAGCTGGCGCAGGAAATCGGCCAGGCGAAAGCCGCCAAAGAGCTAGGAATTTCCAAGAACACGATGTATACATGGACACGTGCACAACGTCTTGGATATTTGGATCTCGGGTGCGGCACGCAAACACTGCAGAGTGCCCTGAGCTTGCACGAGGAGCTCGTGCAGCTGCGCGCCCAGCTCAAGGCACAGGATAAGGAAATTCGGCGACTGAAGAAAGAGAATGACTTTCTGGAAGAAGCAAGCGCTTTTTTCGCCGCGAGCC
>ERZ772986.879-NODE-879-length-18025-cov-6.612632_pt1 | contig 18025 bp, 18 predicted proteins | sample MGYA00511898_ERZ772986 | MGnify/ENA primary metagenome ERZ772986 (study PRJEB29015, sample SAMEA2737934) | human oral metagenome | biome: human oral; feature: human-associated habitat; material: dental | place: China | collected 2148 ... | reverse complement strand
AACTTCACAGCCAGGTGGCAAAGAACAATCAGGACAATAATACGGCTGTGGAGGCGGCAAATACAGCCACGGATGGCACGGAGACCGGTATTCGCACTGTAAATCATACTGTCTATAGCAAGAAGCTGAAGGCCTATCAGAAAGCCGCACAGCTTGAAGCCAAGGCAGATGCGGCAAATGTAGAGGCAATCTTTCGGCAGCGCATGGCAGAACATCCGGAGGCGTTTTCCAATCCGATTTCCCGCATGAAGCAGAAGCAAACAATCCGGCGGGAATATGCTGCCGCAAGGCGGGCGGAACAGGCGGCGGCAAAGAGCGGCTCAGCCGCAAAGGAAGGCGTGACCGAGGTAAAGTCCATCGCCCAGCGATTTTCGGAGCTGAAAGACAAGGGTATCGAGTATGTCGCTGAGCATCCGCAGATGGTCCTGGCGATAGCAGGACTCGCCTTGCTCATTATGACATTGTCATCCGCACTGTATTCCTGTTCGGCCTTTCTGCCGAGCGGTTTCGGTGCGGTGGTCGCTACAACATTTACCGCAAAGGATGGGGATATCATTGGGGCCAATGAAGACTATAAGGCACTTGAGGCTGATTTACAGAGACAGATTGATTCTATCCGGGCAACGCATCCGGGATACGACGAATACAACTTTCATCTGGATGAAATCGGGCATGATCCCTATCAGCTCGCGGCATATCTGACCACGCAGTTTGAGGATTACACGAGAGCGGAGGTGCAGGATACGTTACAGAGACTCTTTCATCTGCAGTATGTGCTGGATATCGAGGAGGTGGTGGAAACACGCACCAGAACCGAAACGAGAACTACTACAAGCACGGATCCTGTCACCGGAGAGACCTCAGAAGACAGCGAAGAGGTAGAGGTTGAGTATGAGTACTACATCCTCAACGTTACGCTGACCAACAAAAACCTCGGGCATGTCATCACGGAGTCCGGCGGCATGACGGAAAAGCAGGCGGAGCGCTATGGAATTTTGCTGCTGACCAAGGGGAATAAGGCGAAGCTATTCGAGGATGAGGCCTTTGTTTCTGCCGGAAGCGATTACCTTCACTATGACATTCCGGGTGAAGCACTTACGGATGAGCGATTTCGGAACATGGTCAATGAAGCAGAAAAATACCTGGGTTATCCCTATGTGTGGGGCGGGTCATCACCTTCGACAAGCTTCGACTGTTCCGGTTTTGTGAGTTGGGTTATCAACCACTGTGGCAACGGCTGGAATGTGGGAAGGCTTACGGCAAATGGGCTAAAGAACTATTGCCAAACCATCCGGGCAAGCGAAGCAAAGCCCGGAGATCTGGTCTTTTTCCGTGGCACCTATAACACTTCGGGAGCCAGCCATGTCGGCATTTATGTCGGCAACGGGATGATGATTCACTGCGGGAATCCAATCTCGTATGCATCTATCAATACGCCCTACTGGCAGAGACATTTCTACTGCTTCGGACGTCTGCCGTAATAAGGAGGAACACAATGACAAAGCTTGAGAAAATCGGTGCTGATTTGAAGCGCGCCCGCGCAAAGCAGGCTGTATGGACACAACGTGTAAAGGAGTTGGAGAGTCGCTATCGCGAGGAGGAAAACAGCGTGATTCATACGATGGTTCACGCGGCAAATCTGACGCCTGAGCAGCTGGCGCAGGTGATTGCCCTGGCAGGGCAGGGTATGGTTGGCGTTTACCCTGCAGAGACCATCGAAGCGACAGGTAATAAGAATCAGGAGGAGGCTGAAAATGGATATTAAAAGACTGATGGTGGGCTTCGTGGCCGGAGCATTGCTGTGCGGAAGCATTTCCGCGACCTGCTTTGCCTTTGCCACAGAGACAGAGAGCGTCACGGTGACTACTGATGTAGCTACGGAGGAAGCATCCACGGAGGCGGAAATGCGCTCTGAGGATGATACCCGTCCGCTGACACCAAACGGAAATCTGACTCTGGTTGATGACATCGGGGCGCAGGCAGGACAGGGGAGGCAGTTTATCACCCTGGTAACCAAGTCCGGCAACTATTTTTATCTGATCATCGATCGAAATGAGAAGGGCGAGGAAAACGTGCACTTCCTGAACATGGTGGATGAGGAGGATCTGTTTGCTCTGATGGATGAGAAGCAGGTTGCTAATTATAAGGCAGCACAGAACGAAAAGGATGCAGCAGCAGTTACCGTTGCGACACCTTCTATGGCCGGTGCAGTGCAGGATTCCGCACCAAAACCCACAGTGAAGGAAAAGAAACCCTTCCATGCCTTTCCTCTGCTTGGTGTCGTCATTGTGCTGTCTGCCGGTGCCATCGGATACCTCTACGTGCAGTCGAAGAAAAAACAGACCGCTGCGCTGAGACCCGATCCGGATGCAGACTACGTGGACAAGGATGACGAAGAGGCATATGAATTTCCGGAGGATGAAGAGGAGGAAGGCCGGGAGGAGTCGGAATTTGAAAGCAACGAGGACGAGGATCAGGAGTAAGAAGCGTTTTTTGAAAGGAGGGGTTTGTGTGAAAAAGGAAAAGATTAAGTCACAAGAAGCGGAACTGACGATGGAGGCGCTCCGCGAGCGCCTGGAAGAGCTGAGGGATGAGGAGTTTATCCTTTCCATTCCCCTGCAAATAGGAGATGACGACGATGACGAAAAAGCCTAACATCTACGAATCAGACGGAAATGGCTTTCAGCTGGAGCAGGTCGGAATTCGTCTGGTTAAGGAGCGGTCGCTGTATTCCGAGACAAAGATTGACTCTCCGGAAGCTGCGGTACAGCTGGTAGCGGACGCACTTCTCGACTATGATCGTGAGGTTTTTGGCCTTATCAATCTGCAGGTTGATAATAGACCGATCAATTTAAATATTATCAGCATGGGCACGCTGAATTCTTCGCTGGTTCATCCGCGGGAAACATTAAAGTCGACCATTTTAAGTAACGCTTCGAATGTTCTGCTGTTCCACAATCATCCCTCCGGAAAGTTGAAGCCCAGCAAGGAAGACATCTCCATTACAGACCAGCTGGTGCAGGCCTTTAATATGATGGGAATCAAGGTCTTGGATCATGTCATTGTCGGGAATGCAACGAATTACTACTCGTTTCTTGAGCAATGTACGCTTCCACTGCCGAGATCCTCCTATACCACTTCTTTGGATCAACTGGATTTACGGAAACAGAAAGTTGCCGAAGCGGAATCGGTGGTAGCCAAGCTGAAAGAGACTGAGCATCGGCAGAAAAGAAAAAGGAGTAAGGCAAAAGCGAAGGAACCGGAGTTATGAAGAAGGCGGAAAGGAGACGCAATGGTATTTACAAAAGATGAGAGAACTCTGTTGATTCTCTACTGTGAGAGAAACAGAAGCGGAACACTCAAAAATCTGTTTCTCATGCGGGGACAGCTTCAAGCGGATGAGAAAGTACTGTCAGCTCTGACAGATGCCGTAATCCGGAAACTTAGCGGCATGACCGATTCGGAATTTGATAATCTGAATCTCTTAGGTGCGGTAAGGAGTAGCAATGCGAGAACGTAATCAGGAAATTCATGTGCTCCTTCTTCCGGAAGAGATGGAACGGATTAAGCAGAAAATGGCCGAGCTTGGAATCATCAACCGCAGCGCTTACGTGCGTAAGATGGCGCTGGACGGCTACTGTATCAACCTTGATCTGTCGGACATGAAGGAAATGGTGTCTCTACTCCGGCGCTGTAGCAATAACCTGAACCAGTACGCAAAGCGGGCAAATGAGTCTGGATCCATTTACGCCGAGGACATCCGGGATTTGCAGGTGAGGCAGGGTGAAATCTGGGAAATCGCGAAGGAGATGCTGGCAAGACTTGCGACGATTCAGTGAGTGCCGCAGATTGGAGGAGAGCTTCGTTGACATCCTTGCAATACGGGTTAGGGCATTATAAACTGACTGTAAAGCAGAGAAGGAGGTAACGATATGTGGCTGATTAAACTCCCGTTTCGAATCATTGCACTCCCAATCATGGCAGTCGTTGGCGCGCTGTCAATCTTTTACAGACTCATTCTGGAGGTTGGACTGCTTGCAATCGGGCTGATTTACGTTATCCTCGGTATCGGTCTTGTTAGCTATCTGATTCAGCGAAATTGGCTGCAGGTAGGAATTATCCTTGGCATTGGAGCGATTGCTTTTGTAGGCTCCATGTTTGCCCAGATACTTGCCACAGGTCTGGAGGCACTGAGCGGAAAACTTGTTGAATTTGTATTCACTTAAGTAGTCAAATAAAGTCGAGGCCCGAGAACAGAAATGTTCCCGGGCCTTTTTCTTTTGCGAATGATGCGGAAAGGAGTTACAGAGATGGCAGCCACAAGACTTATTGCCCTTCATGCCAATAAGGGAAAGACCATTGCACGAAGTCTCAGCGACCGGACGGATTATGCCAAGAATCCGGACAAGACCGAGAAAGACGAGCTGGTCACCGGCTACCAGTGTGATCCCTTTACCGTAGATGAAGAGTTCATGCTGACCAAGCGAAAGTATGAGCAGATTACAGGTCGTCACCAGAGACGGGATGTGATTGCATATCAGATTCGGCAGTCCTTTAAGCCCGGTGAAATCACGCCGGAGGAAGCGAACCGATTGGGTCGGGAGCTGGCACTTCGATTCACCAAAGGGAAGTTCGCTTTCATCGTTGCGACACACACGGACAGGGCACATATCCATAATCATATTGTGTTCAATTCGACGTCCCTTGACGGTACAAGGAAGTTTAAGAACTTCTGGTTTTCGGGTCTCGCACTGCAACGCTTAAGTGACCTTGTCTGCCTGGAAAATAGCTTGTCGGTGATTGAAGCGAAGCCAATCGGCGAGCGGGAAAAACGGACGGAATACCCCGCACGGACAAGCATCCGAGACTTCATTTGCCGGGATATAGACCGGATACTTCAAAAGAAGCCGAAGGACTTTGAAACAGTTCTCTTTCAGCTACAGCAACTTGGCTATGAAGTCAAGCGGGGGAAACATGTTTCAGTCAAGGGCGGGAATCAGAAGCGCTTTGTCCGTTTATCTTCACTTCCGGAAGGATATAGAGAAGCAGAGATTCGTGCAGCAATCTCCGGTGAAGTGAAGCGTGAAGGCAGACCGCGCCCAAGACCCGAACGCTCTTTCAATCTGCTCATCGATATTCAGAGCAAACTGCAGTCCAAAGGCAAAGGCTTCGAGCGCTGGGCTACAGTTTACAACCTGAAGCAGATGTCGAAGACGGTACTGTTCCTTCGTGACAACAAGATCGACACCATGGAACAGCTAAGTGTTCTCGCGACAGAAAAGCAAGAGCAGCACGACCGCCTGCTTTTCTCAATTCAGGCAGCCGAGAAGCGACTGGCAGAACTCGCGGCGCTGAAAACGCAGATTATCAACTACTCAAAGAGTAGGACTGTCTACGAAGCGTATCGGAAAGCCGGATACAGCAAAAGCTTTCTGGAGGAGCACAGGACGGAAATCATGCTACACAAGGCGGCGAAAGCGGCTTTCGATGCGCTTGGTATAAAGAAACTACCAAAGGTTAAAGAACTGAGCGTTGAATACGAACAGGTACTGGAAGCGAAAAAGGCAGCTTATGCCGAATACCGGCAGGTGAAAAAGGAAACGCAGGAATTTTGGATTGCGCAGAGAAACATCGCCTCTCTCTATGCCGCAGAGCATGAAGCAGACGAAGAGAGACAGCGATGGGAAGAGAAGAAGCAGAGATGATTAAGAACCAAAGCAACAGAGAAACACATCATTGTCCGGTTCTGCCATCAAGCGTTCCGCAGGAACGCGCAGCCTCACGAAGTGAGTTCTTCTAAGGGCTTGGGAGTATCCCAACAAGTGGCGTATGAGGTCCGGATGGACGCTCATACACTGCTTGCACGGTATTATCAGGAATTTTGCAATGCCCAAAAGCTAATAAAAGTCATAGTTCCCCGCATGAAAATGAAATCTCCATGTAAAACAGCAAGAGGTCGAAGACTGCCACTGAAAAGTCGCTGATTTTCTAGTATAATCCATTCTGTAATACTGTAGCACTAACTTGTGATGAAATGGATGAGGATAAGAACATGATTATTTCTTACGACAACCTTTGGAAACTGCTGATCGATAAGCGAATGAACAAGACGGAATTGGCTCAAAAAACAAAAATCAGTACGAGCACGATTGCGAAAATGTCGCGGGGAGAGCCTGTGGCGCTGACGGTACTTGTCCGCATCTGTGACTACCTCAACTGTGATATTGGCGATGTTGTAAGTGTCAAGCGAGTTTGAAGTACGTTTTTTAGGACACCTGATTTGCTACAGTATAAGTGCGGGATTAGCGACTTCGGACGCGGAAGGAAAGAGACGGATGAAGATACTTGATAATGTCACGGAGATTGTTCGTGACGATATGGAGAACACAATCAAGCGAGGCAGCAAAGTCTCTATCGCAGCAGCCTGCTTCTCGATATATGCCTATAAAGTTTTGAAGAAACAGCTGGAGTCTGTGGATGAGTTCCGGTTTATTTTTACATCCCCGACTTTTGTGACCGAGAAGGCAGAAAAGCAAAAGAGAGAGTTCTATATCCCAAGACTGAATCGCGAACAAAGCCTTTATGGAACAGAGTTTGAGATCAAGCTTCGCAATGAGATGACGCAGAAGGCCATTGCGCAGGAATGTGCCGACTGGATTCGGAAGAAGGCTCATTTCAAGTCCAATACGACCGGTGAGAATATGGGCGGCTTTATCACAGTTTCGGCTCCTTCTGAGGATGTAGCCTATATGCCGATGGGCGGCTTTACGACTGTTGATATCGGCTGCGAGCGCGGCAACAACAGCTACAACATGGTCAATCGGATGGAGGCGCCGTTCTCTACACAGTACATGCAGCTTTTTGATTTTCTTTGGAACGACAAAGAAAAGCTGCAGGATGTCACCGATGTGATCGTTGAAAACATCAGCTCCGCTTATAATGAGAACTCGCCGGAATTCATCTACTTCATGATGCTGTATAACGTATTCAGCGAGTTCCTGGATGATCTTTCTGAAGATGTTCTGCCGAATGAGGCAACTGGGTTTAAGCAAAGCAAAATCTGGAGCATGCTTTACGATTTCCAGAAGGACGCTGTGCTTGCAATCATCAACAAACTGGAGAAATATAACGGCTGCATTCTGGCAGACAGCGTTGGTCTTGGTAAGACCTTCACTGCGCTGGCAGTCATCAAATACTATGAGAATCGTAACAAGACAGTTCTTGTTCTCTGCCCCAAAAAGCTGAGTGAGAACTGGAATACATACAAAGACAACTACGTCAATAATCCGATCGCATCTGACCGTCTGAATTATGATGTCCTTTTCCATACGGATCTGTCCAGAAACGGCGGTATGTCCAATGGTCTTGATATGGATCGCCTGAACTGGGGCAACTATGATCTGGTTGTTATCGATGAATCGCACAACTTCCGTAACGGTTCCGGTACCCACGCGAACACGCAGGAGAACCGCTATGTGAAGCTGATGGATAAGGTGATCCGTGCGGGTGTAAAGACAAAAGTTCTGATGCTTTCTGCTACGCCGGTCAACAACCGTTTCATCGACCTGAAGAATCAGTTGGCGATTGCCTACGAAGGAAATACAGAGTTCATTGACGAGCGCCTGGATACAAAAAAGCCAATTGATGAGATCTTCCGCCAGGCGCAGAAAGCTTTCAATGCCTGGAGCAAACTGGAACCTGAAGAGCGCACAACGGATGCGCTTCTGCGGACGCTTGACTTTGACTTCTTTGAAGTCCTGGACAGCGTAACGATAGCCCGTTCCAGAAGTCATATTGAAAAATACTACGACACCACCGAGATCGGAAAATTCCCGACACGGTTAAAGCCGATCTCGCTGCGTCCGAGCATGACGGACCTGAACAGTGCGATCAACTATAATCAGATTTACGAGCAGCTAATGCTTCTGACATTGTGCATTTACACACCGTCGAATTACATCTTCCCGAGTAAGCTCTCGAAGTATATCGATCTGACGCACAATAAGGGGAACAACCTGACACAGCGGGGCCGTGAGCAAGGTATTCAGCGCCTCATGAGCATCAATCTTTTGAAGAGACTGGAGAGTTCTGTCTATTCCTTCAATCTGACATTAAGCCGTATTCTTGAGCTGATCCGCAGCACCATCAAGTCGATTGATGACTTTGAGAAATACGGTTCTGCCGACCTGGATATGTACGAAGCTTCCGACAACGATTTTGATATGGAAGACGGCAATACAGATTTCTTTACTGTCGGTAAAAAGGTCAAGATCGATCTTGTTGATATGGATTACAAGTCCTGGCGTAGCGAGCTGCAGAAGGATGCGGACACACTGGAGCTACTGACCCTTATGGTGGCTGACATTACGCCGGAGCATGATCTGAAGTTGCAGACCTTACTGCATTTACTGGATGATAAGATGCACAATCCTATCAATCCCGGGAACAAGAAGGTACTGATCTTCTCTGCGTTCTCCGATACGGCGGAGTATCTGTATGATCAGGTCAGCAGTTATATGAAAAATAATTACGGCCTTGATTCGGCAGTGATCACAGGAACGATCGATGGGAGGACGACGATCAAGGGGTTGAAGGCAACACTGAATAATGTGCTGACCTGCTTCTCACCGATCTCGAAGAGCCGCGATGTGTTGATGCCTGGAAGCACAAAAGAAATTGATATTCTGATTGCTACCGACTGTATTTCTGAAGGCCAGAACCTGCAAGACTGCGATTATCTGGTCAACTACGATATTCACTGGAACCCGGTCAGGATCATTCAGCGATTCGGACGTATCGACCGTATCGGAAGTCGGAACCAGTACATACAGCTCGTGAATTTCTGGCCAGACATGATGCTGGACGACTATATCAATCTGAAGTCCCGCGTTGAGACCAGGATGAAGATTTCCATCATGACTTCTACCGGCGATGATGACCTGATCAACCCGGAAGAGAAGGGTGATCTGGAATATCGTAAGCAGCAGCTAAAACGGCTCCAGGAAGAAGTGGTCGATATTGAGGATATGTCCTCCGGTATCTCCATCATGGATCTGGGTTTGAATGAGTTCCGTCTTGACCTGCTGGAGTACATCAAGACGCATGATGACCTGAATAAGAAACCGAAAGGCTTGCACGCGGTTGTGCCTGCAGATGACGAGAACCCTGAAGGCGTGATCTTTGTCCTGAAGAATATCAACAACAGCGTGAACATCGATAACCAGAACCGGATTCATCCGTTCTACATGGTTTACATTGGGGTGGACGGTGAGATTATCTGTGATTACCTGAATCCGAAGAAACTGCTGGATACTGTCCGCCTGCTTTGTCGTGGCAAGAAAGAGCCGATTGTATCGCTTTGCCACAAGTTCAATGAAGAGACGGACGACGGGCGCAACATGCAGGAGATATCCCAGCTCCTGAATGACGCAATTAACTCCATTATCGATGTAAAAGAAGAGAGCGACATTGACAGTCTGTTCTCCGCTGGCGGAACATCTGCGCTGATGTCTGAGATAAACGGTTTGGATGACTTTGAACTGATCTGTTTCCTGGTCGTTAAGTAGGAGGTGCCCCTGAATGCTTGGATTACCGAAAACGATAGAATTCAACAAGCGGATTCCAAAGCAGAAATTTTATGAGAACCTCACGGTCACAGCTGCCTTGAAACGCATCTTCATCGACCAGATCAAGGTGATCTTCTGGCGCAACAAGATCGCATCTACAACGATGAACCTTGCGGCCGGAGAAGTCGTGACAGAGATAGAGGTATTTGAGGTTAAGCTGAACAGTCCGCAGCTGGATAGCTCTGTACTGAAACAGATCGACAAAGAGATCCCATACCACATCATTTTCCTTCTCGAATATGAGGGTAAATATCAGGCATGGACAGCCTACAAGGAAGAATCCGGTTCCGGTAATGCTGCCTTCAAAGTCGGCACTTACTATCATACGGATTGGCTGCCCGAAGCAGATATGTCTCTAAGAATTGATGGCTTGGACATCGATAAGGTGTATGAGAACTTTGTGAGGCAGATCGCCGGTAATGCCTTGCAGACTGACAAGGAAGAATCTCTAATGGATTCTGTAGAACGGGATGAGCGTAGGCAGCAGCTGCAGAAACAGATAGATTCCCTGCAGGCAAAGGTTCGTAAAGAGAAGCAACTGAACAAACAGATGCAGTTGAATGCGGAGCTGAAAAGATTAAAGAAAGAGTTAGAAGAGTTCTGAGAGGAGCATATTTACTGAATGGATATAGAGAAACTTGCAACTGCGGCATTGAAGAAGAGCATATCTCAGACAGACTTTCTGGCTGACTTTGTGAATGATGGTGATAAAGAGCCGTCTTGGGATGGCAACATCTATATCTATGCCGATAAGTCTAAGAGCAAAAAAGGCATTAAGAAGATTCCCGTGCAGGTAAAGGGCGAGGGTCGAAAAAGGATTCCACCCAAAAAGCCGCCCAAATTCGGCGTTTCAATCGTTGATTTGGATAACTGGCTGCGAGACGGCGGAGTGATGTTGTTTGTTGTCCTCATTGATGATACTGGAGATAACTGCGCCATTTATTACCGCGGGCTGATCCCTGTTTTGATAAGAAATCTTAAGAAATTCAGTCGTGGTAAGAAAACGGTAAAGGTGCCATTGAGAGCATTCCCGAAAGATAATAATGGGAAAGTTGCAGCTCTTCTGAACTTCTTTGAAAACATGAAAAAGCAGACCAGCTTTGCAACTGTTCCACTGCTAACAATGAAAGAGCTGACCAAAGATGGAATGCTGGAATCTATAACGCTGTCTGCCACATCGTTCGGAAAATTAAATGAGCAAGATCCTATTTCTGCTTTTCTTTCTGATGATGTATATCTATATGCAAATGTAAAGGGGTCATCCATTCCACAGCCTCTTGCTGAAGTGCCTATGGATTTACACATTGAAAGGGATTATGATGGAGCGGTATGCTCAGGAGGACAGCAGTATTACTCAGGTTACAAATTAGTCCGATATAGTGAAGGGATGGACGCAGTTATCGGAAAAAGCATTACTTTAAAGCTTTCAGCCGATAAGACCGTCAGGCAACTCAATTTCAAACTGTCAGGGACATTGAGTGACTATATTCGTGATACGGAATGCATGATTTCAATTATTGAAACCGGAGAATTATCACTCAATGGTGCGGCATTTAGCTTTTCAGATGTTGATAAGGCGGAAATTGAACAGTATAGGCACAATTTAGCCTATTATCGGGATGTCAAAAAGATGCTGGATGCTTTGGGCGTTACCAAAGAACTTATCCCAGGCAGCCTGAGTGATCAAGATGATAAGAATATCAGGAGCTTTACAAATGCCATAGTGTATGGACATACAATAGGTTTTCCTGGATGCAATGATGATCTTGTGTATGGGAGATTCAGGATTGCCAATTTGGAAATCTGTATATGGGCAAATAAAGAGAAAGATGGATATCGGCTGCAAAGCTTTTTCTCAGATCACAAAATTGTATTATTTGCGAATGACGATAAGGAAAACAAGAATCCATACCCAGTTTCACATTATGTGTTACTGAAGAAAAAAGATTTCCTGGAAGTTGACAATATTGATTACGAAAAGATTTCTACCGACATGGCCGAGAATAGTACGGCGTCGATAGTTACTGAGCAACTGACACTATTCATGCTGGAAATGCTCAAAGCCTATGATGACCAAGGACAAAAGGATGAGCGATTGCTCAATTTGGCTGAAGAATATTGCTTGTGGCTGATGTCTCTGCCGGATGGAAACACAGAACAATCTACACTTAATAGATTGCAGATCAATAAGCGCAGAAGAGATTTGCAACCAGAAGAGGAAATACAGCTTCAAGAACTGAGAAAAGCCGGGCACGACATAGCGGTGAGATGTGGGGCAAACCTATTGCTTGGAAAGAATGAGTCTGCACAGGACTGTTTTGATGAGATGCCAGATGATACACAGAAACAATTTATAGAATATCCGATTTGTACTTTTGGAAATTTACAATATGAGAGGCCGTAATAATATGGATAAGATGAAAATGGAATCGGTCGATATGACCGCAAAAAATATAGAAAAGATCGCAGTATTGTTTCCTAATTGCATTACAGAGAGTACAGATAAAAATGGAAATCTGAAGAAGGCCATAAACTTTGAACTGCTTCGGCAGACGCTTTCTGAAGATGTGATTGAAGGTGATGAGGCCTATGAGTTTACATGGGTTGGGAAAAAATCCTCCAATCTGGAGGCAAATAAGTCTATTCGTAAAACATTGCGTCCTTGCAAAGAGGAAAGTGTCAATTGGGACAAGACTCAAAATCTATACATTGAGGGTGATAATCTTGAGGTGCTGAAACTTCTTCAAGAAAGCTACCTTGGAAAGGTTAAGCTTATATATATAGATCCACCTTACAATACAGGAAACGACTTCATTTATAAGGATGATTTTACATTAAGCAACTCAGAATATGAAGAACAAATAGGATTGTACGATGAAGAGTCTATAAATCGACTGTTTAAGAATACAGATTCGAATGGGAGATTTCATTCCGATTGGTGCTCAATGATTTATCCAAGGTTGGTGTTGGCCAGAAATCTTCTAAACGATGAGGGAGCCATTTTTATAAGCATAGGCGAAGGAGAACTATTTTCACTAAAACAGATATGTGATGAGGTTTTTGGTAATCGAAATTATATTTCATTGATAACACGACCAACAGGGACTCATACAGGAGTGACAAATAGAGCTATTGTCGGTGAGTCGGATTATATTCTTGTTTATGCAAAGGATATAACTAAAGCTACTATTGACGGGCTTCCAATGTCGGAGGCTGATGCAAAAATTTACGACATGGAAGATGAATATGGGCGATTTTTAATTAGGCCTTTACGTAGGACTGGCGGAGAAAATCGAAGGGAAGATCGGCCTAATATGTATTTTGGAATAGAAGCTCCGGATGGATCGTTGGTTTATCCTATTGGTCCATCTGGGTATGAAAGCAGATGGATATGTAATCCATCTGGTTACGAGTACTTTAAAAAGGTAAATCGGATTTTCTGGAAAAAAATTGAGATTGATGGCGAGATAAAATGGCAGGTTTATCAAAAGTTTTATTTTGTGAACAAGAGGAAGGCTGTTTCGAATCTTTGGAATGATCTTGAGGGAAACAAGAAGGCTACGAGAGATTTTAGAGCACTATTTCAGGAGGATGATATAGATTTTGATTTTCCTAAGCCCGTGCAACTGATTCAACGTATGATTGAGATCGCAAATGACCCAGATGCAATAGTCTTGGATTTTTTCTCGGGATCTGCAACAACTGCACAGGCTGTTATGACCCAAAATTCAATAGATGATGGCAACAGACATTTTATCTTGGTTCAACTTGATGAAAAATGCGATAATGCAACAGCTGCAAAAGGTTATAAAAATATTTGTGAGATTGGGAAAGAGAGAATTCGAAGAGCTGGGGTCGCACTTAAGGAGAATAATCATAGCCTTTCAGGCGGACTTGATATAGGTTTCCGAGTGTTTAAGCTGGATGATAGTAATATGAGCGATGTCTATTATTCAGCTGGCGACTACACACAAGGCATGCTTTCTATGTTGGAATCTAATGTGAAACCTGATCGTACCGATCTTGATCTTTTATTCGGGTGCTTGCTGGAGTGGGGACTTCCACTTTCCATGCCATATACATCAGAGAAGATCGACGGTTACACGGTGCATACCTATAACGAGGGTGATCTGATCGCCTGCTTTGATGAGAATATCCCGGATTCTGTTATTAAGGAAATTGCCAAAAGGCAGCCACTGCGTGCAGTATTCCGCGACAGCAGCTTCAGCAGCAGTCCTGCCAAGATCAATGTGGGCGAGATATTCAAGATGCTCGCACCGGACACGCGGGTGAAAGTAATCTAAGGAGGCGGAAAGATGAGGATACAGTACAAGCATCAAAAGTTCCAGGCTGATGCTGCCAAGGCTGTTGTAGATGTCTTTGCCGGTCAGCCGTATCTGACGTCTTCTTATATGATAGATCGAGGCACTGGAACTTTTCAGATAAAACTGACAGAGGAAGAAGATTTTACAGGCTGGAGCAATCATCGGATTATCCCGGAACTGAATGACCAGCTGATTCTGGAGCATCTGCAAAAGATACAGCGTGCGAATCAGATTGCCCTGTCTTCCAAGCTGGAAGGCCGTGCAGATGGATATAACCTGACTGTCGAGATGGAGACCGGTGTCGGCAAGACCTATACATACATCAAGACCATGTATGAACTGAACCGTGCCTATGGCTGGAGCAAGTTCATCATTGTCGTACCTAGCATTGCAATCCGTGAGGGCGTATATAAGTCCTTTGAGATGACACAGGAGCACTTCGCGGAGGAATATGGAAAGAAGATCCGCTTCTTCATCTACAATTCCTCGCAGCTCACAGAGATTGACCGCTTTGCTTCCGACAGCTCCATCAACGTCATGATTATCAATTCGCAGGCGTTCAATGCCAAGGGCAAGGATGCAAGGCGTATTTATATGAAGCTGGACGAGTTCCGCAGTCGTCGCCCGATTGACATTATTGCAAAGACAAATCCAATTCTTATCATTGACGAGCCGCAGTCTGTTGAGGGTAAGCAGACAAAGGAGCGTTTGAAGGAGTTCCAGCCACTGCTGACGCTACGTTATTCCGCTACGCATAAATCGGACAGTATCTACAACATGATTTATCGGCTGGATGCGATGGAAGCATACAACAAGCGTCTGGTTAAGAAAATCGCTGTCAAGGGAATCACTGAGACCGGCAGCACAGCTACGGACAGCTATCTTTATCTGGAAGGCCTGAATCTCTCCAAGGGTGATCCGACCGCGACACTTCAGTTTGAGGTCATGATGGCCAGCGGCACTCCAAAGAAAAAGAGCCGCGTCGTGAAAATCGGAGATAATCTCTACGACTATTCCGGCGGGTTGGAAGAATACAAAAATGGCTTTGTGATCAAGCAGATCGATGGCCGCGATGACTCCGTTGAGTTCCTGAATGGTATCAAGATTTACGATGGTGATGTAATGGGGGCAGTCGATGAAGACCAGCTGCGCCGTATCCAGATCAGAGAGACGATTCTGTCGCACATCCAGAGGGAACGTCAGCTCTTTTATAAGGGCATCAAGGTGTTGTCGCTGTTCTTTATCGATGAGGTCGCAAACTATAGAGAGTACGATGCCACAGGTCAGCCAGTGAACGGAAAGTACGCCAGAATGTTTGAAGAGGAGTACGAGGATATCGTCGGAAACCTTCAGCTTTCTATTGGCGAGGATGAATACATCAAATACCTGAACAGTATCAAGGCATCCAAGACACACGCAGGATATTTCTCCGTAGATGGCAAGGGCAAGATGATAAACTCTAAGGTTGGTCGTAAAGAAACCACCTCAGACGATGTCAGCGCCTATGAGCTGATCATGAAGAACAAAGAGCTTCTTCTTGATCGCGATCCGAAGAAGTCTCCGGTACGCTTTATCTTTTCACATTCTGCTCTGCGTGAAGGCTGGGATAATCCTAATGTATTCCAAATCTGCACGCTGAAGCAGTCCAGCAGCGACGTTCGTAAGCGTCAGGAAGTAGGCCGTGGCCTGCGTCTCTGTGTCAATCAGGACGGTGAGCGTATGGATACCAATGCGCTCGGAAACGACGTTCATAACGTAAATGTTCTGACGGTTATCGCCAGTGAGAGCTACGATTCTTTTGCTAAGGGACTGCAAACCGAGATGGCGGATGCTGTTGCCGACAGACCGCGTGCAGTTACGGTTGACCTGTTTGTCGGCAAGGTTATCAAGAACGATAAGGGTAATGAACAGGTTATTGATCAGGATACTGCTTTGGCGATCCACTACGACATGATTGTAAACGGCTATATCGACCGCAAGGGTAAAATGTACCCCAGAAAGTGGACACGGCAGAATTAGTCATTAGGCCTGAGACATAATGTTATTAGAATGCATTAGAAGTGGACACGCAGGGGCTTAGTTACCTTAATTCTCTTAGAAAAGAAGTGGACATTCAGAGATTAGGTACCGTCAGGAGTTCTTCATGCTAGAATAAGCAGGAGGAAGCGTCATGGCAAAACGACAATTCACTGAGGAAGAGCTCGCTTTTCTAAGAAGAAATCCGTATACCGCTTATGTTGATGAGAACACTCTCAGCTTTACGGTTCCTTTTAAAATAGAATACATGCGGCTCCATAATGAAGGAGTACCGCCCCGAGAGATTCTGCCCCGCTTGGGATATCCAATCGAGATCATAGGAAAATCGCGTCTGGTCGGTATCTCTCAAAAAGTACGTGGTGAAGCTGAATCCAAACTTGGATTCAGAGAACCTAAGCATAAGAGGATGGCTCCACTACTGGATGTTTCGCCGGAAGTTGAAGCAGCATTAACTGACCGTCAGATGATCAATCGACTGCAGTGTGAAGTGGCTTACCTGCATCAGGAAATTGACTTTCTAAAAAAAATCTCTGCGGTGGATCACCCAGACAAGCAAGGGCGATAGCCATGGAAAAGGTTTTCACTAAGTTTGAGATCATTCATACCGCTTTGCAGAAAGAGGATAACCAGCTCGATATACAGACCATGTGCCAGCTGGCAGGTGTTTCCAGGTCCGGGTATTATCGATGGTTAAGCGCTGAAAAGCATCGTGAAAATCAAGAAGCACAGGACCGTGCAGACTTTGAACGGATCCTGATCGCTTATAACTACCGAGGTTACAAGAAAGGTGCCAGAAGCATCTACATGAGACTGATACACCTGGATCCGCCGGTGGTAATAAACGTCAAGAAAATTCGACGGATTATGGAAAAATACAGCCTGTATTGCCCAATCCGCAAAGTGAATCCTTATCGGAGACTTGCAAAGGCCACTCACACGAGTCATACAGCACCAAATCTGGTTAACCGGGAATTCACTGCTAAGGGCCACGCATGGTGCTGCTGACAGACGTAAGCTACATACCGTACAACGGCACGTTCTGTTATCTATCAACGATACTGGATGCTTACACAAGACAGATACTGGCCTATGAGCTCAGCGAGTCTTTGGAAGTGGATTTTGTCCTTCAGACCATTGTACAGATGGTCGATAAACATGGGATATCCCTTCAGGCAGAGACCATAGTTCATTCTGATCAGGGGTTCCACTACACCAGCTTGAAGTTTATACAGATCCTAAAGGATTCCAATCTACGGCAATCGATGTCCCGACGAGGAAACTGCTGGGATAATGCTCCCCAGGAAAGCTTCTTCGGGCACATGAAGGATGAAATCGACCTTTATGGCTGCACTCACTATTCACAGGTCAAGCGGATCATCGATGACTGGATGGACTACTACAACACAGAACGTTATCAGTGGCAGCTTGCAAAGCTGGCTCCGGATGAATACTACAGGTACATCACAACCGGAGTATATCCACTGTCAATCAAAGAACCTGGACCGGCCGAGTAATCGGCCGGTTCCAAGAAGAACAGCCTGATAAAAATCTAATGGTTTCTAATGTGCTCTGTGTCCTTGACAAGGGGTACACTTTACGTATCCCGCAGGGAAGCAGTATCTTTTTCCCGAATATACTGTTTCGCCCCCACGACCACTTTCTCCTCAGCAACGATCGTTATGGTAAGCGTGTCAGTATATTTGTCCGGGGCCAGAAAGGCGCCATTATAGATTTTCGGATCTTTGAAATCATCTTTCCCTTGAATACGGAGACACTCCGCTTCCATATCTTCTTCGGAAGAGCAGAGTATAATTTCAACGTCCGAGGACGGTTTGCCGTAGATCACTTCATAAGCACCGACACATTCTTTCACGACGCGTTCCGCCAGAATGTCTGGCATGGCGGAATGATTGGTTATAATCATAGAAAATCCTCAGAAAACAAATGGTTTTTCCGACGGAAAAACACCGTCATTCCGGCGAAGCGGAAACCGCGAGTCCGGTCAATGGAAACCGTGAGTCCGGTTACGCGGAAACC
>ERZ772986.877-NODE-877-length-18056-cov-4.185990_pt1 | contig 18056 bp, 11 predicted proteins | sample MGYA00511898_ERZ772986 | MGnify/ENA primary metagenome ERZ772986 (study PRJEB29015, sample SAMEA2737934) | human oral metagenome | biome: human oral; feature: human-associated habitat; material: dental | place: China | collected 2148 ... | reverse complement strand
AGTGCGTTTTGGTGCTAAATGCAGTGCGTTTTGGTGCTAAATGCAAGGTAAAATGGTGCAAAATGCAGCGCAATATGCCGCTAAATGCAAGGCGAAAAGCATAAATATACGCCACAATTGTATAAACAAAACCTTTATGAACCATGAAAAACATGGCCGAAAAGGGCAAAATAGTCGCTAAAAAGTGGGATTTTGGGGGCAAAAATCGGGTAATTGGGCTTTAAAAAATACGAGCCGGCAACCAAACTAGAAAGGCAAAATGGTGCAAAATGCAGGTTTTACACACAAAAACAGACAAAACGGAAGACGAAAAAATCTAGAAATAGCGGCTTTTTGCCCACTTTTTAACCCATATTCTCGCTAGAACGGCGTGAAAATCGGAGCGATATTGTAAAACAAAAATAACCTTTTTAAGGCTTTGAGATGACGAGATGGTGAGTTGAAAGCATTGTAAGTTGATGAGTTGAGGACAACGCATCTGAACCCTTCCCCCCGAACTCGCACGAGCCGCCAAAGCAACTCCACACGACGAAAAGCTGTAACTGCCGCAACGCACTAACAGCCGTCACGCCACGTTTGTCCCCAGCCGATGGGGCGTTTGGCTATATGCGGCAAAGCAACGACTATATGCCAATAAGAAGAAAAGATGTTTTTTCCCGAACATTTCCTACGCATTCACAGCATATTTTATTATCTTTGCGGTCAACAATCACGCCTTCGCATCACACCATATAATATTGAAAGGTAGACTTAAACATTAAAATTAACAACATATATGTTACGTAAAAACCTACTATTACAACTGTCGTTTGTGGCACTCGCCTTGATGCCTCAAACGATGAAGGCGCAGTTTAACTGGCCATACAAAAAAGTAAACGGCACGTTAGTAACCGATGTTCCCCAACGCGACGCAGGACAACAATCGGCTCTCAACCTCGTTACACCCAAGATGAAGGTGGTGCGCGTGGCCTTTGTTGGCCTTGGCATGCGCGGGCCGGGTGCCGTTGAACGCTGGACCCACATCCCCGGCATCGAGATTAAGGCACTTTGCGACTACGAAAAAAGCCGCGCCGAGGGCTGCCAAAAGTATTTAAAGCAAGCCAGCATGCCTGCCGCAGACATCTATTACGGCGAAAACGGCTACAAGGAAATATGCAAACGCCCAGACATCGACCTCGTGTACATCGCTACCGACTGGGCTCACCACTTCCCCGTGGCCAAAGAGGCCATGACGCATGGTAAGCACGCGGCCATAGAAGTGCCTTCGGCCATGAACATGCACGAGATTTGGGAACTTATCAACCTGTCCGAAAAGACACGCCTGCACTGCATCATGCTCGAAAACTGCTGCTACGACTTCTTCGAACTCAACTCGTTACACATGGCACAAGAGGGACTTTTCGGCGATGTTATCTACGCCCAAGGTGCCTACCGACACGAGCTGTCGCCCTTTTGGAAACACTATTGGAAGAACGGCCCCAACGACAAGCTGGGCTGGCGCCTACGTTATAACAAGGAGTTTCGTGGCGACGTGTATGCCACACACGGCCTTGGCCCCATCGCACAGGTGCTGAACATCCACCGCGGCGACCGCATGCGCACCCTCATCGCCATGGATACGCGCTCGTTTAACGGCAAAAAGCAAGTGGAAAAGTTCTCTGGCGAGCCTTGCGACACCTTCCGCAACGGCGACCAAACCACAACGCTCATCCGCACAGAGCAAGGTAAGGTGATGGAAATTATACACAACGTGATGACCCCCCAGCCCTATAACCGCATGTATCAGCTTACGGGCACCAAGGGATTTGCCAACAAGTATCCCGTGGAAGGTTATGCCGTGTCGGCCAAAGACATGAAAGACGCTGGCGTTACGCCCTCTAACGATGACCTTTCGGGACACGATTACCTGAAAGAGGCCGACATGAAAGCGCTTGTTGAACGCTACACAAGTCCGATTGTGAAGAAATATGGCGACGAGGCCAAAGAAGTGGGCGGCCACGGAGGTATGGACTTCATCATGGATAGCCGCTTGGTGTACTGTCTGCAAAACGGCTTGCCACTGGATATGGACGTTTACGACTTGGCCGAGTGGTGCTGCCTAGCCGAGCTTGGCTCCATCTCGATGGACAACGGCTTTATGCCCGTAGAGGTTCCCGACTTTACTCGCGGCCATTGGAACGAGGTTAAGGGCTACAAGCACGCTTACGCAGCACCCGAAGACGAGGCCAAGGCCCTTGCCGAAGCCAAGGCATTCACCGCTCAACTGAAAGCCAAAGGTGCAAAATATTGGGCTGCCGCCGACAAGAAGGCTGCCAAGAAGAAGGGTAAGAAGTAAGCTTGCCCACGCTTCACCACGTTTTCACGCCACCCCAATTCGGCTTTTCGAAAGCTCGAATTGCACACTTAGTTGGCAGCATGCAAGCGATATCTGCGTGAAAGGTTCGTAGACTTGGCTACTTGTCTACTCGTTAACTTGTCAACTAACAATTGAATATACCCCAAAAGATACCGAGCAATTACTCAAAATTGCTCGGTATCTTTTTGTAATAAAACAAGCTTGTGTGCGTTGTTGATAATAGTAAAGCCTCTCGTGTGCGAACATCTCCGACACCGAGAGCTACTAAACAAAGGAGGAACAGTTCAACATGAAACAACAAATAGTAAAGCATCTTTTGCTTCTTTCTGTGTTAGTGTCTATTCCGCTACATGGGCAAGAAACCTATTCTAGCCTTACCCGAGCGGCTTTGGAAACCATGTGGCAGTCGGCAGACAGCGCAACTTACAAAAAGTCGCTTGCCATGTACGAGCATGCCTTTGCCCTTTTCCCCGACAGCATCGAAGACATAGGACTCTACAAGGCATCTGTTCTTGCTGGCTACCTGAACGAGAAAGACAAGGCTTTTAATTATCTAAACCGCCTATTTCAATTGTCTTCAAAACTCCCACAGTCTACCAATTGGAAACTTATAATTGGCGAGTATGCCCAAGACGAGTATGCCAACCTGCTTTCTGACCCCAGGTGGAGTGACTTGAAAATCAAAGCCTTGAAAGCCAAACAAACCTTTTACGACGGCCTAAAAGCCCTCGAAAAAGAGTTTTACGTTGTGGATAAAGCTCCGTTGAACAATGCGAAAGATGGCAAGATACTGTACAGCGAGATTAAGAAAAAGGCTGGATTTCTGCCCAAGCAACAACAAGACTATTCTCTTTCGTTTGTGATAAACGACACGGCGAGAACGGCTTTCCTCGTTCATCTGCCCCCAAACTACAACCCTGCAAAGCGTTATCCCTTGTTATTCTTCCTACATGGGGCAGTCAGGAACAACCGCCTTACCGACTATCTGCCTGCTTCGTGGGTGTTATACGACTGGAACAGATATTACACCAAGTATGCCGAGCTGAACGATGTGATACTTGTCTTTCCACAAGGCAGCAAAGAATTCAACTGGATGACCTCCGATAAAGGGTTCTTCATGGTGCCTAAGATACTTACGCTTATTAAAAAGGCAATCAACGTAGACGACAACAAGGTGTTTATTACAGGACACTCAAATGGGGCCACAGGCTCTTTCTCGTATCTGATGAAACAGCCAACGCCATTTGCGGGCTTCTATGGTTTCAACACCCAGCCAAAAGTTTTCACGGGTGGAACCTTTGTCGAGAACATCAAAAACCGTTCGTTCATCAACTTTTCTACAGATCAAGACTACTATTATCCGCCAAATGCCAATGACGACTTTACCAAATTGATGAACAGCATCAATGCCGACTACAAGGAATATCGATACAATGGTTTTCCACATTGGTTTCCAGAGTTCGACGAGTCTGAACCGGCATACAAGATTTTGTTTGCCGACCTTCTTCAGCGGCAAAGAAACCCCTTCCCCAAAGAAATATCATGGGAGTTTGACGACAACCGATATGGAAACATTGATTGGCTTACAAACATGCAACTGGACACGCTGGCAAACAGGAAGGCATGGCACAAAGAAAAGAATTTCAAAATTAACCAATGGCTAGAATATAACGAAAAAGACAGTCTTATAACCAAAACCGTCGACAAGATGGCTTTCGATTTTCCACGTAAGTCGGGCAAGATATTGGCCAAGTATGCAAATAATGTCTTCCATATAGAAACCTCTTGCATCAAATCTTTCGCGGTAAACATCGCTCCCGAAATGGTAGACACGAACAAGAAAGTGCGCATATTTGTAAACGGGAAGTTGCGTTTCGACAAGCGCATTGGATATGATACGAGCTTGATGTTGAAGAACTTCAATGCAACACAAGACAGAAGCCAAGTCTGGATAAATCAGATTGACATCCGATAAAGCACAAAATCTACAACGTTATATCGACTAATGGCGCATGCAACACCTCGTTTCACACCAGGCAAACAACCCTTTCGCCCCGACCCCCACGGCTAAATGGTGCAAAATGCAGGTTTTGTTCTTTAAAAATCAGACTAACCAAAGGGTGTGAAAGTCTAGAAATAGTAGTTGTTGCCCACTTTAGCCTATATTTTCGCTAGGACGGAGTGAAGATTAGAGCAACATTGCAAAATAAAAAATAACAATTTAAGTTTTTGAGTTGGTGAGCTTGTGAGTTTATGAGTTGTTGAGTAGCCTAGATACATTCGTGAGTTGTTGGGTTATCGTAAGTTTAAAAGTCAGAGAGTTGATTTGTCTTGCACTTCGTATATGAGAGGAGTATTTATCTCGTGTCAGTGAGTCACAAAAATAACAAACTCCACTCAATTTATAGAAATGGGTTCTCTGCAGAACCCTCATACGTTCAAAAGGGGTGTCATTGAATATCAACAAGTTGCCTCTTCTAAAACTTCCTTGTGGAGGGGTTTTGCAGAAGTCTGGAAATATTAAAAGTCAAGACAGTTTCAGCACATACATGATGTGTGCGTTCTTTATTGTCATACTAAGGCCAACAAAATTAAAACGGGGAGCAAGAGCCACTTGGCTGCTTGCTCCCCGCTATCGCGATGCCGACTTACGGTCGGGCTATGATTGCTTATTAACAATGTGGCTTACTCGGCCTTCCATAAGTTTTGACCAGTGTTGCGTTTGTTGAGGTTTGCCATCCTAACCTCTGTTTCATTAAAGTGAAGATAGAAAGCCTGCTTAGGTGTGAATAAACTTCCTGAACTTGTCCAATAATACCCACGAGCACCAAGTTGTTCTAATTTGCCTTCAATATAGCAACCTGTGGCAGGTAGAAAGAAATAATTGGTTATATGACTTGGCCTACCCTTAGCAACCGTCTTGTTGGCGTCTCCTCCATCGGTGAAATTTGTTGTATAGTCGTATTTCTTACCGTTAAGGCCATATCCTTTCTTAAGATCTGAAACAGGCGTTATATTGTTTTCTGCAGCGATAACGCTTTGTTTCTTCAACCATATACCACCAGAACGAAGGTGTCCCCAAATAGTCCACAACGTACTGTTATCCCAATGTGGGTCGCCCTTCATCACATACCATTTACACTCGTTGGCATTGGGGCAGTCTTTGGCTTTGTTGCTTGCATTCCAGGGTGCAGGGCCTCCTTTGATTTCATTGTACCAACGTTCGTCCGGAGATGAAGTTGCGTATCCAGTTCCAGCAGGATCACTATTATCCTTTGGTTGGTTGGCTCCACCAGACCAATAGTCTTTCTTCGCATCCCACATATAATATAACTGTGAGTTATAGTCTCTTACTTCAATGTCTTGCGAAACATCGTAGAACTTATTCTCTTCATAGTTCTTCGATTTGACAACCTTAGTCACCACACCTCCAACTTTTGTTACAGCATCTTTGAGGTAATATTTGATGGTGAGTTTGTGTGCGCCTGGCTTTATAACCATGAACGCTCCGTTTTGGTTGAGTTGTGCATTGGAGCTTTCCAACTTAAACCCTTTGGGATTAGCAGTGCCACCCAAGTTTAGGGTAATGGTTTGCTTGGTGCCTTGGCCCGTTAGTTTTTTCGTTGTGGGGTCGAGCGTAAAGTTCCCGGCAATGAAATTGTCTGAGGTAACCTCAATTTTCTCGATGTATGTGCTCACAAAAGCATGCTTGGTTTTAGGCAAGAAACAGAGATAAGCCACCTTGTGGTCTAGCTTAAACTCAAATTGACCGCCGTTTTTTGTTGCTATAGCCATGCCGCAATCGCCAGCTACGCCAAAATGCTTGGTGTTATTAGGCTCGTTCTGGGTTTGTTTTTCAGCAATGGTAACATTGTTGTTGGTGCCGTTTACACCAGGATAAAACACCATATAGGTGTTGCTGTTGGCAAAAGCACCTGGCACCATGAATTTGAAACCGGCCTGCTTGTCGGCACTCACACTGTTTCTGCTGCGCCGATAAGCGTTGTTGTCGTCCAACACGTAAATCTTATCGGCGTTTTCCCAATAGAAAGCGCCATCGGGATAGCTCATCGAGGTGCGCGTGGCTGTGCTTGCATGCCTTGTGCTGCCATTCGATGTAAATGCCGTTAGGCCCGTAGTTTCTGTACTTCCGTTGTCTGTGCCCTTTGTTTGGATAAGTTCGTCAATGTTCGACTGACATCCCGACACCATAGCAACAAGGGCTGCCGCAAAGGCAAAGCCCCTTATACTTGTTTTCGTTAATTGCATTATTTACTTGATTTTTTACTTTCTCGTACTTGTTAAAACGTAAAAATGGATGTTGTAAAGCTCTTCACTCTTCTTAAAAATACTTCGAGTTCTCGTCCTCATCGTCCTCAATACCCGTTCCCTTTTCAGCCTTGTTATGCTGTCCGGGCACTGATGCGTCGACGAGCAACGTTACTGCTTCAACACCTACAACCTCTACTTGGGGTTTGGTGTACAAACTCCTTTCCAATTGATTCTTTTTCATTCTTTGATTAGCTTTGTACCTGAATATTGTTATTATTATCGACAAATATCGCAAAATGGACAGACAAAACATACGACCAAATGCGACCATGCGCCGACTTATAAAGACATAAGAAAACTGATTCTAAAACAGTTCTACACTACTCTCTACTTTAAAAACGGGTGCAAAGGTACGCATTTTATTTTAGCCGAGCAAAAAATTGGGCAAGAAAATGTGACTTTTGCCTATTGTTGTGCCTTAACCCCCAATCGGTTCGTTAAACCGCTTATCAATTATTTTAGGTTGTTTCCATCGTTTCCCATGCTGATTTCATTTGTTTGTCGACAACTATTCTGTCTCATTCTCTCGACGTAGCCCGCTACGCCTTCAAGAATAAGACAGACAATGCGCTCAACAACCAAACAAAATCTGCACAGGCTATAATGGCCGATTGGGGTTGAAAAAACAACCGTTGTTTTTGCACTTCGACTTGGAATGGTATAATCGAGGCATTACTTGCGCGAGAAGAATAAAGAAAAAGATTTGTCTACGGCACCGCTCGTACCACGTTTATTATCAACCGCCTACTAGCCTTGCGCATTTTTGCGCAAAATTCTTTATCCCGATATAGTTGTTGAGAGGAATACCCTACCTGTTGTACGTTACGGAACACGTATATTTCAAAGCATCACTCTTCTGTGGCTTTCGATTTAAGGGCGTTTGGGGTTAAAACGTTTAGGTGAGGGTGGTTTGAGACATACACAACAGCTTGCTGAACAATTTCAGCTAGGCATTGAACGCACCCTCGCAAATTTGGCCACAGAAGAGAATAGGGGAGCAATCGTTGCTCCCCTATTCAGGTTTTCATTAATGCTCAATTACTATATAAACGCCCATTTAGGGAGGTTTGCCGCGATGCTGCGTTAGCAGTTTAAAACTCGGCAAAGGCATTGCAGCCTTCGGATTCAAAGTTCTCGTCCTCCTCTTCTTCAAAGAAGTCGGAGGCCTTGCCATCTATGGGATTGTGTGGGTTGTAGCCCCCGCCAACGCCAGGGCTGGCTACGATCATCAGTTGTTCTGTTGCCACCAGCAATACCATGGCCAATGGCCTTCTGTATGTTTCCTTTTTCATTGCACCATATTTTATTTAACAATTACTTTCTTGCCTTGGCGGATGTAGATACCCTTTTGTGGGTTGCTCACTCGCTGTCCGTTCAGATTATAGAATATGTCGTTGCCTGTGTTGCCATCATCTGTTGTCACCTCTTCGATAGCGGTGGTGGTATCATCGTCATCGAAATGCAGTATCAACTTGGCGCCCGCAGGCTTTTTCAGTTTAAGGTATGCCTTATGTACGGGGAAGTTGTTCAAAGGCGTAGTGCATTTCTTGAACGTTCCGCCCTGCATCACATAGATTGGAGCTGCTGTCGAAGCTTGCACGGTGGCAGGTTTACCAAACACGCCATGCATGACATTGTTAGATATGTTATACGGGACATTGTCTTTCTCGCCAATGGTGTAATAGAATTTGTTATTGGAGGCAACCTTATTGTCTATTATTTTCAGTAGCACACCTGTCTCGGCTGGCACATATGCGTACGAGTCGCTAACGCCGCCGTGCTTATCAATACTAGTCATCTTAATGTGAGATGTGGCAGTGCCATAGTCGCCCGCCCCAGACTCTATCTTAGAGCCTGCCACGAATGCGGCTACACGAACGCCGTTTGCTGCCACACAATCCTTGAAATCGACGTCGAACTCGCGTGCAAAGGTGGCGTACTTCGTACTTATCTGCAAGTCGGTGATGCGATAGTCTATTTGTGAGGTGAAGTTGTAGGGGCTCGGCTTGTCCTTCTTTGTTGCTTGGTCGTAGACAGTCTTCGTCCACTTATCCTTATAATCTTGGCATGCCGACTTCTTAACATATATCTTGGTGTAAGGTGCAAACTCGTTAAAGTTTACTTCTGTTTCGTCTAACGCGAAACGAGTGGTGCTGAGCATGTCCTTAGTTGGTTCGCTCTCGATAAAGAACACGCTCTTTATATTATGGTTTTTAGCCACAAAAGCCCTTGCCCCGATATACTTCACGTTCTTCTTAACCACCACTTCCTGTACGCTGCTGGGAGCGTTCTCGAAAGCGTAGTCGCCGATAAGACTCACTTCGTAGGTATTGCCTTGATACTCGATAGACTTGGGCAAGATAAAGGTGTGGTCGGCACACGAAGTGCTGAGCAAATCGACCGCTTTGTCGGACACAGCGATGTATTCCTCAGTCTTTTCGTTGAACGAGGGGCTTATGGAGGCGAACTTACTGTAAAATGGATTAGCTTGATATGCGGCAAGCTTGTCTTTACGCACGTTGATGCGTATCTTTCCCATGTTCTTTATTGGTCCCTTGTCTTCATCGAACGAGGTTTCATTCTGGGCTTGATTAATTCTGTTGGGGGTAATCATCTGGTCGCAAAGGAACGTGATGGTGTTCAAGTTATCGCAAAGTCCGAATGCCCGAATGCCGATAGAGTCTACCTTATTGGGGATAGTTACATTCACCAGTTTCTTACAATCGTAGAAGGCATAGTCGCCGACAATGGTTATCGACGGAGGCAACAACGTGAACTTATCGTTGGCTTTGCCTGGTGGGAAAATCATTAGTTTCGCCTTATTCTTAGAGAGCAGGCAGCCGTCTACGCTAGAATACTCGTTATTGTCTCTGTCTACGTTTATTTCTGTGAGGTTTGAACAGTACTTAAATGCCTCGGGGCTAATGCTAGTTGTTGTTTTTGTCACGTCTATTTTGGTAAGAGCTTGGCATTTCAAGAAGGCCTCGCGCTCAATCTTCGTTACTTTCTTGGGGATGTTGATGCTAGTAATGCCACAATCGGCAAAGGCTCCTGCACCTATTACATCTATTTCGGCATCGGGATGGAATGTTACCGTCTTCATACTAGCACATCCGATGAAAGCGTTAGACTCGATAAAGCGCACAGACTTAGGGATGTTAAACGACTCGAGAAGGCGCAGACCAGCAAACACATTCTTTTCAAGCCTCTCCAACTCGCAGTCGCCTAAGAAATTGAATGCTTTCAGTTTGGAGTTCGTGGAAAAAGCCCCATGCCTGATGTTTTTCAGTTTTGAACCTGCCGGGACATTGATTGTTTCTAGGTTGATGCACATGTAGAAAATCTCGTTCAGCTTGGGCAGCGATTTGGGCAACGTCACCTCCTTTAGGCTGCTGCACCACCTGAATGCATAATATTCAATCTCTTGCAATTGCGAGTTCGGGTCGAAAGTTATCGTTTTGAGGTTTTGTACGTCGCGAAAAGCTTCTGCGTTGATGCGCGCCACTTTTGCGGGAATGTGCATCGTGGTTATATACTTGGCACTTTGAAAGGCGTGACCCGCGATCACCTCTACACTCTGAGGTATCGTATAGGTTGTGCCCATTTTGCTGCCAGGGTAGAAGTATAGCGTTTTCATGTCCTTAGAGAACAGCACTCCACCCACGGCAACAAAGTCTTTGTTTTGGGGATGGACCTTATATTCCGTCAAATTCGAGCATGCCTCAAAACAACCTTCCGACATACCATCACCTGTTACGTCATCATAGGGTTTCAAGTTTTGGGGCAATGTTATGGAGGTAAGTTTAGTTACGCTGTACATAGACGATTTAACCAATTTCGTTACGCCGTTAAGGTTGATGCTTTCCAGTTTGGCATTACTTGATATGGCGTAATTAGTAATGGCTTTAATGCCATTGGGTACGGTATAGTTGGTGGCCTCTCTCCCCCTTGGATACAATACGAGCGTTGTATCTCTGAAAAGAACGCCATCGATAACCTTGAAATGTGGTGCGCCAGCAGGGATCTCGAAGGCAGTAAACGAGCTGGTGGGTACAATAGTGGGGTAACCCTCGTACACCTTTTCTAGATTCTTAGGCAAAGCAATCCTTGTAAGGCCATGCACGCTTTGGAAAGCAGCCGCATCGATATACGTTACTTGCCCATCGACAGTGAACTTCCCTCCCTGCAACGGAACATCAGAAGGAACGGCATAAAGTGTTTTCCTACCCCTAGAGTAGAGTACACCGTTTGCATCGCTCTCAAACTTGGGGTTTTGAGGATGCACATCGAATCTTGGAGTCGAGTAAATGCTACTCCACGCCCCAGACCTTATCGTTTCCAACTTTTTGGGAATGTTCATAGAAGTGAGTGTAGCGCCCGAGAATGCGTACCCCCAAATATACTCCATGGTTTCCGGCAAATGCACAGAGGTGATGCCATAACTCCTGTATTGTGGATTATACTCTGCCCCGATAACAGTAAGAACGTATCCGTACTTATCGGTCACGGTGGGTGGCAAGTTCAAATGTCCTGTCTTGGTGGGTTTCACGCCAAGATAAGAAAGGGTTAGTTTCTTTCCCGAAACAACTTTGTAATAGCAATCACCGAAATTCACAATTTGGTCGTCGGTGTATGAAAATCCCCTAATTGGCATTGCCACAAGCAGCATAAAAAATAAAAGTCTAAACGTGTTCATGTTATTATGAGTTATTTAATGAAATGGTAATTGCCCCAGAAGGTTAGATGTTTAACAATACGATAAGCCCCAGCAATAAACAACATGCCAGCTGCTTAAACGCCCAACGCACCACGGCATTGCCGTACTCAATGGTTTTGCATTTGCACAAGACTTGTGTTTCGTAACCCCCTACGGTATTAATTCTCTCGTTTTCCATGACATGTATAAGTTGCATCCTTATAATACGTACGTACAATTCCGTAACTCTCAATAAAGGGGCATTTGCCATCTCTAATCTCTATCGGACGCTGTTTTTCATGGGCATCCGCTGTGCGTTGCGAAGTTTCCAACCCGTTGTCCACGATGTTGAATACGAACGTGCTTTACCTGTCACGACCTTTACAAAGCAACTATTTGCCTCTGCATAGTCTTATGCTGCAAAGTTAAACAATTTTACAGACATGGCAAACAATAAGAGGTTATTTTATGTTATTATACGTTTTGAAAAACGGAAGTTGTGAAATTTTGAATGAAACAAACGCACCTTGTTTCGGTTTTAGCCTAAGGTCTGTTCTAAAAAACATCACGCTTATGCCGTTCTCCTTAACTAACTTTCGCAAGTGAATAAATCACCCTGCGATTTTATATTTATAGTCAAACAAAGGAGTATTTAACAACGATAGCTGTCAACTAATCTCAGTACACTACACTTTTTAATCTATCAGATGGCGTCAGCATCATTGACATCCCCTCCCCTTTCCGCCTATTGTTCGCCAATTTCACCACCAAATGTCCGTTTTTGTGTATTTTTAAATAAGCGTTTTGTCCTTATATCAAGATAATTGCGTATTTTTGCAGATGCTGCGCTACGCGCAATAAAACGAGAAGAGATGCTGAAAGTAAAGATTATTAACCGCGGACACCAACCGCTACCCACATACGCCACGGCTCTTAGTGCAGGAATGGACCTGCGAGCCGACATCGACGAAGACATCACTCTGCTGCCCATGCAACGCCAACTGGTGCCAACGGGCTTGTACATCGCCCTGCCCGAAGGCTACGAGGCGCAGATAAGGCCACGCAGCGGACTTGCACTGAAACACGGCATCACCGTGCTTAACACCCCTGGCACAGTGGATGCCGACTATCGCGGCGAAATTATGGTGCTGCTGATTAACTTCTCTAACGAACCTTTCATCGTGAAAGACGGCGAACGAATAGCACAAATGATTGTTGCCAAGCACGAACAAGTGAGCTTTGAACTCACCGAGACGCTCGACGAAACCGAAAGAGGAGCAGGCGGATACGGACATACTGGACTGAAATAACACAACTGATGAAACGAAATCTGATACACATCGCCGTTGCGACAGCCACTATCGCCACGGCCCTCACCATGGCAACACCCACGCTATGGGCTAAGAAAAAGGTGCAACCCGCAAGAGTTGTGCCTACCAAAACTTTGTCGTATAACGACCAACGCCGTTTCGACTACTTCTTTCTCGAAGCCGTGAAACAAGAAAACACAGGCAATTACGCCTCGGCACTTGCCCTGATGAGCCACTGCCTGAGCATCAACCCCGACGCAGCAGAGGTTTATTTCATGCAGGCACCTTACTATGTGCAGATAAAAAACGACTCGTTGGCATTGGCCTGCCTGCAAAAGGCGGCATCGCTACGCCCCGACAACGCCACCTTTACCGAACGGCTGGGGCAATTTTACATCAGCAGCGGCAACTTCGACAAGGCCATCGAGACGTACGAAAGGCTCACCACAAACAGTGGGGAGCGCGACAACGACGACGCGCTGAACATCCTCATGCAGCTTTATAACAAGAAGAAAGACTTTGCAGGGGTGCTAAGGTCGCTCGAACGACTGGAACAAGTGAACGGCGTTAGCGAAGAGACAACCCTCTCGAAGGTGCGCGCCTACGAGATGCTGGACAACAAAAACGCGGCATACAAGGCCTTGAAACAGCTAAGCGACGACCATCCCAATGACGTGAACTATCGTCTGATGCTTGGAAACTGGCTTATGCAGAACCAAAAGGAGGCCGCTGCGCATAAGATTTTTACCGACGTATTGGCCGACGACCCCGACAACGGCTTTGCACAAGCATCGCTCTACGACTATTATCGCGCCAAAAACGATGAGGCGAAGGCCACACAGCTGCGCGACAAAATGCTCATCAGCGCGAAGACGGACGACGAAACGAAACTGTCTATCATGCGACAGGTGGTGCAAGAAAACGAACGCGCAGGCGGCGACAGCACAAAGGTGCTGGCCCTTTTCGACAAAATAACGGAGGCTAACCCCAACGACGCGGGCATGGCCGAGCTGAAAGCGGCCTACATGTCGGTGAAGAAGATGCCCGACAGCTTGGTGGTTGACGCCCTGAAACGGGTTGTTGCCATCGCACCCGATAACGCTGGGGCACGTTTGCAGCTCATCGAGAACCTTTGGAGAAAACAAAAATGGGACGAAATACTGGCTTTGAGCAAGCAGGCACAGGCCTACAACCCCGAAGAGATGGCTTTTTACTACTTCGAAGGCATTGCCTGCTTTCAGAAAGACAAGAAAGATGAGGCGTTAGACGCTTTCAGAAGGGGCGTAACGCAGATTAACGCCAACAGCAATAAGGACATCGTGTCGGACTTTTACGAGCTAATGGGGGAAATTCTGTATCAAAAGGGGCTGGCAAAGGAGGCTTTCGCCTCGTACGATAGCTGCCTGCAATGGAAGCCCAACAACCTGGGATGCCTTAACAACTACGCCTATTACCTAGGTGAAAAGGGCATCGAGCTAGATAAGGCCGAGGCCATGAGCTACCGAACTGTGAAGGAAGAACCCAACAACGGCACCTATCTCGACACCTATGCGTGGCTGCTTTTCCTTAAAAAGAGGTATTCGGAGGCGCAGGTTTACATCGACCAGGCACTCAAAAACGACTCTAACAGCCTTAAAAGCAAGGTGGTGGTGGAACATGCAGGCGACATTCACGCCATGAATGGCGACACGAACAAGGCCATTGAATATTGGAAAAAGGCCTTGGAACTGGGTGCCGACAAGGCTGTTATCAACAGGAAAATAAAACTTAAGAAACCTTTCTGAGTGAACAGAAGAAGGCATTTCGGGAATTAAGGAGTTAAACCGCATGATGAAAAGTAACATGGAGTGAAGGAGGAAAGATGTTTAAGGAGTTAAGCAATGCCCTTTTCCGAGCTTTGTTTGGCAAGCTAATTCAACTAGTTAGGCTAGAAAAACTAGAAAAACAGGAGTCTAGAAAGTCTAGAACAACTAGAACAACTAGAACAACTAGAAAACCTAGAATAACTAGAATAACTAGAAAACCAAAAACAACTAGAAAACCTAGTTCAACTAGAAAAATTAGCAAGCCAAAGCCAACAAACGCAGCCATCTTTTCACCCTTTCACCTTTTCACCTTTTCACCTTTAAAGGCCCTTTCACTCTTCGAGAGTACATATACACTATTTACCACCAAAAAACATACAGTTATGATAAAGAAGAAAAAAACAACAACGGCATGCACCCACAATGGGCTGCAACACATAACAGGTTTTAAAGCGGCAGTAAGAATACTAAGTCTTGCTCTCGCAGTGGTACTTACACCACTGATATGGACCTCTTGCAAAACAAAGTCGGCTGTGGTGTCTGACAGCTCGACACCCACGCACAAGGCTGCACGCGACCGCGAAGTGCTGGCCAACAACCAATTGGCCTTTATGCGCCGCGTTAACGACAACCAAGTGTATGCCAAAAACATCGTTGGAAGTATTTCGCTCAACGTGCAAGGTGCAGGAAAAGACGTAACAGTGCCAGGACAACTGCGCATGAGAAAAGACGAAGTGATACGTCTGCAAGCATTTGTGCCACTGCTTGGCACCGAAGTGGGGCGTGTAGAGTTCACACCCGACTACGTACTGGTTATCGACCGCATTCATAAAGAATACATCAAGGCCGACTACAACCAAATGGATTTCTTGCGAAAGAACGGACTTAACTTTTATAGCTTGCAGGCCTTGTTCTGGAACGAACTGCTATTGCCCGACCGCCCACGCATCACCGAAAGCGACCTCAACCAGTTCAGCGTTACTTTCGGCGGCGGCAGCAGCAACCCCATAACCTATTCCACGGGCAATTTCAACTATGCCTGGCTAGCCGATGCCGACAACGGACGCTTACGACAAACGGACATCACCCATCAAGACCCCACACGCGGAACTTCTAGACTTACATGGAAGTATGGCGACTTCAAAGGAGTTGGCGTAAAGATGTTCCCCGCATCGCAAGTGTTCAGTATGAGTTCTGCAGCCGTGAAGGGCGGACAAACTTTGCAAGTGAGCATCAAGATGAACGAAGTGAAGACCGACGATAAATGGGAGGCACAAACAACGGTGTCGCCTAAGTATAAGCGCGTAAAGGCACAAGATGTCTTCAACAAAATACTCAACATGTAAATGAAACACGTTCTAACCATCCTCCTTGCCCTCATGGTGGCCCTCCCACTCGGTGCGCAGAAAAAGCGTTCCGCTAAGAAGTCGCGCCCTACGGCCACCACACAAAAGCGAACGCAGGCCAAAGGAAAAACCGCACAGCCTGCCAAAAAGAACGCCAAGATAACAAAAGCTCCTGCTAAGAAAACAGTCAAGCCTGCACCCAAGAAGGGTGCAAAGGCGGCAAACAAACGTGGAAATGCCGCGCGCGAAAAGAACACGCAGGCTGAAACCAACAAAGTTATCAAGGGCTTACAGGGGCAAAGGGAGGCCATAAAGAAAAAAATTCAACAACAAGAGGCCGCACTTAAAGCCAATCAGGCCGACGTAAAGAAGAAGTTGCAAGAACTGATGGTTATCAACAGCGAGATTGGCGAACGCCAAAAGAACATCGACGGCATTCAAAAAGACATCAAGCACATCGAAGGAAACATCGGCATACTTAACTCGCAGTTGGCTACGCTTGAACAACAATTGGCCGACCGCAAAGCAAAGTACATCCGTTCGGTGCGCTACATGGCGCGCCACCGTTCGGTGCAAGACAAGATGATGTTTGTTTTCTCGGCCAAAAATTTGGCACAAGTATATCGCCGCATGCGTTTCGTGCGCGAATATGCCTCGTATCAAAAGGCACAAGGCGAATTGGTTAAGGCCAAACAGCAACAAGTAACCGAGAAACACATCCAATTGGAAGAGGTGAAAGGCCAAAAGAACACCTTATTATATAAGGGCCGCCAAGAACACGCCGCACTGCAGACCAAACAAGGCGAACAACAGAAAGCCGTAGACGGACTGCAACAGCAACAAAAGACCATTCAGGCCGTCATTGCCGAACAACAAAAGAAAGATGCCGCCTTAAACGCCGAGATAGACAGACTCATTGCCATCGAAGTGGAAAAGGCTAGGCAAAGAGCCATCGCCGAGGCCAAGCGTAAAGCAGAAGCGGCCGAGGCTGCTAAACGTAAAGCCGAAGAGTTGGCAAGAAAGAAAGCTGCGGCCGAAGCTGCGGCACGGGAGAACCAACGCCGTATTGCCGAAGCCAAGGCGCGCGAAGAGCGACTAAGAGCAGAAGCTAAAGTGGCCGCAGAAGCCGAAAGGGCACGCCGAGTTGAGGCCGAAAGGGCTGCACGCGAGGCTGAAGAACGCCGGGCAAGAGCAGAAAGGGAAACGGCAGACAAACGGTCACGTGCCGAAAAGGAGGCCAGAGAGGCTGCCGAACGTAAGGCAAGAGCCGACCAAGCGGCGCGCGAGTCGGCCGAGAAACAAGCACGAGCACAACAAGCGGCACGCGAAGCCGAGGCTGCACGCGTGGCGGCCGAGCGCAAAGCCGAAGCCGAAAGGGCGAGAAGCGAGAAGGCCATTGCCGACAGTAAGAAGGAAGTGGAGGAAACACGCAAGCTCAGTACGGTAGACCGAATGGTGAGCGGCGGTTTCGAAGCCAACAAGGGGCGCTTGCCCATACCCATCACAGGCAGCTATCGCATCGTTAGCCACTTCGGACAATACAATGTTGAGGGCCTTAAAAACGTAAAACTAGACAACAAGGGCATCAACATCCTTGGCGGCAATGGCTGTCAAGCACGCAGCATATACGATGGCGAGGTGAGTGCCGTGTTTGGTTACGGCGGTTCGATGGTAGTAATGGTACGCCACGGTGCCTATATCTCAGTGTACGCCAATCTCCGTTCGGCCAGTGTAACGCGTGGCCAACGCGTAACCACACGCCAAACGCTCGGAACCGTGGGTGCGGATAACATCCTGCAATTCCAACTGCGCAAGGAAACAGCGAAACTAAACCCAGAAACTTGGCTAGGCAGGTAATTCCTGTTGCTCACCACCAATCTACATCTAGATACTCGCTACTCAACAAGTGTCACCATGTTTGGCATGCTTGCTGAGTAGCGTGTTTGTTGTCTTATAATGAAGTCATCCAGACTTTTAAAATCTCTACAAATTGAGAGGAGTTTATTATCCTTATGCAGTAAAACCAAGACAAACACTCCTCTCATGTACGAAGTACTGGACAAAGATACAATAAAAACTTTAATCTTGCCACATTTGTCTGTGGCAAAACGCTGTTGTGTTACTAAAAGCAACCTGGTGGAGGCCATTCAGTGCATTCGCTACAAGTTGAAAACGGACTGTCAGTGGCACATAATGAGGAAAAAGTAAAGA
>ERZ772986.873-NODE-873-length-18089-cov-7.437174_pt1 | contig 18089 bp, 14 predicted proteins | sample MGYA00511898_ERZ772986 | MGnify/ENA primary metagenome ERZ772986 (study PRJEB29015, sample SAMEA2737934) | human oral metagenome | biome: human oral; feature: human-associated habitat; material: dental | place: China | collected 2148 ... | reverse complement strand
TCTACACAAGATCGTGGAGGATTCCCAGACCACCAAGACCGAAAGTTGGCAAGGTGATGCGGGTGATGCCTACCGGCAAGATGCCAACGACCGCACCACCGAGGCTATATCACTGGAATCACTAGCCCGTAATTCGCGGGATGCTTTGGATGCGTTGGTGTCGGTGCAAGCAACCGTCGTGGATGCCCTCATCAAAGAGTTCGAGGGGCAGATAGGCATGACCGGCATAGCCGACGAAGCACCTACATCCCAAAGTGATTTCGAGAATTTCGGTGATTCCCGGTGGGATGATTTTCATTTCTACAAGCGCACGTGCTCGGTAGATTCCGTGGTTCGTGGGTTGATTGATTTCACAAACAGGCTGGAGGGCGAAGGTCAGAAGTGGGTTCAGGCATCCACGCAGATCGGCACGACCCTCCAAGAAGCGGTTAACTCGGCTCGCCAGAACCAGACCAATGATGGCTCCTACAGTGGAGACACCGAGGTGAACAATAGCGGCGGTCAGTGTTACGCTCCCGGTGACGTCAGGGGCAAGAACTCTATCTTCTGACCACATACTCCTGCCGTGCGCCAAGTGTGTGGTGCACGGCAGGAGTTGGTTTGAGTTGGTGTGCGATTGTAGATGGATTAGGGTTTGGTCATGGGTCGGCAACATCATCGGGCAGTGGTGGTTCGGGCAGCAGCCGGTATGGCGGCCGCGGTGACGGTGACCGCGTCGCTGGCCGGGTGCACACCAACCAAACCCCCGAAAGATCAACTCGCCGAGATCACCGCGGTCACCGGCAACCAGATCTTCGCCATCGAGGTCATGGCCGGGGGAGCCACAAAAGGTGAGACCGTGTCGGTGAGTACGACCCGTAATGGCACCACTAGCTCTTATGCCTACGACGACGGGAAAGTCACCGATCAAGGATCTTTTAATCCTCCTGTAGGCATGTTGATGGATGTGGGTGCTTTCCCCTCCATCGACACCTTGGCTGAACTCGCCAAGACCACAGCCAAGGAAGAAGACAACTGCTCCCCCGCCAAAGCACACGCCACTACGACCCCATCGGGAGCCATCGCCACCTGGGCCGAATGCTTCAACGGCCAAGAGCCCGTTGAGGGTAAAGCCACCCTCAATGGTCAGCCATTCGTCGTTCCCGCCCTCGACCTCACCACCGCGCAAAGCTACACCGCTATCGACCAGGCAGTCACCCAACTACTCGGTTCACCCAACATCAGCCACATCCAGTACGATCTCCAACGCTCGCAAATCATCATCACCCCAGAAGAAACCGTCAACACCCAAGGCGAGCCCTGCTACACCAGCATCACAGCATCAACTACACAACCCACCACCCCCCTACCCCTCATATGCTTTGGCAACGTCGGCCAAGAACCCTTCGCCCTCAACGACTACGACCCCACCACCATCGCCACCACGATCACCGATCTGCAAAACTCACCCCACATCGATACAACCGCCCTCAGCAACATCACCTTCACCAGCGACGGACACACCCTCCACTGGGAAGCCAACTCCCACAACCTCGCAGACCGCAAAGACAAGAAACAATACCTCGAAGGCAACATCCCCAAACGCTAAAAAGAGCTCCTGCCAAACTGTGCGATCAACTGGAAGCACCTGATCGCTCAGCCGTGCCTGGCGAGGGCTTCGCTGACGGCATCGTCGTATGCCCAAGCGTCAACGTCACGACGCAGCAGCACGTCTACACCGGCCTTCATATTGGCGCCGAGTTCGCGGCGCTCGTAACGTCGCCAGGTGCCGTCCTTAGGTACCGAATCATCGCCATAACCCCACGCATTGATGCCAAGGGTGCGGCAGGTCGCGACGGTGCGCGGTACGTGATAGCTCTGCGACACGACAATCAACTGCCGCACTCCATAGGCCTTCGTCGCACGTAGGCACGACGAATAAGAGTCATTTCCGTGACCATCTTGGACGATATCGGCGCGATTCACCCCATGGGCCACCAGATAGTTCTCCATGACAGCGGTCTCGTTGTCGGATGTGGAGCCGGAGACGATAAAAACGCTGATCCGTCCCGCCTCCCACAGTTCAAGGGCACGATCCAGTCGTGCCTTCAGATACGGGGAGGGATCCTGGCTATCGTTGATGGTTGCCGCGCCCATCACCAAGGCCACGTCCATCACGGGCAGCTCGTTGGGATTCGACTTGATGTATCCCATGCTGCGGAGCACCACATAGGCCCAGGGGCCACCGACCGCAAGCAGGGCGAATACCAACAGGGCCACGAAGGACCGACGAAGAGTGCGCACCCCATGAGCCTACGCGGTGCGGCAAGCCATTCATCAAGCGGCACACCCCATCGGCTAGCCTCGCTCACCCGGGGAAAACCCAAGGGCAAAAGACTGCTCCAAGCAGGCGGGAAACCCAGCCGATGAAGGTATCACCGAGAGCCCAGAGAAGGCCCTCAGTGCCGATTGGCCCGGTAGTACTCGATGAGGTTACGGGTGGATGCATCCTGGGCCGCCAGAGCCTCGTCATCGCCGGTCACCGCGGGGGCGATCTCCACGGCCAGCTTCTTGCCGAGCTCAACCCCCCACTGGTCGAAGGAATTGATGCCCCACACCGCCCCTTGGACGAAGGTGATGTGCTCGTAGAGGGCGATCAGCTCACCCAGCACCCGCGGGCTCAGCTCGGGGGCCATGATCGAGGTTGTCGGCTTATTGCCGGGGAACACCCGAGCCCCAACGATCTCCTCGGCGGTCCCCTCCGCCCGGACCTCCTCGGCGGTCTTCCCGAAGGCCAGCGCCGCGGTCTGGGCGAAGAAATTCGATAGGAACAGGGCATGCACATCAGCACCGCCTTCGCGCAGGGCATGCGCTGGAGTGGCGACGGCGATGAAATCAGCCGGAATGACCTTCGTTCCTTGGTGGATGAGCTGATAGAAGGCGTGCTGACCATTGGTGCCTGGCTCCCCCCAGAACACCTCGCCGGTCTGGGTGGTCACCAAGGTGGCATCCCAGCGGGTGCGCTTGCCGTTAGATTCCATGGTGAGCTGCTGCAGATAGGCGGCGAACCGGTGAAGGTACTGCGAGTAGGGCAGCACGGCATGCGACTGGGCATCGTAGAAATCGCCGTACCAGACGTTGAGCAGCCCCATGAGCACCGGAAGGTTCTCGCCCAGTGGGGCGGTGCGGAAGTGCTCGTCCATCGCGTGGAAACCGGCCAGGAAATCGCGCCAGTTATCGGGGCCCAAGGCGATGATGTCGGCCAGACCGACGGCCGAATCCACCGAATAGCGACCGCCGACCCAGTCCCAGAATCCGAAAGCATTGCTAGGGTCGATGCCGAAGTCGGCGACCTTGGTGAGATTGGTGGAGACCGCGACGAAATGGCGGCGTACCGCCTCGGCCCGGGCATCGTCATCGTTTTCGATGGCCCCGGTGGACAGCAGCGAATTGAGCAGCCAGTTGCGGGCCATGCGGGCATTAGTCATCGTCTCCAAGGTGGTGAATGTCTTGGATGCGACGATGAACAGCACCGTCTCCGGGTCGAGGTCGTGGGTCTTCTCGTACATATCCGCAGGATCAATGTTCGAGATGAATCGCACATCGATTCCCCTGGTCTTGTAGGGCTTGAGGGCCTCGTGCACCATCACCGGACCGAGATCGGACCCGCCAATGCCGATGTTCACCACCACACGAATCGGCTTACCGGTAACCCCCACCCATTCGCCGCTGCGCACCTTCTCGGCGAAGGCATACATCCGCTCCAGCACCTCGTGCACCTGGGGCACAACATCGACGCCCTCCACCTCCAGGTGGGCATCGGTGGGCAAACGCAAGGCGGTGTGCAGCACGGAACGGTTCTCGGTGGTGTTGATCCGCTCACCGGCAAACATTGCATCGCGGTGTTCGGGCACACCGGTTTCCTCGGCCAGGGCCACCAACGCATCGCGCACCTCGTCGGTGAGGTAATTTTTCGACAGATCCGCGAAGAGGTCAGCGGCCCGCACCGTGAACCGGGATGCCCGGTCTGGGTCGTCGGCGAACCAAGTCCGGAAGTCGACGGCCAGCCCATTCTTCAGCTCTGAAAGCCGTGACCAGGCCTGGGTAGTAGTGGGATCAACCGGAGTGCGCATGGCATAAGCCTAGGTGTTCCCCCTGGCGGGTTCCACTTCACATGCTGGCGTAGACATCTTCGTAACATGACGAAGGGCACCCCATCGGAGTGCCCTTCGCAGAAGATCCGGAATCAGCCAACGCGGCGAACGGTGGTGACCGAGAACTGGGAAACTGGGGAAACTACGACCCCGACACCCTCGGTGGCCGCATGGACCATCTGGCCCCCACCGATGTACATGCCGACGTGGCCGCCACCGTAGGAGATGATCAGATCGCCGGGCATCATGGCCGATGGGGAGACCGCGCTACCCACGCTCATCTGCCCCTGGGAAGTACGAGGCAAGGAGATGCCTGCCTGCTTGAAGGAGTAGACCATCAGGCCAGAACAATCGAAAGCATTCGGGCCAGTCGCACCGTAAACGTAGGGTTTGCCGACCTGGGCCATAGCGACATTGAGTGCGGTCTGCACGGCTTCCGAGGAAGCAGCACCTGCGACCGCATTGTTGCTCACCGTCACATCTCCGGCGCCCGGGCGGCTGGCCGAGTTACCCGACGAAGTGTTGGAGCTTTGAGCCGCGCTAGCGGCCTGAGCCTTGCGGTCTGCCTCGGCCTTCTCGGCGGCCTTGCGGTCTGCCTCCGCCTTCTCGGCGGCCTTGCGGTCAGCCTCCGCCTTCTCGGCAACCTTCTGGTCGCCGGCAGCCAAGGCCGCGTTGGCGGCCTCAAGCTGGGAAGCGTAGGACTGGGCAGCAGTGGCCTGGGCGTCGGCAGCGGCCGACAGGTAGGCATTGGCGGCAGCGCCAGATTCGCTCATTGCCTCCAGCGTCGCGGGATCCTGAAGAGCCCGGCGGGCGGTGTCGCGGGAGATAGAAGCATTTTGCTCACGGTCCACATTGGGTTGCGCAGCGGATTCCGCGTTGGCGACCTGTGGGACCACCAGCACAGCCCCGGCAGAAGCGAAGGCTGCGACACCCATCAGGGAACGCTGCACCTTGCTGCTATTGCGCAGGAAAGCCGGGACAGTGACGGAAAACTTGGGGAGCGCGCGCGACGAGTTCAGCGATTCGGCGGGCTCGAAGGAAAAGGACGATGCCTTCGCAGTCTGGACAGAGACCAGAGTGTCATCGAAGATCGGGTCTAGATCGCCGAGTGAACGGCGAGCGGGAGCGGTGCCGATGGCATACTGCTCGTCGACGACCTCGGTCGAGGCCCTGCGTGCGGTCATGCGGGTACTCCTGTCGTGGTTCCTAAAAAGATTCTAAGAGTTCCGTGAAAGACACACAAGTGAATCGAAGGAATCATGGCAACCAACTGCGAATCGCACCTTGACACCCTGGGGAAAGCTCTCTCACAAGCTCATTTCGGCAAGTCGATGCACCCAGGGTAGGAAAACCGGAAGCGCCCTGATCCCGCCAGGAGAGGGTCCATCGGGGTTGGCACCCCTTATAGCGACACCCCGAACGGTGGACCGGATCGTCTGGCGTCATCGCCCGGCTGCTCCTTGACGAAAGCTGGCTGGGTTTGGTTCCAGAGCCAAAGCCAATTCGGCCTACTGACGCGAGCCGGTGGCCAAGACCAGCGGACGGATCCTGGTGCGCAGGGCGTTGAGATTTCCCCCGCCCATGGCGTCACCCAGCACCCGCGTGGAGCACACAACCATCGAACCGGCCTGCACCCAGGCATGTGCAGCAGATGCATCATCGATCCCGCGGGCCCACAACACGGCCTCGTCGCCGACCTGCTCGCGCAAGAGTCCCGGATATCCCTCACCGAAAGCCTGCGCCCCGATCACCTGGACCGCAGCTACCCCACTGGCCCACGCCTCGGCCACCTCACGCGGGGTCATCGCCCCAGCGACGGCGGGCACTCCGGCCTTCGCTAGCAACGACCAACATCGCGGATCAGTGTTCGTCATGGCGAATTCGGCACCTGTGAGGGAATCCACCTCACCCGCCGCGCGCAGGGCGTGGACTCCCAGACGGATACGGGAGGTAAAGATCTCCGCAAGTCGGCGTCCTAGTTCACCGCTCGCTGGAGTGGAGAACCATTCGACGCCCTCTTGGACCAGCACTTCCACAGGCGCGATAGCGTCGTCGAGCGGCACCTCGGGTAACGCGACGACCAAACCCGCACCACGCAACCCGGCAGGCAGTTCCGGACGACTCTCCATGGCCTTATCATCCCACCACCCACAATGACCTGAGGCGATGAGTTCACCACAGTTGGATCTTCCTGGTCACCACTGCAGGTGTTGCATCAGGCGGTCCGCACGCCGACTCATCCAGCCGTGGAAGAATCGAGCCGTGCCCAGCCATCCACTCGCCGATCTGTTGGACCGTCTCGGTCCTCACCCAGACCCCGATGCTCTCTTCGATGCCTTCGAGGCCTGGACCAGCGCCGGTGGCATCAAGCTTTACCCCCACCAGGTGGACGCACTGGTGGCAACCTTGCAGGGCGCGAACACCATCATCACCACCCCTACAGGTTCGGGAAAGTCGATGATCGCCACCGCCGCACATGTCGTCACCCTGGCGAATCGCGGCCGGGCCTACTACACGGCCCCGATCAAGGCGCTGGTCTCGGAGAAATTCTTCGCCTGGGTCGACGAATTTGGCCCCGACCTGGTTGGCATGGTGACCGGGGATGCCTCGGTGAACCCAGATGCCCCGATCATCTGCTGCACTGCTGAGATCCTGGCGAACATCGCCTTGCGCGAGGGGTCACGAGCCGACGTCGCCATGGTGGTGGCCGACGAATATCACTTCGTCGCGGATCCAGACCGCGGCTGGGCCTGGCAGGTGGCCACCAGCGAGCTACCCCAGGCCCAGTTCATGGTGATGTCGGCAACCCTGGGCGATACCTCGGCCCTGGAAGCCGCCCTCACTCGGCGCACCGGACGCGAGACCATCGTGATGAGCGGGGTCGCTCGCCCCGTCCCACTGGTGTTCAACTGGTCTTTGGACCCACTGTCGGAAACTCTCACCGAGTTGGTGCACACCAACTCATCACCGGTCTATCTGGTACATCCCTCACAGGCCTCGGCCACCGAGGCTGCGCAAGGCCTGATGTCGGTCAGGCTCGTCGGCACCGAACAGCGACGCGCCATCAGTGATGCGATTGGTCACTTCCGTTTTGCTCGCGGCTTCGGGGCCACCTTGTCGAAGATGTTGCCGATGGGTATCGGGGTACACCACGCGGGGCTACTGCCCAAATACCGTCGCCTGGTGGAAACCCTCGCCCAGCAAGGGCTGTTGAAGGTGATCTGCGGCACCGACACCTTGGGAGTGGGAATCAATGTGCCGATCCGCACTGTGGTGTTCACCACCTTGTCCAAATTCGACGGGCGACGCCAACGGCTGATGCGGGCCCGGGAGTTCCACCAGATCGCGGGACGTGCGGGACGGCCCGGCTACGACCCAGTGGGCAATGTCGTCGTCCAGGCCCCGGAGTACCAGATTGAGAACGCCCGCATCCTGGCCAAGCATGCCGGGGATGAGAAGAAACTGAAATCGGTGCGTCGCAAGAAGCCACCGGAGGGTGTGGTCAATTACACCGAGGCATCCTACGAGAAGCTGATCAATGCGGCACCCGAAACCCTGCATCCCCGCCTGCGGATCACCCATGCCATGCTGCTCAATCTCCTGGAACGTGACGAGGACACCGGAATCGCAGTGCACCACGTGGTGACCGAGGCAATTGGTGATCCGAAGGCCCAGCGAGCCCAGTTGCGTCGTGCCGTGGCCCTGGGACGCTCGCTGTTGGAGGCAGGTGTGGTGGTGCGCCGCGACAATCCCACCTCCGGCGGACGCCGCCATGATCTGTCGGGAGCATTGCAGGACGATTTCGCCCTGAACCAGCCGTTGAGCGCCTTCGCGATGCGGGCCATCGAAATGCTCGATCCCGATTCCGGCGATCACGCCCTCGACGTCGTCTCGGTCATTGAGGCGACCCTGGAGGATCCGATGGCCGTGCTGTGGGCCCAGGAGCACAAGGCCCGCGGGGAGATGGTCGGCGAGCTCAAGGCCGAAGGCTATGACTACGAAGAGCGCCAGGCAATCCTCGAAGAAATCACTTGGCCCCAACCACTAGCCCAAGAACTCGGCGAAGTGCATCAGAGCTTCGCCAAAGACCATCCCTGGCTGGTGGCACACCCGCTGCACCCGAAATCGGTGGTGCGCGACATGGTGGAGCGAGCCATGACTTTCACTGAGTTCATCGCCCACTACAAACTGCAACGCTCTGAGGGACTGGTATTGCGCTACCTCTCCGACGCCTGGCGGGCACTGCGCCAAACAGTGCCGCCGCCGGCCACCACCGAGGAATTGGAGGATCTGATCGTGTGGCTGGGCGAGACGGTCCGTGCCACCGATTCCTCCTTGGTCGACGAATGGGAGGCCTTGGCCAATCCGGATTCCACGACAGTAGCCGGACAGGCCCGGCAGACCTCGGAGGTGCGTCCGCTCACCGGCAACCTACGGGCGTTCACCGTGATGGTGCGCAATGCGATGTTCCGCCGCATTCAATTGGCGGCAGCCGACGACCCGGATGGGCTGGCCGAGTTGGACTCCCCGCACGACGGGACCAGTTTCACTGGTGACGACTGGGATGAGGCCCTCGCAGACTACTGGGACGAGCACGACGACATCGGCACCGGCGCCGAGGCCCGCTCACCCGGGTTATTGTCGATCACTACCGACGACGAGTTGTGGCAGGTGCGCCAGACCGTCGACGACCCGCAGGGAAATCACGACTGGGTGATCAGTGCCGTGGTCGATCCGGTAGCCAGCGACGAGGCCGGGGAACTGGTCTGCTGGGTGACCGATTTCACCAGATTGGACTGAAGCTTTCACCGGATTGCCGACAAGGCCTGAGTCCATTACCCAGGGTAACCTTCCTGAATCCATCAAGGCGACCGAAGAGACCGGATGACGGCCAGCTCAGAAGGCATTACCCGTTGCCAGAGATAAATACAGATCTCTTGACCTCAAGACACGATTCCATCACAAAATCGTGAATAATTCGCTTCCCGGCCCGTGTTGGCGGTAGAAACTGGCCCATATGGTCAATGCGGGACCCCGCTCAACCAGATACACGATAGGAAACCATATGCGCAAGCAATTCCGCGTCGCAGCTGCGACGTCCGCCGCTGTGCTCGCCCTGGCAATGACCGCCTGTGGCAGCGGCTCCGGCGGCTCCGGTGAATCCACCGGAATCACCGTCCGTGGCTGTACTCCCAAGAACTCGTTGATCCCGGGTAACACCACCGAAACCTGCGGTGGCAACATGCTTGAGGCGATCACATCCCAGCTGATCCGCTACAACACCGAGACGTCGGCCCCGGAGATGGACATCGCCGAGTCGATCGAGACCTCGGACAACGTGCACTTCACCGTCAAGCTGAAGCAGGGCTACAAGTTCCACGACGGCACCGAGGTGAAGGCCGAGAACTTCGTGAAGGCCTGGAATTACACCGCCGCCTACGCCAATGGCCAGGGCGGAGCCTCCTTCATGTCGGTATTCAAGGGTGCCGATGTGATCGGCGCCGAGGGCGCCACCGCTACCGAGATGGATGGGTTGAAGGTCGTCGACGACTACACCTTCACCATCGAGACCGCCACCCCGGTGTCGAACCTGCCGATCCGTCTCGGCTACACCGCATTCTCCCCGCTGCCTGATTCGTTCTTCGCTGATCCCGAGGCCTACGGCAAGATGCCGGTCGGCTCCGGCCCGTTCAAGTTCGTCTCTGGTGACAACCAGCAGTATGTCCTGGAGAAGTTCGCCGACTACTCTGGCCCTGAGGCCGCTAAGGTGGATTCGATCACCTTCCGCGTCTACACCGATTCCCAAGCGGCCTACAACGATGTGGTGGCTAACCAACTCGACTTCACCGATGAGATTCCGAGCTCCTTCCTGGTGGACAACCAGTTCCAGAGTCAGTTGGGGGATCGTTCGATGCAGCGCGAGACCCTGCGCTACGCGGGCCTAGTGTTCTCACCCAACGACCCGCAGCTGGCCAGCAACCTGAAGCTGCGCCAGGCGATCTCCAAGTCGATTGATCGTCAGCTGGTGACCGAACAGATCCTCAACGGTGCCGCCAAGCCAGCCCATGGCTGGGCACCGAAGACCGTCAATGGTGCGACCGATACCGCCTGCGGCGAGTTCTGCGATTACGATCCTGAGGCTGCCAAGGCTCTCTACGACGAGTCGGGTGGCTACAGCGGCACCCTGACCATCACGGTGAACGGAGATGCCTCCCACAGGGACTGGGCCGAGGCCGTCTGCAACTCGATCCGCGGAGCCATCGGCCTCGACTGCGTGGTCGTCGCCACTCCCAACTTCGATGAATACCAGAAGCAGATCAAGGACCGTACCGTCATGGGTCTGATGCGTCAGGGCTGGCAGGGCGATTACCCCTCGATCGAGAATTTCCTCGCCCCGCTGTACCAGACTGGCGGCGAATCCAACTGGGCCCGCTACTCGAATCCCGAGTTCGAAGCCCTGCTGACCCAAGCCGCCGCTGCCTCGACCGAGGAGGAAGCCAACAAGCTCTACGGTGAGGCCGAGGCGAAGCTCGCCGCCGATCTACCGACCACCCCGTTGTGGTACCCGATGACTTCTGTCGGCTGGTCCAACCGGCTGGAGAACGTGGCTGTAAACGCCTTCGGCGGTCTCGACTATTCCGCAGTCAAGGTGAAGTGACCTGCTGGAAGTCGCAGTAACCACGGCAACACCGGTCGGCCACCGACTCGCTCGGTGGCCGACCGGTGCCGTATTGGCCTAAAGTGCCACGTTGGAAACGAATGTGAAGGTGGGACGGTCATGGGTACCTACGTCCTGAGAAGGATTTTGCAGATGATCCCGGTGATCATCGGCACGACCTTCCTCATCTACTGGATGGTCTTCTCGCTCGGCGACCCCACCATTGGGCGCTGCGGCGAACGCCCCTGCCCCCAGGCATATGTGGACAAGATCCATGCGGAATACAACCTCGACCAGCCGTTGATCATCCAGTACGTCCGCTACTTAGGAAAGGTGCTCCATGGTGATTTCGGCACCTCCTTCAACGGCACCACAGTCGCCGATCAACTGATGAACCGCTGGCCGGTCACCTTCAAAGTTGCCATCATCGCAATCATCTTCGAGGCCCTCATCGGCATCGCCGCAGGCATCCTCGCTGGACTGCGCCGCCGATCCTTCTGGGATTCCCTGGTCTTCGTCAGCACCTTGGTGATCATCTCCATCCCATCCTTCGTTCTCGGCTCGGTGGCTCAGATGGTCTTTGGCGTGAAACTGCAGTGGTTTGCCGTCACAGCAACACAGGGAACGTGGAACCAGTTGCTGTTACCCGGCCTGGTGCTGGGGTCGTTGTCAATGGCCTACATCGCTCGGTTAACCCGCAACTCCCTAGCCGACAACCTTTCCAGTGATTTCGTACGCACCGCCCGCGCCAAGGGACTGTCGAACGGGCGGATCGTCGGTATCCACACCTTCCGCAATTCACTCATTCCGGTGGTCACTTTCATCGGAGCCGACTTCGGCGCCCTGATGGGTGGTGCGATCGTCACCGAGCGCATCTTCAACATTCCCGGGATCGGGGGTTATGTCTTCCAATCGATCCAGACCAAGGACGCCACCGCCGTCGTCGGCACTATCACGATGCTGGTACTGGTGTTTTTGGTGATGAACCTGATCGTCGACCTGTTGTACGGCGCTCTCGATCCGAGGATTGGCCATGAGTGAGATGAATCCTGTCACCGGCGACGCAGCGACGACCAAGGAGGGCACCAGCACAGCCGCGGAACCTGGACCGGATGGTGCGAATGCCGTCCCGACCAGGGAACGGGCCCGTTCCTTAGGCCGGGATGCCTGGGAGGAACTGCGCAAACGCCCGTCGTTCTGGTTCTCCACGGCACTGATCATGATCATGATCATCATGGCCCTGTTCCCGCAGTTGTTCACCGCCCTTGCCCCGCAGTCAGATCCGCGGGCAGCCGACCTGTCGCGGGCCCGCCAGGCCCCGTCGGGAGACGCCTGGTTCGGCTTCGATGGGCAGGGCTATGACATCTACGCCCGCACCATCTACGGGGCACGTGCCTCGATCCTCGTCGGCGTGCTGACCACCGTCGGCACGCTGCTGCTGGGCAGCATTATTGGCTTGGTTGCCGGGTTCCGCGGCGGCTGGCTTGATGCCCTGCTGTCGCGCGTCGGTGAGATCTTCTGGGCCATCCCGTTGCTGCTGGGTGGTGTGCTGTTCATGACCTCCTTCCCCTCCGGCCTGGACACCCCCTACAGCGTGGTGGTCGGCAAGGTGGTCTTCGTGCTGACCATCCTCGGATGGCCTCGTATCGCCCGCATCATGCGCTCGGCAGTACTACAGGTGAAACCGCTGGACTACGTGCAGGCGGCCCGCGCCTTAGGAGCCTCCCCGCTGCGGATCGTACTGAAGCATGTGCTACCCAATGCCTTCACCTCGGTGATCGTGGTGGCCACCATCGATCTTGGCGCCTATATCGCCACCGAGGCGACTTTGTCGTTCCTGGGCATCGGCCTGCAACCGCCGGTGGTTTCCTGGGGTATCGCAATTTCGAACGCCTCGGGCCTCGGCCTGCTGCAATCCGCCCCCCACATGCTGCTGTTCCCGTCGGTCTTCTTGTCGGTGACGGTGCTCGCTTTCATCATGCTCGGCGACGCCGTGCGTGATGCCTTCGATCCGAAGGGACGTTGACAATGGCGAAGAACAAGCAGATTCGCGAACCTGAGGGGTTCGCCACCTGGACTCCCAGCGATGGGCATCTGCTCGACGTGCGGAACCTGAACGTCGAATTCAACACCCGTGACGGAAAAGCCAAGGCGATCAACGGCGCATCCTTCCACCTCGACCGGGGTGAGACTCTGGCGATCCTGGGCGAGTCGGGCTCCGGGAAGTCGGTGACCGCGCAGACCATCATGGGCATCCTGGATTCCCCGCCGGCCTCGGTGACCGGGGGTGAGATCCTGTTCCGCGGCGTCGACTTGTTGAAGCTGCCTGAGGAGCAGCGCCGGGTGGTGCGCGGCCGCAAGATCGCGATGATTTTCCAGGACGCGCTGTCGGCGCTGAACCCGGTGTTCACCGTGGGGTGGCAGATCGCCGAGATGTTCCGGGTGCACCGCGGCTGTTCGAAGGCCGAGGCGAAGGACATGGCCATCAAGCTGATGGAGCGGGTGAATATTCCGGGCGCTGCGGCCCGGTACGGCAATTTCCCGCACCAATTCTCCGGCGGCATGCGCCAGCGCATCATGATCGCGATGTCGATCGCGTTGGATCCGGAGATTCTTATCGCCGATGAGCCGACCACCGCCCTCGATGTGACGGTGCAGGCCCAGATCATGGAATTGCTCAAGGAGCTCCAGGCCGAGACCGGTACCGGTTTGATCCTCATCACCCACGACTTGGGCGTGGTGGCCGACGTCGCCGACCGGATCAACGTGATGTATGCGGGGCGTATTGTCGAGCAGGCCGAGGCGAAGGAACTGTATGCCTCCCCGGCACACCCCTATTCGGAGGGCCTGCTGAACTCGATTCCCCGCTTGGATCAGTCCACCGGGCAGCTGGTGGCGATCGGTGGCCTGCCCCCGAACCTGACGAAGATTCCCGAAGGCTGCGCCTTCAACCCGCGATGCCGTTATGCACAGGATGTCTGCCGCACCGGTGAGGTGCCACCGCTGGTCGATCTGGGTGGGAACCGCTCGTCGGCCTGCCATTTCGTCAGCGAGCTGGTGGCCGGGACCCTGCAGCCCAATGGGTTGCAGGTGGTGACCGGGATACGGCCTGCGGTGGCCGAGGAGAACGGAGACCAGGCATGAGTGAGGTCGTCCTTGAGGCCCGAGATCTGAAAAAGTACTACCCGGTGAAAAAGGGTGTACTGCAACGCACCATCGGTCACGTGAAGGCCGTCGACAAGGTGAGTTTCGAGCTGCACGCCGGGGAAACCCTCGGGATCGTCGGCGAATCTGGCTGCGGCAAGTCGACGCTGGGTCGGCTGCTGGTGCAGTTGGAGCGTCCCACCGAGGGCAAGGTGTTGCTGGAGGGGCGGGAGCTGAAGACCGACCAGGAATTGCGGGAGATGCGCCGCGATGTGCAGATCGTTTTCCAGGACCCCTACACCTCGCTGAATCCACGCATGACGGTGGGCGATATCATCGCCGAGCCGTTGTTGATCCACAAGAAGGATCTGGGGCTCAAGGGCACCGAGCGGGCCCGGGTGCAAGAGCTGCTAGAACAGGTGGGTCTGAACCCGGAGCACATCAACCGCTATCCACACCAGTTCTCGGGTGGCCAGCGGCAACGCATCGGCATTGCCCGGGGTATCGCGCTGAATCCAAAGGTGCTGGTCTGCGACGAGCCGGTGTCGGCCCTCGATGTGTCGGTGCAAGCCCAGGTGGTGAACCTGCTGGAGCGCCTGCAGCGCGAACTGGGGCTGGCCTATGTGTTCATCGCCCATGACCTCGCGGTGGTACGGCACATCTCGCACCGAGTAGCGGTGATGTATCTGGGGCAGATCGCCGAGCAGGGTGAGGCCGACCAGATCTACTCGCATCCGATGCATCCCTACACCCAAGCCCTCATGTCGGCGGCCCCGGTGCCCGATCCGGTTATCCAGGCCCAGCGGGAACGTATCGTGCTGTCCGGCGACGTACCTTCCCCCGCAAACCCGCCTACCGGATGCCGCTTCCACACGCGCTGCTGGAAAGCGAAGACGGGCACCTGCGACGTGAACGTGCCGGTGCTTGAGCACAAGGGCAAAGCCGACCACATGGTGGCCTGCCACTTCGCCGAGGAGCTAACCTCGGTCACCGCATGACCACATGCTTTTCCGATGCGACCGGGTCATGCGTTAGCAGCCCGGTCGTTTTCGTTGTGTCCTGGTCCCACCCTGCGCGACACGGTGCCAGTGATGTCGCTGTCGGATCACTTCGGGCGAAGCAGCAGCCACAGGGTTTATCTCCCTGGAATCTGTTTTGCCGCTCCGGATGGGCCCGTGCTAGGCTCATCAAGCTGCCTCGATGAGGGGCAGCAATGCGCGAGTGGCGGAATGGCAGACGCGCTGGCTTCAGGTGCCAGTGCCCGTTAGGGCGTGGAGGTTCAACTCCTCTCTCGCGCACCACGGCTATCGATACGGTGGCCAGTTTTCTCCTGTGAAAGTCCTGATTCGGCTTCTGCGGATCAAGGGTTTTGCGTTCCAGGGTTCGCCTATGCTCTTCGGTCCTCGGCTCAGGTCCCCAACAGTCATCCAGCCTGGGTCCGTGTGGGCAGAGGGGTGCCTCTATGCGATGTGTCAAGCGGCTGCGGGTGACTGCCGATGGCTGTGGATCGTAGAGGGTTCAATCCCGAATCATGGCGTGAAGGGTCAGGATGTGGCGGTGGGCCAGGGATAGGACGGCCTGATTGTGACGCTTTCCCTGCTCGTGTTTGCGCTGGTAGCAGGCCTGGCTAACGGGGTCGGAGCGTAGCGAGGCGAAAACGGATAGGAACATGGTGCGCTTAAGCCTCTTGTTGCCGCCGTGAAAGGAGTGTTCACCACGGACCGATGAGCCGGATCGGCGTGTGACGGGAGCGAGCTCGGCGTAGGAGGCCCAGCTGCGCACCGGTGTTGAAGCTTTTGCCAGGGTCTCGGCCAGGAAGACGGCGGCGGTCCTGACCCCCGATCCTGGGCATGGAGGTCAGGACCTGGTAAAGAGGGTAGGTCCGCCAGGGTCTCGACCTGGTGCGGCGACATCAGCCCGCTGGGCGTGCAGGGCGATGAGCTGGTGAGCCAGGTGGGGCAATACCTCCGGATCATCTACGGACAGGGGCGAGACATCATGCCCACAGTAACTGGCCCAGCCCCCGGCACCTATCACCAGGAGCTACTAACAAGGTAATGGGCAGTTCATGGCTGTCCCTCTGCCCCTTTGTGTCTGACTGTGGCTTGTTGTTACAAGGCCTGCACCCGATAGCCATCCGCTAGCGTTGTCGGGTCGGCTGGGTGCACTCGGCACCAATGTCACTGTCGTGGTGTCAGTGGTGAGATTGGGTGCGCCTGGCGAGGTCAAATCAAGCCAAACCATGGGACTGGTTTCGACCGTGTGAGTATCCTAGTCGTAGCGGCCTACGACAGATGCACATCGGCCAGATCGAATGGAGCCAGCGTGATCTCAGCCTGCACAAGATCGTACGCATCGCCGACGGGCTGAAAAATGATCCAGAGGAGTTGGTGCAGAGGTTGAGGGAGGTAACTTGGATGACCTAACCCCGCCTGATGGGCGCTCTCCTCGCAACAACACTCGCCCTCCTTCATCATCACAAAGATGATCCCGCACTGGTTGGAAAACTGAAACTCGAGGGAGGATTGTAAGAAAAATGTAATACGACTACTTAGCGAACCCCCGCGATGTCGTGCAGACCAGAAACTGGTCACCGGCGATAAGGAACAACAACCAGCAATCGCATACCATATGGTATACTGATGCATGAAACAGAAAAATCTATCATGCGTAATTTTAGTACACTTTTTATCATTGGAAATGGTTTTGATATAAGCCATGAACTACAAACAAGTTATGCAAAATTTAAGGAGTACCTAGCAAAAAAATATGGGGAGTTCGAGGGACACTTTATACCAAGCATCGGCATGTTACCTCGAGGCGAGGAGGTTGCCGATCTAAAGGATGTCGCCCAAGTTCTTTTGGGAGCGCTCGAGACCACTGATTCAGAGGAATGGAATAATTTCGAGGATTTGCTAGCAAAAATAGATTTCGGCTATTTTCACGATGCTGTGGAAATCCCACTAGACGCCGAAGGCTTTCCAACTCCGCACGCCAGATACGTCATGGAGGATGAATCTAATGCTCTTCTTATCGCTTTCACTCAAGTTGAAGAGCTCTTAGCCAAATGGCTAGAAGACACTGTCATACGTACAAAAAAAGCACTAGCTCCCATCTACAATTTTCAAGAACTTGCCCCAAGCAACACCGGTTATCTATCCTTCAACTATACAGACACCTTGGAAGAGATTTACGATATCCAAAATGTTCTACACATCCACGGAAGACTAACGCACTCAGAAAGACTTATTTTTGGCTCCCAGAAAGAGGGAGTTAGCGAACAGACAGGATGGCACCAATGGGACAATAAAATCTCTTCAATTCACTAAATCCTGCAAAAAGACGTGACAGTTCAGCTAGAACTTCACCGAAATTTTTTCGACAAGATAGGCAGTCAGACCACGCGAGTATTGAGTGGTGGATTTTCAATGGGGAGCGCTGATACTGAGTATCTTGAGCGAATTTGCCGGGACTTACCCGGCACCGCAGAATGGTATGTTTCTGAATTCGAGTATACGGAAAATGGTGGCAAGCCATTCAAATACAAGTGTGCAAAGTTGCGGGAAGCCGGATTCCTCGGTCCTGTCGGTTATTTTGAGCCGAAGTCTGGTCAGCTTCATATAGATTCTAGCAATTAGGGTAATTTTGTTGCTCATGACGCAGTTGATGATTCTGCAAAGCCCAGACTTGTGAAGAATGGAATTGAGGTTAAGCCCACCGTGCTGAGAAACCTATAACAAAATTTGTAGTGTTACATGTTTCGCAGGCAGTCCGAGAGCAGAATTCATCGAATCGCGAGATTAGGCCTGTATCGCGTTGCATCGAAGCACGGTGAGATTTTAAGCAGCAGGTCGTGTTGGAGGTCATTGAGAAGCTCGCACGCTCATTGAGCTCTGCTACAATTAGATCAAGCTCATTCCCCGATCGAGCACCACACCTTGAACTAGGACCATCAGGAAACAAGGAAAATTAAGGCAGCAGCCTAAACCACAATCCAAGTTTGCTACCGCTCACAAGACCTTAACAGTCGGCACCACACTACTTGATTGGTTCCAGCACACCGTGCATCTGCTCACGATAATCGAGTTGATCGCCGAAATTCATCGTGCTCACCTTCCAACTCAACTTCCCATCCGGCGTACCAGTAAAAATCA
>ERZ772986.863-NODE-863-length-18273-cov-3.668954_pt1 | contig 18273 bp, 9 predicted proteins | sample MGYA00511898_ERZ772986 | MGnify/ENA primary metagenome ERZ772986 (study PRJEB29015, sample SAMEA2737934) | human oral metagenome | biome: human oral; feature: human-associated habitat; material: dental | place: China | collected 2148 ... | reverse complement strand
TTAAGGAGTTAGGGAGTTAAGGAGTTAAGCCAAATGCGTTGTTGAACAGAGGATAACTATCGTGGGGAGTTAGGGAGTTAAGCCGTATGCGTTGTTGCACAGGGGATGACCATCTTGTTAGTAAGTCGCAGCCTTAGTTGTTTCGAGCCTCGTTGTTTAACCAAGCTATTGGCTTAACTCCTTAACTCCCTAACTCCTTAACTCCTCGAATAAACTCCTCATTCTATCCTCCCCTTTCCACCGTAATCATCCTTTGATAATCCTTCACTCGAAACACGAAACGAGTGTTGGCAGGAAGTTTTTTAATGGGTACACTGATGTACACGCGTTGCGAATAATACTGCGGAACACCATTCTGACCATGCGCAAGGTGCATATATAAGATGTGTTCGCCAGCTGCGGTAGTAACTAACGAGTCGCGAACAACCCCTATTCGCTGCTTTCTATCGGGCTCGTCTGTTCGCCCTACCTTCAAGGCAAAGCCTATGTTGAAGTACTTTCTGTTCTTACTAACCCATGCACTCTCGAACGTTACGGGGTCGGTGGGCCACGTCGTGCTGTCTGAAAGCGAAACAACTGGGATGGGAACAATACTCCTGGGGTTGACGTTTGCCCCGCGTTGGTCGTAATAATACAGCACGCGATAAACGCTATCGGCCTTTGCCAACGCCTTATTTGATGTGTTCGGGGGAAATCGGAGCGTGTCTCCATCATCCGTTACGGCAAAGGCAAGCTTGGCATTGGCTGTGGTGTGAGCCTCTGCGAAGTGGGCCTTCAAGTACGAATTACTACCATCGCCCGTGTCGTAACTATCGGTCTCGCACGCCGAAAGGGTGGTAAGCGCAACAAGCACAACCACGGAAACCCCACCTAGGAACAAGCGTGCGAGTGGCGATATGACTTTACGAGCGTTCATCATACGGAGCGTTGGTTAATCAAGGGGTTGGCGTACATCTCGAGCATGCGTTGTCGCAGGAAGGTTTCGTCCTTCTGCGGAAGGCTTATCTTAGCCATCTGACCCTCCAAATACTTCTCGAACGTGGCCTGCTCTTCGGCTGTAAAGGCGTTGTCTGCACCCTTTTCGCCCGTAAGTAGATACAGCGCAACGTGGTTTCCGGGGTAAATACGATAGTTACGATAAATCTCTTGGTCGATGTGTTGGGCCACAGCAGCAAACAAGTCGCCTTTGGGCATGTCGCGATCCAACGTAGAGAGGAAACCGTCTATGCACGGTGCGCAATGGTAATGAATAGCCCCCTTGTAACCAACAATACCCGTTTGCATGCTCAGCACATCGTCTTGTGCACTCTTCTTAAAGTCGGGCGTATCGCGTTTCTGCTGCATTTCCTTGGCTTTAAGGAAATCGCAGGGGTCGTACTCGTACGAAATGGCCAGCGGCACAATGTGCAAGTCGGCCAATCGGTCAACAATGTCGCCCTCGCCACCAATGGCCATCATCTTCAACACGGCCTCTTGGGTGCGGTCGTTAGAGTCTTTCGCCCGCCCTTCGCGTTGTGCAATCCATACGTTCTCGTTCTTCTCGTTGATGGCGTAGTGCATATACTCCGACAACAACTTGCTAGACGCCAGCATTTGGCGGATAGGCAGGTTGCGTTCTACGATAAACGACTTGTTTACGCGCACCAAATCCCTCACCCACGGCAGGGAAAGCAGGTTGTCGCCAATGGCTATTTCGCATGTGGTAGAGAAGCCGTTGTCGATAAGGAACTTGGCTAAGAAAGCCGAATCGAGCACAATGTCGCGGTGATTACTTAAAAAGGTGTAGCGGCGTTGGCTGTCGATGGCCGTACTATCCATGCTCCCACCACTGCTTGCTTTGGCCAACAGGTTTGCCAAAAAGGGGTAGGCAAAGGTCTTTTGCACTTCAAGACTGGTTTTGCAAGCACGCAGTTGTTGCGCGAAAAGCGAGAAAGGCAGCTGCGGAAAGATGTAAGTTATCACAGACTCGAACTGCTTATCGGCCAAAAGTCGGTCGAAAGCGGCGGGCAGCTCTTCGGCATCAAAAGGCCGAATGGTTGCGAATTTCTCTAGATAGTTATTGGATTGCATGTTATGTAGATGATAAGATGACAGCCTCTACTCCCCCTAAACAAAGTAACTGAAAAGCGATTCACATCGCTACCTAGCCATTCTATAAAATTAAACTAAACATTCTTACGTGGGGAGCGAGGCTGTCGAAATTATACGTTTTGGGCGTGTCAGCGCGACAAGGGGGTTAGAATTGGTTCTCCACAATGTCGCTCAACACGTCTTTCATTTCCATTCCAGCGGCGCGCACTTGCTGTGGAATAAAGCTAGTGGGCGTCATTCCAGGCGTGGTGTTCACCTCAATGAGGTTTATCTTATCCGTCCCGTCGGGTTCCTTGGTTAGGATATAGTCGATGCGGATAATGCCGTTGCAGCCTAGCAGTTCGTAGATGCGCGCCGTTTCGTCGGCCACCCTGCGCGCCGTTTCGTCGGCAATGCGAGCAGGCGTAATCTCTTCCACCTGTCCGTTATACTTCGCATCGTAGTCGAAAAACTCGTTGTGGCTCACCACTTCTGTTGCTGGCAGCACCTTCGTTTCGCCCTTTACGCGATAGCATCCCACCGAAATCTCGGTGCCATCGAGGAAGGATTCAATCACGGCGGAGTCGTCTTCCATCAACGCTTTGCGCAATGCTGGGGCCAATTGGTCTACGTTCTTCACCTTCGACACGCCGAAACTAGATCCGTCGGCAGCAGGTTTCACAAAGCAGGGCATGCCCAATTGTTCCTCAACGGCTCGTTCGTCGATGCCATACTCTTGACCGCGACGCACCAAAATACTCTTGGCCACGTTCACTCCAAAGCCACGTAGGTAGTTGTTTAGCACGTATTTGTCGAATGTTAGTGCCTCAACCAACACGCCACTAGTAGAGTAAGGCATGTCGATAAGCTCGAAATAGCCCTGCATGATGCCGTTTTCGCCCGGCGTTCCGTGAATGGTGATGTAGGCATAATCAAAGAACACGTGCGTGCCTTCGTGCTCAAAGGAGAAGTTGTTCTTGTCGATAGTGGCCTTTTCGCCGTTACCGAGGTCCACTTTCCAATTCATCCTTTCGATGTCTACGATGTAAACGTTGTACTTGTCTTTATCAAAGAACGAGTACAAGCCCCGCGCCGAGCGCAACGACACTTCGTGTTCAGACGAGTTGCCACCGCATACGATGGCAATATTTCTCTTCAAATCTTTCATATCCTTATATATCTTTTCTTCTTTAAGTTCAGTTGACGAGGGTAACGAGTTGACAAGTTGACCAGTTAACGAGTTAACAAGTTGACCAGTTGATAAGGTTACCAGTTGACCAGTTAACAAGTTTGCGAGTTGGCAAGTTAACGAGTTGACGAGTTAACAAGTTGACGAGGCTGGTGGGCGAAGCCATTTTTCACCTTTTCACCTTTTCACCCTTTCACCTTTATAAGCCTTTTCACCTTTTCACTCTTTCACCTTTATAAGCTCTTTCACGCCGTCTTATCAAACAGCCAATCCCTTGATGTAGTTGCGCCATTTGTCTAACAACTGCTCCATATCCTGTGGCAAGGGCGAGGTAAAGTCCATCTGTTGGCCCGTTGTGGGATGAACAAAGCCCAGCGTTCGGGCGTGCAAGGCCTGTCGAGGGCACAGCTTAAAGCAGTTTTGTATGTAGGCCTTGTAGGTAGACGAACGTTCGCCGCGCAATATCTCGGTGCCGCCATAACGTTCGTCGCCAAACATCGGATGCCCGATATGTTTCATGTGCGCCCTTATTTGGTGCGTGCGCCCCGTTTCGAGGATACACTCCACGAAGGTGACATACCCGAAACGTTCCAGCACGCGATAGTGGGTTACGGCCGGCTTACCCGTTTCGCTATCGGGCGGAAACACTGCCATACGCAATCTGTCGCGCGGGTCGCGCCCGATGTTTCCCTCTATACGCCCTTCGTCTTCGGCGAAGTTGGCCCACACCAAGGCGTTGTAACTGCGGTGAGTGGTCTTGTTGAAGAACTGCAACCCCAGCTTTCGCTTGGCCTCGGGTGTCTTCGCCACCACCAAAAGTCCGCTTGTATCTTTATCAATGCGGTGAACCAGCCCCACTTCGGGGTCGTTGGCATCGAACGAAGGCATGTTGCGCAGGTGCCAAGCCACGGCGTTGATTAGCGTTCCGTGGAAGTTTCCCGCGCCTGGATGCACCACCATGCCCGCCGGTTTGTTGATAACCATCAGCGCATCGTCTTCGTACACCACGTCGAGCGGTATGTCTTCGGCCTCAATGGTCGTATCGTGGTGCGGTCGGTCTAGCATCAGCGTAATCACATCGCCCGGCCTTACCTTGTAATTGCTCTTCACGGGGCGTTCGTTTACGTGCACGAAACCCGCGTCGGCGGCCTTTTGTATGCGGTTACGACTGGAATGTTGCAACCTTTCTGTCATAAATCGGTCGATACGCACGGGCACTTGTCCCCTATCCACCACTATGCGCAGGTGTTCGTACAGTTGCCCCGTGTCGTCGTCCTGTTCTTCTATCTCCTCTATATAATCGGTCATGCGTTGTTGTTGTTGAAGTGTGCCTCTCGGCCTGTCCCAATGGCGGCTTAGTTGCCCCGTTGCGGCGTTTCGGCAGGCGTAACCACGTCGAACTCGTCTACGTCGCCCTCGCCTTCCTGGTCCTCTTGTTGGTTTTTATAGTTGGGTTCCACATAGTCGATGGTCGTATCCGTTTCCGAACGCGAGCCATTCCCCACCTGCAACACCACCACAGCATCTACGGGTATCTTGTCGCCAGCAACCACATGCCGTCCGTTCACCGTAGCGCCGTACACCCATTCGCGTTCGCCCACGATGAATTGCGGTTCGCCCACCCTGAAACCCATCGCCCTAAGCTTGGCCATAGCCTCGCGCATCGAGCTGTTGTCTACGATGTCGGGCATGGTAATGGTGGGTGTGTTACCCGAGTTTACGATTACATAGACCACATGGCCCGTCTTAACGCAGTCGCCGGGCTGTGGCGATTGCTCCAAGATGCAATCCGCGGGCAGCGTCCGCACATATCCCGTATCGGTAACTTCGATAAGCAACCCCACGTTGGCCAGCATCTGTTTGGCATCGGCGAACGACTTATGTTTGATGTCGGGTATGGGTATGGCCTCGCCATGATGGGTGTAGATGTCGATACCGAACTTAGCGCCCACCACAAGTAGAACCACCACAGCCGCCATAGCCGCGAGATTTAACCAGATATATTTGCTTGTTAGTTTGCCGAAAAAATCTGATGACTTCATTTTTTATGCTATACTTAAAGGCAAAGGTAGTGCAAATAGCACAAAACACAAAGAAAAAGACAAAAAAAAGACGACTGCTACATCCTCATGCCACAGTCGCCCCACAAATTTAAGAGAGTTTTTTTATCAACGAGAGTCTGTTCTCGCTAATCATGAATAGATTGAAATATGATGTTCGCTGCCCTTTCGCAAGGGGCTTACACCACCTCTTCCCTATCCTAATAAAATGAATTGATTTCACAGAAACGATGTGGAAGAGTTCGGCTACGCACTTCGTAACCGGCTGCAAAGTTAACCAAAAAATGTGAATTTTGCAAATAAAACCAGCCTTTTGCGCAAATTTTGAAGACACATAGGCCATTTACCGCTTGACATGCGCGCGCCAAAATTCGCACGAAAGGGACAAACGAAACGTGCACCAACACGTGTTTCGGCCATGTGTTGGTGAAGTTTGTACGCCCCTGTGCCACCAAGGGCACATCACAAGGGGCAGTGCGCAAAAGACGGTTGTGCCTTGCACGTACGAAGTTTCGCGTTTAAAAGGTAGCACGCAACAGCCGCCATGCAGGTAAAGCCGCACACGCCAGCATCCGCATGGCGGTGAGCGCGCTTACATGGCGGGCATCCGTAAGTGGGGAGCTACAAGGTAGAAATCCGCAGATGGGCTGCCAATGCCGGCACACAGGCTCCGCAAATAGCACATTGGCTCCACCCAATAACGTGTCGGTTCCGTATTACAAGCAACGCCCATACGCCTGCCTTCGCCCTGTTTTCTTACCCCGCCCTGTGCGGCACACGGCCTTACGGCCCTGCTGTCCGCATGGCATCGTGTCTGTTTCCGTCGATTAGATTAATGGCTATTACTTAATGAAGCACAAATCCACCTACATCCGCGAAATAACATCTTGCATTCTCCGTGTCATCTCGTCTGGGTCGAAGGGCTCTTTAAAGGCAATAAAGATGGTGTCGTTTCCAGATATGGTGCCCAATATCTCTGCAATTCCGCCATTATCGATGTTGTAGGCGATAGAGCTGGCATAGCCCGGACGGGTTTTCATCACGCCCATGTTTCCCGAAAAGGCGATAGATTGAAAGCCCGAAACCTTCATCATCTCGCGTGCCATGCGTGGGGTGGGTATGCGCTTGTACATCGTTTCGTTAGGCAGCACATAGGTGTACCTGCCATTAATGCTGGCGGCCTTGGCCACTTTCAGCTGCTTTAAGTCACGGCTGAGCGTAGCTTGCGTGATGTTGAAACCTTCTAGGGAAAGTGCTTTCAATAGGTCTTCTTGACAGCCTATCTCCTGACTGGAGATGAGCAGTTTCAACGTTTCGAGTCGGTTGTTTTTCTCTTTCATTTCTGCATCTAATTCAAGTTAAAAAAAGCGGTTACAAAACCAAGCGCGCAACAGCAACGCCTAACACGCGCCGTGTTAATAAAATACCTTGTTCTGCAAAGGTATGTAATAAAACGACAACTTGCAAGAAAAACGTATTATTTTGTTGAAAATTCCGTTCATTTGCCCTATGTTCCTTATGTTCTTATGTCAAAAAACACCTCTATTTGTGGCGAAACACGAAAAGAATTGAGGAGTTAAGGAGTTAAGGAGTTAGGGAGTTAAGCCAAATGCTTTGTTGCAGAAGGGCTAACTATCTCGTCAACTCGTCAACTCGTCAACTTACCGTTTCTCGTCAACCCTACATCCATGTAATTTTTTCGGCATAAATTTTAACGTTATAGCTAACATTTTTTCCACCAACAGCCCACCCGACCGCAAATAATCGATTCTCGCGAAGGTTTGTTTGGGTGCAAAATGGGGTTAGAATGCGAATGCGGCAAAATGAATATTTATCATAAACAACTGCCATTTGTACCTGTTTTTGAGCCATTTGCAGCAAAATATAGTGCAATATGCCGCTAAACGCAGTGCGTTTTGGTGCTAAATGCAATGCGTTTTGATGCTAAATGCAATGCGTTTTGATGCTAAATGCAGTGCGTTTTGCTGCAAAACGCAGAGTATTTTGGTGCTAAATGCAACGCAAAATGCTGCTAAATGCGAGATGGAAAGCATAAAAATACATTGTAATGGTATAAACATAACCTCTTAGAACCATTAAAAACATGGTCTAAAAGGGCAAAACTCCTATTAAAAAGCGGCGTTTTGGGGGTTAAAAACTGGTTTTTGGCATCGGAAAAAACACGATTCGAGAACCAAATAGAAAGGTAAAACGATACTAAATACCGACAAAATGCCCGAAAAGGGACTAAAAGCGAGATCTGCAAGTCGGCTTTTAGCGGCATTTTTACTGCCCAACAGCCATAATTTTCGCTAGAACGGGTCGATGGGCAACACATCTTTTGTAAAATATAAGCACACGAATTAACAATCGTGGGCATTTGGAAAAGAGATGCCGAAACGGGCTTTTGCAAGACCCACTAAGCCACAACCGGCATGCCTGTTGGACAAAAAGGCGTGGCTGCATGGCACACGCCAACAGCGCATACCAGGCAAACCCTAATCCTCATTTGTGCCTTATTGCTGCTGCCCCTCGCCCTCCACAAGGTCTTTACGCACCAAAACGAACTTGGCTTGCTCGTGCCTTAACGCTATGGCCGACCCACGAACAATGTAAGCGATGGGGTTGCCCATGGGACTAGGCATGTCAATGCTCACCACACTACCTTTTACGAAACCTAAATCCAGCAGACGACGGCGAAGTGCTCCGCGGCAAGCTGGCGACAAGCCCACAATACGCGCCTCTTCGCCCGCTTGAAGATGGGTAAGCCTTTGTGCACGCACCTCGGGCAAGTTGTTTAGTTCCGCAGCTGTAACAGGTTGCATGTTAATGGCCTCGAGCGCCGTTATGGGTAACGAGAAATGCTCGCCCTCGTAGTCGAACATCATGGCCACGTTGTCTATCTGGGTGATGAAGATAAGCGAGTCTTTGGTCAGTCCCTTCTCGGCTATGAGCGTAAACAGCTGCTTGTCGTCGTCCTCCACATGCGTAATGCGCCACCACGACTGTGCCTCGATGGGTTCGCCGCATGTGCCTTTGTCGGCAACGGCCAACGAAGGCGTGGGTATGGGGTCGCCATGAGGGTCGAAAAGCGGGTTGCCCAACAGCGATGCAATGCGCTCTTGCTCGTCGGGCGTGATGCGGTGTTCCATGCGATGCGCCCGTTCGTGCCACTCGGACGGTGCATAACCCGAGTGCTCGGCCAAGTATTGTTCGTAGATGCGGTGGGCGCGAATGAGCCGAAGGGCGTGCATGCAACCCTTTTCGGTAAGTGCGAGCGTGTCGTTGGCAGTTAGTTCGCCGGCCAAAACCAGCGCACCCACGGTGTTGGCCATGCCTTCGCGGTTGGTTCCAAGGTCTTTTGCTGCCTCATCTACTTGCTGACGGGGCATTTCCTTACCGTGTTCGTAGATATATTTAAGGAAGTCTTCTTGCAATTCCTTTCCGTCCACATGTTTGTTGCGGGCCAGCAAACCTTTCGTTGCCGTCCACCAATGTTCCTTGTTGTTTATGGTTGTTGCCATGATATGGTTCTCCTTTTATTATTAGTTCACGAGTTGACTAGTTGACAAGTTTACGAGGTAACAAGTAAACGAGTTACCAAGCTGGCTAGTTGACAAGTTGACAAGTTGACGAGTTGACGAGTTGACGAGATAGTTGGCCCTTCTACAATAAAGCATTTGGCTTAACTCCCAACTCCTTAACTCCTCTATTAGTTAGCCCCTCTGCAACAAGGCATTTGGCTTAACTCCTTAACTCCTTAACTCCTTAAGTCCTTTAACCCCTTAAGTCCTTACTCCTTTAACTCCTCCCCTTACAACGGGTCTACATCGTAAAACACGTGCAGGGTGGCGTATTTTTTATCCTTCGCCATTTCGTTATGGGCGTATCGCAGGCATTGGCGCACCTGCTCGCCACTAAGCGACGGCTCTAACTTTAACACCAACTTGCGGATGTGCAGCGTTTTTACACGCGCCACCGCAGGCTTGTCGGGACCAAGAACGCGGTCGCCGAACAGTTGTCGCAGTCTGCTGCCCAGCTCTATCCCTGCCGTTTCGGCCACCTGTTCTTTGGCATGTTTCAGGTAGACATACACCAAGCGAAAGAACGGCGGGTACCTGAACAAACGGCGTTCTTCCAACAAGTCGGCATAGAACGCCTGATAATCGTTGCGCACCACCTGACCAATGACGGGCAGTTCGGGCGATGTTGTTTGCAGCAAAACCAATCCGCGTTTACCCTTCCTACCTGCCCTTCCGCTCACCTGCGCCATCATCATAAACGCCTGTTCGTAGGCTCTGAAGTCGGGATAGTTCAGCATGGCGTCGGCGTTTAAGATACCAACCACGCTCACTTTGTCGAAGTCTAGCCCCTTAGTAACCATCTGCGTACCGATAAGCACGTTGGTTTTGCCCTGCGAAAAATCGTGTATAATACGCTCGTATGCGTTTTTTGTGCGCGTGGTGTCAAGGTCCATACGTGCTATTTTGGCCTCTGGAAACAGCTGCGCAAACTGGTCTTCAATCTTTTCCGTGCCATAGCCACGCCCCCGCAAGTCGGTTTCGCCGCAATTGGGGCATGTCGTTGGCACAGCGTAGGTAAAGCCGCAGTAGTGGCAGGTAAGCTGATTCATATTCTTGTGCAACGTTAGCGACACGTCGCAATTGTCGCATTTGGGCACCCATCCGCAGGTGTGGCATTCTACCATTGGGGCAAAGCCGCGCCGGTTCTGAAACAGAATAACCTGCTCGCCACGTTCCAACGCACCACGAACGGCAGACAGTAAGGTCGGCGAAAAAGGCCCGTTCATCAGCTTTCGGCGGCGAAGGTCCTTCACATCCACCACCTTTATCTCGGGCAGGGCGATGTCTTTATATCGTGTGGTGAGTTCAACAAGGCCGTACTTGCCCGTTTGCGCATTGTAATAGGTCTCGGTCGAGGGCGTTGCCGTGCCCAAAAGCGTTTGCGCGCCATAGTAGTTGGCCAGCACGATGGCCGCCGAACGGGCATGATAACGCGGCGCAGGGTCTTGCTGTTTGAAACTTCCCTCGTGCTCTTCGTCGATGATGACCAGTCCAAGACGTTGAAAAGGCAAGAACACGGCACTCCTTGCACCCAGTATAACCTCGTAGGGTTCGGCAGAAAGTTGCTTTTTCCATATCTCCACACGTTCGGCATCGCTGTATCGCGAGTGGTAAATGCCCAGGCGTTTACCAAACACACGTTTCAGGCGCGAGGTCATTTGCACGGTCAATGCTATTTCGGGCAGCAGGTAAAGCACTTGTTTCTTCTCTTCCAAGGCTTTGCTGATAAGATGGATGTACACCTCGGTTTTACCGCTAGATGTTACGCCGTGCAACAGCACCACTCGCTTTTTGAGAAACTGAAACACGATGTTGTTATACGCCTCTTGCTGTGCCGCGCTCAGCGGTTTGGGCTTTTCGGAGGGTTCAGTGTCGCCGGTATTCAGTCGTCCCACCTCCTTATTATATATACGGAGTAGGCCACGGTCCACCAAAGCCTTAATGGTAGCGTTGCTAGCACCGCTCTCGTTCATCAGTTCCACGCGTGTTATCTCGACCACGGCCTGTTGCGTTTGGTTGTTTTCTAAGGTGTCCCAATGGCTGAGATGCAGGAAACAGGTGAACGCTTTGAGCTGTTGGCGCGCGCTACGCAGCATGTCGAGGGCGATGTTTAGCGTCTTATCAGTTTGGAAATTGTCGGCCAACGCCACGTAAACTTCGGTCTTGGGCTGCCACCCAGCCTCGTCTTTAAGGCCCGCAGGCAAGGCCGCAGTGTACACATCGCCGATGGGTGCCATGTAATATTGGGCTATCCATTGCCAAAGGTCTAGCTGTTGGGGCAACAACATCGGTGCCGTGTCTACCACTTGCAGCACGGCTTTGGTATCGAACGCAGGCTTTTCATCGTGCACGCGCACCGCCATAGCCGTGCAAGTTTTTGACGAACCGAACGGCACAAGCACACGAACGCCCAGCTTCACCCTTGTAGCCTGCTCGTCAGTGATGGCATAGGTGAAGTAACCCTCTAAGGGGCGGGGCAATATAACGTCTACATAGCGCATGTGCAAGGCCGTTTTTCTTTGTTCTTTTCGTTGTTCTATGCGGTTGGCTTTTGTGTTAGGCAGGGTCTGTTGCGCCGCTTTCCGCAGAGAGATGCCCCGCTTTCGGCAGAAGAATACCGAGGCCTTGGGGCAGAGATTTCCGCCCCTTCGGGTTGATGTTTCCACCGCTTTTGGCTCAGAAATTCGTCCTTTTGGAAGGGCATTCCGCCCCTTTGGAAAGCAATTTCGCAAGCAAGCCCAAACCTAACGCAAAGTTACGATTATTTATTTAACGGACTAAACGGGCGGCAAAGTTTTTCACTTTTGTTGCGCACACAAGTTTTTTATCGCCCAATTTTGCGGTACGCACATCGTTTACAGAATGTGAATTTATCGGCAAAGAATGCCTGCCGTTGAACATCTATTAACAAAACAAAGCGCCATTTGTTTAAAAAAAGCAGTATTTTTGCAAAAAATCCACAAGCTACGCCGACCGAAAAGGGCGAGATTATCTCTATTTTTTGAACATTCGCACCTGCCGTTCGGTCGCCCTATTGTCGTCAAACCCCTTTCTGATGAAGTGCTTTGTGGCAGAGGTATGCTTACTTATCCCATCGTTTATGGAGGACACTTCTACCCTTTTGCGGCCATCTGCACGCATGGCCTTGCACGCCCGAAAGGCGTTTTTAATTCTTTCAGCCCTCTTACTTTTGGCTGCCTGCGCGGGCAGACATCGTTGCTTTACGCCCCAAGAGCGGCGCAAGGCAGACAGCATCGTGGCTCAAGCGCAAGGCATTGAGGCCTTAGCCAAGCTGCAAGCACAACTGGAAAAGGCCGGAAACAAGCTGGGCAGCGTGGTGGCCTTGCGCGAATGGGGTAAGGCTTTGCGCGACGAAAGCCGCTTTGAAGAGTCGTTACGCGTGCATAGTAAGGGCTTGCAACAGGCCGAAGCCATGGGCGACACCATCGAATGGGTGCTCGCACTGAACTATATCGGCACCAACTACCGCCGACTGGGCGTGCTGGATGCCGCCCAAACCTACCACTATCAGGCCCTGCGACTGACGGAAGAGAGCGGCGACACGTGTTGGCTGGCCAGAAAAAACTATGTGAAGTCGCTTAACGGACTGGGAAACATCTACATGACCTTGGGCAACTTCAAACGTGCCGACAGCGTTTTGCGCAAGGCTTTGGCAGGAGAACGCCAGCTGGGAAGCGACGTTGGACAAGCCATCAACTGCGCCAACCTGGGTTCGGTGGCCAAACACCTGGGCAAAAAAGACAGCGCATGGGCCTACTTCCATCGGTCGATGGCGTTTAACCGGCGCGCCAACAACACGCTCGGCATTGCCCTTTGCCACACGGCTTTTGGCGAAATGTACCAAGAGGCCAAAGAATACGACAAGGCATACACAGAATATCAAACGGCATACGAGCAGTTACACGACTCGAAAGACGAATGGCACGCCCTGCAACCGCTGCTTGCCCTGGTGAGCATCGACTACATAACGGGCAACACAAGCACGGCTTTCGAAAACCTACAACGCGCCAAGGCCATCGCCGAAAAGATAAAATCGAAGGAGCATCTGGCCGAGGTGTATTCGCACCTGTACCGCCTTTACGAACGACAAGGCAACTATCGCGCCGCATTGGCCAACCATGTGCTGGCCAGTGCCATGCAAGACAGCGTGATAGACATGGAGAAGGTGAACCGGATACAAAGCATCAGCCTCAACCTCGAACGCCAAATGCAGGGCGAAAAGGTGAACAAGGCGCGCCAAGAACTGGCATCCGAACGCACTGCCAAAACGAACATACTCTACGCAGGCACGCTTGTCATCGTGGTTTTGGGCCTGCTGATTGGCACTTTGATTTACATGGGCCGCATGCGAAAGCGCAATCACCTGCTGTTAAAGAAGATGAGCGCATTGCGCGAGAACTTCTTTACCAACATCACACACGAGTTTCGCACGCCGTTGACGGTTATTCTCGGCCTAAGTCGGGCCATATCGCAAGACAAGAACGTGCCGGCCGACACGCGCGAGAAGACAAAAACCATCGAAAGACAAGGAACTAGCCTGCTTACACTCATCAATCAGTTGCTCGACATATCCAAAATGAAGTCGGCTGTGGGTGAACCAGCATGGCGAAACGGCAACATCGTGGCGCAAATTGCCATGAACATAGAGAGCTACCGCGAATATGCACGCATGCGCGAAGTGAACTTCACGGCCGAACTTTGCGGCGAAGTGCAGATGGATTTCGTGCCCGACTATGTGAATAAGCTGATGAACAACCTGCTCTCTAACGCCTTTAAGTACACGCCGCCACAAGGAACGGTGCGCGTAAAGGTGCGTACAGACGGACAAAGACTGCTGATGGACGTGAGCGACACGGGCAAGGGAATACCTGCCGAGAGCCTTCCGCACATCTTCGAGGCCTTCTACCAAGCCGAAAACGACGGCGCGAAAATTGGCACGGGCGTGGGATTGGCCTTGGTCAAGCAGATTATCGATGCGATTGGCGGCACAATTACCGTTGAAAGTGCCGTGGGGCAAGGCTGCGTTTTCCACGTGAGCCTACCCATCAGACAAACAAAATCGGCAGCAGAGCCTACCCAACCGCAGAGGGCCGACATGCCGAAACCCCTGCTGCCAACCGAAGGAGACGACCCCACCGACACCGAAATGGCCAACGACGACGTGCTACGCGTGCTGGTTATCGACGACAATGTGGACGTGGCTGCATTCATCGGCTCGCAGCTGTCGGACAAATACGCCATCATTTACGCACACGACGGACACGACGGACTGAACAAAGCCGAACAAATGGTGCCCGATGTGATTGTTACCGACTTGATGATGCCGGGCGTAGACGGACTGGAAGTGTGCCGAAGGATTAGGGCTAACGAGGTAACAAGCCACATTCCCATCATCGTTGTTACGGCGAAAATAACCGAAACCGACCGCGTAAAGGGACTGGAAGCGGGTGCAGACGCCTATCTTGCCAAGCCTTTTAATCGCGACGAGCTGCGCATGCGCGTTGAAAAACTGCTTGAACAACGCCGATTGCTACGGGAGAAGTACGCCAAACTGGAAGAAACAGACAAGGAAGACGAGCAGCCCCAAAGCGAAGCCGACCGCAAATTCATCAACAGAGTTACCGATACGGTGTACATGTTGCTTAATGCCGGCGGCGAAATAGACGTGACGGCAGTGGCCGAAAAGATGGGCATGACGTACAGCCAGTTCTACCGTAAGCTATCGGCACTTACGGGATGCACGCCTATGGGCTACATCCTGCGCATCAAGATACGCAAGGCACGGCTGCTGATAGACAAAAATCCCAGCATGCCTTTCCGCGATGTGGCCGAGCGTTGCGGTTTCAGCGACTACTCTAACTTTGTTCGCGCATTTAAAAACCTATGCGGCTTAACGCCCACGCAATACGTTAGGCAAAAGGAATAGTGCCCAACAAGCTGCTTTTTACCAATCAAACCTTTTGTTGCCGAACGGATGGGGCTTGCAAAACAAGCCCGATTGGTTTGGCAATTTCTTTTAAACCCTACAACAAAAAGCAATTTCTCAGCACATAAAACAAGCCGCCCATATCGTCAACTCCCAAATTTTAACCATCCCTAAATACTGTAAACATGTCATTAAAAAACGCCCATTTCATCGGCGTTTGTAGGCTGCATATTGCTAAATATCACCAGTTGGTGCAGTTTGACGTTGCACAAAAAAAGCACAAATTTGCACGATTTTACTAGTAACAGTTTGCAAAAAACAGCCTAACTTTGCCATCAGATAAAACGAACAATCATGAAGGATGCTCGAGACACGCCACTACCGAGACGTCAAAGCAACAACAGACGGCAATGTGACGAACGGGTGGAACTTCTCGAAGTCATTAAAGAGATGGTGGAAGCAGAGGTAGACAAACGTTTGAGAGCACTTCTTGATGGTTTTAAAAAGAAAAAAGAAACGGGAGACGAGCCTAGCGGGACCGCTCCTAACAAATAAAGAAACGGCCTGACAGACGAACATCGAACAGGCTGGCATCATGAGAATGAGAAATGTAGAACTGTAAATGTGACTCGCAAAACCTGGTGACACATGGGTCATTATGGGCAGAGTAACAAGAGACTTAACGGCAAAACGTTGTGAAACGATAAGGTTGATAAACTGGATTTGACTTTAAAGACGCAACAGGGTAAACGTTGTGAGACGTAAATCCCTTAGATAGGGAAAGTTCGCATCATAAGATGGGAGGGTCGCCAACGTGGTGGATTTGAATAGTATGTTTAGTTTTGTTTTTCTACCGGCGGCCTTCCTTTCCCTATTGAAACACAGTTGGCGGAGAGATGGGCGCAACCTGGTTTTTTAATATTTGATTAATTGGTTATTCGATCATCAATCTCTCAATAGTGCAAACCGAAATTAAATGGATGAATAGAGAGCACTGGCACTTGTCAATCCGCCAACTTACCTGTTTTGCAATGCGCAACGAAGAAAAGCAAACCCGGCAAAATGCAGGTACAAAACCGTAAAAACAACCTTCGACTAAAACGACGATTAAAGACTTTACAGTGAAATGACGATACAAACGGCAAAGCCCTAGGGTCCAAACCGTTGAGAAGAGCAAGTTCAGGTGCGGGAAAGGTGACGTAGACACAAAAAGAAACGACATTATCTTATCGGATAATCTACAAACTAGCTAACCCAGAATACGAACCGAACCTTATCTAACCAGGTCGCCTCCGCAACCTTGTTCTTTCTTAAATGTATGCAAATCTAGAACATAAACTTAAAATACATCAAACGGACGAACGAATGAAAAGGAGACGAAAGCTATGCGGGCGAAACGCTTGTTGGGGCCATACCGAAAGCCACCAGTAAAGAATACACCCGAGAAAAACAGCGAAACCCACAGCATGACCACAGAAGGCATGCCCTTCGCTGCACCCCGACAATAAAGGAGAGAGACTATATATACAAACATCAGGCCTAACAGCAAAGCCCAAAGGGCAACCGCCAGGCAACTGGAAAGCAAAGGCGCGGCGGGTGCGCCTGCAAAAAAGAAAAGAGAAAGAGAGTGGCAGTGACCCATAATAAAATGTTTTTTTTCATACTTGTATGGTGCAAGGCGCGAGCCTAGTCCACACATTGAACCAACAATTTGGTGTTTAGGATAACAAGGACGCAAATAAACATAGTTGTGGCTAAAAGGTTTTCTAGATTATAGAAGTTAGCTTTAGTCAAGGTATAAAGTTAAATTGTTGGTTGGAGCCGGGTTTCCAGTGATGGAAGTTCGGCTCCTTTTGCGTGTGCGGTGTGCGGTGCGAGGGCAACCACGACCCGCAAATGAGGAACAAGCAACATCCCTTTTGATGCCCTTTCGTGGCCAACACCGCTGCAAAAAGCTTGTCGTTCTGGGGCAAGTACGTTTCCTTGCCTGCTTGTAAGCCGGCTATTCGTACACTCATTAACTCGTTTGCTCGTCTACTTGTTACCCCCTTCAACTTGCCTTCTCGCTTACCTTCCCACCCTTCAACTTGCCACCGCTGTAAATTTTTCAGCAAGAAATTTAACGCTAAGAGTACCCTTTTTATCCACCAATCGCCAACCTTGCCGCAAAAATTCGATTCTCGCGAAGGTTTGTTTAGATGCAAAAGTAGGATGGTTATAAATGCAAGTGAAATGAATACACATTGCATAAAACCGCAATTTGTACCAGCTTTTGGGCTGTTTTCAGCAAAATCAGGTGTAATTTGCCGCTAAATGCACTGCGTTTTGATGCAAAACGCAAGGTAAAATGCCGCAAAACGCACTGCGTTTTGGTGCTAAATGCAAGGTAAAATGGTGCTAAATGCAGTGCAAAATGAGGCAAAACGCAAGACAAAACGCATAAAAATTCACTGCCACAGCATAGACAAAACCTCTTAGAACCATGAAAGACATGGCCCAAAAGGGCAAAATGGCCATCAAAAAGTGGGGTTTTAGGCACTAAAAGGGCGTATTTGGGCGTAAAAAATAATGGGTTGGCAACCATTCTAGAAAGGCTAAATGGTGCAAAACGCAGGTTGTTTTCTCAAAAATAGACAGGACGAAAGGATTGAAAGGCCAAAAACAGTAGCCATTTACCTACTTTTTAACCGATTTTCTCGCTAGAACGGAGCCAAAAATAGAACGGTATTGTAAAATAAAAATATCGGATTTAAGATTTTGAGTTGATGAGTTCGTGAGTTGATGAGTTCGTGAACTAATAAACTTATGAACTTGTGAGTTGATGAATTTTCGTGTTTGTAAGGTGATTAATTGATGTTTTCGGGAGTTGTTGGGGTTTCGTGAGTTTAGAAGCCAGCGAGTTGAATTACCCTGCACTTGCTATACGAGAGGAGCGTTTATCCTGTGCCGGCATCACAAAGACAACAGTCTCCTCTCAATTTATAGAAAGTTTAGAAGTCAACACAACTTCGTTTAATATCGTCAATATACCGCAGCGTATGCCGCATAAATTTCTTTGCCCAGCGCATTCCCTCGCCATGTTCCGAGTAAGCGATGTAGTCTAGGCCTAGCGCAACAAGGCCTTCGAACTGCGCCAAGGCATCTTCATTTCGGCCACAGTACATCAACGCCACAGCATAATTATATTTAACCAACGGGTCGTTGGGTTCTTGTGCAAAGGCGTTTGTGGCATATTTAAGACAATCGGCCTTGTTCCCAACCTTCTTGCTGTATTCAGACAGTCGCACATGGAAATAATATTCCTTGGGATAACGCTTGCAAACACCTTTAAGATAACGCACCAGCTTATCCCATTGCTTGGCATCTTCCAGTTCGTTTAGCCTTTTAAAGACCTGCTTGTCTTGCTTGCTTGTGGAGAAACCC
>ERZ772986.862-NODE-862-length-18303-cov-7.263481_pt1 | contig 18303 bp, 17 predicted proteins | sample MGYA00511898_ERZ772986 | MGnify/ENA primary metagenome ERZ772986 (study PRJEB29015, sample SAMEA2737934) | human oral metagenome | biome: human oral; feature: human-associated habitat; material: dental | place: China | collected 2148 ... | reverse complement strand
ACTCGGACTCGGCGTCGCCGAAGGCGTAGACGGCGATCTTGAGGACATTGTCCAAAGCAAGATCCAGGACGTCCTCCACAGGCTCGAGAGCCGCGTAGTAGAAGGCGCATTGACGCACGAAACGCTCATCAATGCGATCAACATAGGCGCGGTCCCTGGTGGCGATTACCGGGCCGACGTCGAGTCCCTGCTCGCACAGGGCACGAGTCGTGTGCACCACGGTAACCGCGTCTGAGCGGGTGATCGTCTCGCGGTGGATCTCGTCATCGCCCTGAACGACTATCGTGCCGTTCTCCGCGATGATCGGGCTCTGCGTGATCGTAGCTCCCAGGGTGGCCCGCAGGTTGGCGAGTTGGCGTCCCGAGGCCGGCGCGAAGACGACGCCGTGCTCATGCATGCGGGCCACGACGGTGTCGAGACGACGTGGGACGCGGCCCTGGCCATCGAGCAGGGTGCCATCCATGTCTGCGACCACTAGCCGCAGGTCGACTTCGTCCGGAAAGTCGGCTGTCAAGTTGCTGAGTTCTGAGGTCTCAGTCGGGCCGGATACGGAATGACTCATGACGGGATCCTTTCAGATTCGCGGCGCTGAGGGTCGAGGAAGACATCGACGGCGAGCTCGGCCAAGGAGCGGAGTGAGATCAAGGAGATTCCAGCGAAATGTTGCTATCGTCAGGTGCGGCCGCATCGACCACCAAGCAGTCCGGCGCAAGAACGTTGTGCGGTCTGAGGGTGTGCTGTTCGCTGGGGACTGTGGCACCTCAGGATTGGCGGGATTACGGGGTGGGTTGCTGTGTCGTCTGTACGGGGTGGGGTTGTTGCGGTGATGGGCCGTTACTGCTGGCCAGTAGTGTGGTGGCGAATGCAATCGTCGTCACCAGGGTTAGTGCCGCGATCACGACAGCCGTCCATGCCAGGGGTCTGCCTTGGCGGCTGGTGCGCAGGCGTACGATACCTGCAATAGGAGCGATAAGGGCCAGTGGCGCGCCGGAACTGCAACGGGCTCGACGCCAACTCCGGCGGCGTCAGTCGCAACGATGCGCGCTCGGCAGCGTCTGCGATGAGCCCGGTGATCGCCTCACGATCTTGGAGGCTGGCGAACCGCCAGCCCATCAACTGCCTGCTGGCTTCGGAGTGCAGATTCCAGCGAGTCCAGGTCGTGCGCTTCTCCGCAACCATCTCCATCACGGCCTGCCCGACTTCGTGCACCACGTCCAGCGGCACGTCGTCGGCGCGCAGCAACCGTCGCGGCGCCTCACCGCGGAGCAAGGCGCGCGCCCAGCCGGTCGCATCCGTGCCGAGCAGCCGGGTTGCGCGCTCGCGCCAGTCGCGGGTGAGGTCCGCCAGCGACTTGATCTGCTTCTCCGGTCGGGTGGCGAGTGTCGCTTGGGCGCGTAGTTTCAGCACCATTCGCGCCGAGGGCTGCCGGCCATGCTTGGCGATCTACTCGGCGATCAGCGATTGCGTGCCCGCATCTGCAACCGCCCAGATTGCGGAGATGGACTTGGGGACGCTGAACGTGAAGTCGTAGCCGGCCACCGCGCGGCGGGTGCCGCGCTCGGCTTCCTCGGCCTCGATCGTGGCGACCTCTCGCGCTCGCGCTGCCGGCCCCAGCTCCGGGTCGAGTGCGTTCACGCGCTGCTCGATCCGCTCGGCGATACTGGCGAACTGCTGGTAAGGACGACCCAGAGCCTCCCCGGTGATGGGGTTGTGTCCCATGCCGATGAAGAGCTGTAGCTGCGCCTCAGACACCTGCGGCCCCTCGGCCAGCTCACCGTGCCCCAGCGACGCAAGGCCCTGGCCGAGCCAGAAGCCTGGCGGGTTCGCCGCCTCGGCGTAGTACCTCGTAAGCGAGGCCGAAAGGGAGCGGTCGCCGTCGCCGGCCACGATGGATTTCAGGAGGTACTTGTAGCAACCGCCCGCACTCATCACGCGCATCGAAACCGTCACGACCGGGCCTCCCTCCTGGCCGGGAGGTGAGCGTCTAAACCCGCCTACGGCGCCGCTCGGCGGGCGGCGCCTCGTCTGAAAGACGTGTGGCAAGATCGGGTCTTGACTTTAGTTTTGACTCATTTTAGCGTGCGCTAAATCAAGTACCGACTGAACAAAGGAGTCATCATGGGATCGAGGCTGTCGTACTTCGAGGTCACGTCAACGGACATGGAGCGGGCGCAGTCGTTCTACCGCGAGATGTTCGGCTGGCAGGTCATGGCACTGCCGGAGATGGGTGGCTACGCCGTCGTGGACACCCAGTCGGGCGAGGGCGGTGCTAGCGGTGGCATCGGCCCGGTGATGGACGGCGGGGCCGGTGGCATCCGGGTCTACTTCCACGAACCCGACCTGACAGCGGGTCTGACACGGGCGGTCGAGCTTGGCGGCACGGTCGTGCAGGAGCCGACCGAGATTCCCGGCTTCGGCACCATCGCGGTGTTCGCCGACCCGGACGGGCACCAGGTCGGTCTGTGGGATCGTGACGGTTTCGGTGCGGCATGACCCTGAACCGGGAACAGGCGCTGCAAGCATTCGCTGAGCCGCGCCGACGCGCGATCCTCGAACTGGTCGCGGAGAACGAGCTGCCCGCCGGTCAGATCAGCTCTCAGTTCTCAGATGTGTCGGCCTCCGCCGTCTCTCAGCACCTCCGCATCCTCAAAAATGTGGGCCTGTTGGTTGAGCGGCGCGACGGCGCGCGTCGCCTGTACCGGGCCGACACCGACGCACTCGAAGAACTGCGCAGCTACCTAAATGACCTGTGGGCGTCGAGCCTCAAAGTTGCGCAGTCCATCACAGAGGCCGAGCACCGCGGCGACACGGACGAGCAGCGAGAGGTTGGCTGATCGTGACCGCTGAGCAGAACCGGAACCGGCACCTCTCCGCGGTGCCTCGCGACGAGTCGGAGTCGAACCCGCTGGACGATGCGGTGATGGCCGAGGTCACAGTACGCTGCCCGGCCCCGGAAACTTTCGCGCTGTTCCTCGACACGCTCGCGGACTGGTGGCCGCTCAAGGACTACTCGATGGCCCCCGGCGAGGTCGTCGATGTCGAGGTCGACCGTCGCCCCGGTGGGGCGATCACCGAGATACGCCGCGATGGGAGCCGCGCCCGCTGGGGAACCCTGCTGACCTGGGAGCCGCCCCACCGCTTCGCGATGGACTGGCACGTTACCCCCGGCCTGGAACAGACCGTCATCACCGTGACGTTCAAGGCCGTCTCGCCGCAGGTCACCAAGGTCTCACTCGTGCATAGCGGTTGGCAGGGCATCGACCCGGCCCGCCTCGGTATGCAGCTCGGCTACACCCAGGGCTGGACAGCGATCCTGCGCTGCTTCACCCGCAGCCTCGAATCCGAAGACTGAACACTCACGGGTAAGGAGTCATCATGTCCACCACATCCACGGCCAAGGCGACCCGCGTCGCAACCTTGTTGGCCTGCTCGCTCGCCTCGTTCATGGTCGGCCTTGACGCCCTCGTGGTGACCACTGTGCTCCCCAACATCCGCCACGACTTCAGTGCAGGCATCGATAACCTCTCCTGGGTCGTGAACGCCTACGCTCTCGCATTCGCCGTCTCGATCCTGGCTGGGTCGATGCTGGGCGACCGCTTCGGGCGACGCCGGATGCTCACGGTCGGCGTCGCCCTGTTCGCCATCGCCTCGGCTTTGTGTGCGCTCGCCCCGACGCTCGGCGTCCTGGTGGCTGCGCGCGCGGTGCAGGGCGCGGCCGGCGGCGTATGCGTGCCGCTCGCCCTCGCCATCGTCACCGCCACTACACCTGCCGAGCGGCGCGGCAAGGTCATCGGTATCTGGGGTGCGATCACCGGCATCGCCGTCGCCATCGGCCCCCTCATCGGCGGCCTCGTCGCTCAGGGCCTCGCCTGGCAATGGGTGTTCTGGCTCAACCTCTCCGTCGCCGCCCTCATCCTCGTGCTTGCCTGCCGCATCCCGGCAGACGCCCCTCAGTCCGGGCTGGCAGACCTGATCGGACTGGCGCTGGTGACCCTCGGCATCGCGCTCGTCACCCACGCGCTCGTCCGGGTCACCCCGGCCTCCCTCAGCGACGCCTCACTGTGGGCGGAACTCGCAGGGGGCCTGGTGCTGCTGGTCGGCTTCGCCCGCTGGGAACGCCGTGCTATAGCGCCCTTGGTGCCGCCCGCCCTGTTCCGTCATGGTGGGTTCCTCGCCTCCTGCATCGCAATGGCCGCACTCGGGGCAGGCCTGTTCGGAACCGCGTACCTGCTCGCCCAATACATTCAGGCCGCGATAACGCCCGACCCGCTCGGCGTCGGACTCGCGCTCCTGCCGTGGACAGGACTAGCCGTGCCCGTCGCACCCGTCGTCGGACGGCTCTCGGACAAGACCGGCGAAGCTCCACTGCTGGCCCTCGGCCTTGCCCTCCAAGCCCTTGGTGCCATTCTGCTCGCCGTCACCGCGTCCACCAACTACACCGCGATCCTCGTGCCGCTGATCGTCTCCGGCCTCGGCGTCGCCATCGCCTTCCCCGCATCGGCCACCGCTCTGATGCGCACCGTGCCCGCACCGACGATCACCGTCGCCTCCGGCGTCGGCAACGCATTCCGCCAAGTCGGAGCCGCGCTCGGCATCGCCGTCGCCGTGGCCGTATTCACCCTCAGCGGCGGCAGCCTCGCCCGCCCCGACACCACGATCACCGGCTTCCAGCCCGCAATGCTCGCCCTCGCAGGATTCGGTCTCATCGGCACCATTGCCGCCGTCCGACTCATCAGCCAAACGCCGGGTCGGCTATCACACCGCTGCACGCAGTGAATCAGCCCAAGGGGCTCTGACCGCGCCCTTGATCTGAAGTCCACAGAAGTCGTTCTGCGACTGCTGATGGACTGGACAGCTCTTGCGAGTAGTCGGTAGACAGTGCAAGGCATGTCATGCGCGACTTCCAACCGCTGGTTGCTCGTACCCGGACGGTACACCGTGCAGTGGGGCCGGTGGCGTATGACTGCGTGAAGGTCGTCGTAATACGGAGCGGAACCGCGGTCCTATTCTCCGAGTTCGGGCAGAAGCCCATCCGGCCCGGCGATGTGCTGCTACTGGCTCCGAACACGCTGTAGCTCCTCTGAACCGGAGGGACACATCACGGTCACCTCGGTGTCGCTGGACTCGGACTACGTGCTCGATCAGGTGCGCTGGCGGTACGCTGGCATCGTCCAGGACAGGCTCGACGCGCAGGGCTTCGCCGACACCATCTATAGCGAGCCAGCGCAGGTCCTCTCTTCACTGACGCCTATGGCAAGACGCCGCAGGCGTTCTTGACGATGCTGCGGTGTGAGCAGTTGGCCCGGCTGCTGCGTGAGACCGATCTGCCGATCGAGGCGGCGATGCGCAAGCTCGGTTGGTCGAGTCGTGGCCATGCGGCTCGGTTATCATGCCATTCTCCGCGATGATCGGGCTCTGCGTGATCGTGGTTCCCAGGGTGGCCCGCAGGTTGGCGAGTTGGCGTCCCGAGGCCGGCGCGAAGACGACGCCGTGCTCATGCATGCGGGCCACGACGGTGTCGAGACGACGTGGGATGCGTCCCACGCCCTGCTCCCCCGACTCAGGATCGTCGGCACCCACCTGCTCGGCTCCCACCGCCGCGGCTCATCAGGAGTGCGGGGCTGAGGGGCGGGGAAGGCTGCGGCGCGCCACGGCCTCGGCGACCTCGAAGGCCTCCTCCAGGCTCGAGGCGTGGCCGAGGTAGTTGAGGCGGTAGGCGACGGCGCCGATCATCAAGTCGACGCTCATGGCCGGATCGGGGCCCGGCCACTGGCCGGCGGCACGGGCCCTTGTCACGGCGTCGATGGCGCTGTTGCGCAGTGGGGCGATGATGCGGTCGCGATAAGCGGCCTGAGCCTCGGGGCGCCCGATGAGCTCCAGGGCGATCTGGGGCAGGACATCGGCCAGCGGCGAGGCGGCGATGTAGGAGTGCGCTTGAACGATGAGGGCGCTCAGATCCGCAAGCGGGTCCTGGCTCGGCTCGCGCTCGCGCGGTCCCAGAGCCGCATCGACCGCATCGACCGCAAGGTCGACCAGGGACGGCCACCGGCGGTAGATCGTCGACTTGGGCACTCCCGCGCGGCGTGCGACCTCATCAATGCGCAGGCCGCGGAAGCCCTTCTCGGCGAGCAGGCCGAAAGTCTCCCGCAGCACCCTGACGTCCACCGAGGCGTCCCGGGGCCGCCCGCTGCGCGGTCTGCCGGTCGTGGACACCGTCGCCTCCTCACTCACTCGGGCGTGCTCGCCGCGGATTCTTCCAAAGCGGCCGGCAACTCGCTACTATCAGTTATGCAACTATTGGTATCGTAAATATGAGGAGGACCCATGGTCCCCAACAGTGCGGAACCGCGGGACGGCGCCGTGACGATGCGGTTTCGCTGGTCGACGATCCCGGCATTCCCCCTCGCCGGCCACAACGAAGGGGGCCTATGAGATGTGGGCCGTTCAGTACCGCAGCAGCGGAGGACCGAAGGTCCTGCGGCTCGAGAAGGCGCCGCGCCCCGTCCTCCGTCCCGGGCAGGTCCTCGTGCGCACACTCGCGAGTGGAGTGAGCCGGGTCGATGTGCTTTACCGGCGCGGTCGTCTGCCGCACGGAGTCTCGTTCCCCAAGCGGACGGGATTCGACGCTGTCGGTCAGGTCGTGGCCGGCAGCAGCGGTCCGATCAAGGTCGGGGACTGGGTCGCCGTGGTGCTGGGTCTCGAACCGCTGCGAGGCCGGGGCACGACGGTCGAGCTGCTCGCGGTCGAGCCATCGCGCTGCGGCCGGTTCCCCGCCGGATACGTGCCGTCCGTCGAGGACTGCGCACTCGTGCTGGGAGGGCTCACCGCCCTGCGCGCTGTGCGCAACGGCCTGCGGGTCCGGCGCGGCGACCGTCTGCTGGTCGTGGGTGCGGGCGGGCCGGTGGGGATGGCGGCGATTCAGATCGCACGCGGTTGCGGGGCGTCGGTCGATGCCATCGCGGGCCGGACGGCGCTCGAGCGCTGCCGGGGCCTGGGCGCCGAGCACGTGCGCGACTACCGCAGCCCGGAGGCCGAGGCGATGCGGGGCTCGCGCTCCTACGACGGCGTGGTCGTGGCGGCCGGGAGCCCCGCGGCGTGGTTCGGGGCGGCTTGCCGCGGGGCGACGGCGGCGCTCACCGACGGCGGCTCCTGGCTCCCGTCGGTGCCCGCCGCGATGCGCGCCGGGGTGCACAGCGTGCCCATCGCCGCGGGTCACGACTGCGACGACCTCACCTGGTTGGCGCGCAGGATCGCGGCCGGAGAGCTCGTGCCCGTCGTCGGACGGCGCTACGGAGTGGCTGAGGTCGGGCGCGCGCACGCCGAGCTCGGCTCGGGCGGAACGTGCGGGGCCCGGATCATCGATCACCGGGACGTGCCGGCGCTCTGAGTGACGTGCAGGCGTGCGGGGCCGAGGAGCCGAGTGCCGAGCCGGACGCGGTCAGACCACCAGCGGCGCCAGGAGGAATCCGAGTACGACGCACACGACGATCGAGACCGTTCCCGGCAGGACGAAGGGGTGGGCGAAGACGTTGCCGCCCACGCGCGTGGAGCCGGTGTCGTCCATCTCCATGGCCGCGACCGTCGTCGGGTAGTTCGGCAGGAGGTAGTAGTTGGCGACGGCGGGGTAGCTGGCCAGCAGCGCCACGGCGGGCAGGCCGAGGCTCACCATGAGGGGCATGAAGGCCTTGGTGGTGGCGGCGTGGGAGAACATGAGCGGCGCGGCGAAGTAGAAGAAGACGGCGGCCAGCCAGGGCAGTGCCTGGAGCGGTCCGGAGAGCGCAGCCGAGATGGTCTCCTCGTAGTGCTCGACGAAGGCGTTGCCGAGCCAGGCCAGGCCCATGACGCAGATGGTCGCCGTCATGCCGGCCCGGAAGGTGTCCTGGCTCGCGATCGACGCCGTGGGCTTGCGCGCCATGAGGCAGATGACGGCGGCGGTGGTCAGCATGATCGTCATAATGGCCAGTGTCGAGCTCATCGGCGGGTTGGAGATGATCCCGACCTCCTGGGAGGTCACCGTCGCGTAGGCGACGACCAGGACGAGGGCGGCGAGGAAGATCAGCAGGCTCGGCACCGCGCTGCGAGCGGGCCGGTAGTCGTCCGCGACCGCGGCGCTCGGCCTGACCAGGCCCTTGTCCAGACGCTCCCGGTAGACCGGGTCGTCCTTGAGGTCGGATCCCTGGCGCGCGGCGACGACGGCGCCGACCGCCAGGCCGATGAAGGTCGTGGGAATGACGACGGCGAGGCAGGCCAGGTAGCCAACGCCCAGGGGTTCGAGGGCGATGACGAGGGCGACCATGGCCGCTGAGATGGGCGAGGCCGCGACTCCCACCTGCGAGGCGACGACCGCGATGGACAGCGGACGGGAGGGGCGGATCCCGTGCTCCTTCGACACGTCGACGATGACGGGGATGACCGAGTAGGCGGTGTGCCCGGTACCGCACATGACGGACATGAGGAAGGTGACGAAGGGCGCCAGGAAGACGATCTGCCGGGGGTGCCTGCGCAGCAGCAGCTCGGTGAGGTGGACGAGGTGATCCATGGAGCCGGCCACCTGGAGCGCGGCGACGGTGCAGATGACGGACATGATGATGCCGATGACATCCCAGGGCACGTGCTCGCTCGATGTGGGCACGCCGGTGGCGGCCAGGACGATGACGCCGGCCGCTCCGGCCAGGCCGATGCCGATGCCGCCGAGCCGGGCACCGACGACGATGAACAGTAGGACGACGAGTAGGTGGAACCAGATCATGGATGCTCTCCCTCCGCTCAGCGGGGAGGCAGCTGTTGCCCCGCTGATCGTGCGCCGCCCTCGCGCCAGGGCGTCTGGAACCGCTGGACCTGCGAAACAGGGTCGCAGAATGGTGACGCAAGACTCATTTTATAAGGCGTTTCGTCATTTTGCTGGTTTTTGACGCAGAAACCGACCCGTTTAAACGGGACCGGGACAAACAGGGCCGTGAGCCGCCGGGCGGGGGCGTCGTAAGTGCCGCGGGCCCATAAGGTAGCGGACCCATAAGGTAGAGGTGTGCCATGCGGCGCGGAGCCTACGGGAAGGCGATTCAATGAGAGCGGGCACCAGTCTGGTCGACCTGGGAAAGTACAACGAGAACGTTGTCATCCACGCCTTCCGCCGCCTGGGCGCCTCCAGCCAGCGGGAGGTCGCCGCCTCGACGGGGCTGTCGGTGCAGGCGGTGTCCGCGATCGTCCGCAGCCTCCAGAAACAGGGTCTTCTGACCGAGGTCGGCACCAGGGTCAACGGGCGAGGGCGCCCGCGCATCCTCCTCGACATCGTCGGCTCGGCGCGCATCGCCATCGGGGTGCACATCGATCCCTCCCTGACCACCGCCGTCGCGCTGGACCTCAACGGCGAGGTCGCGGCATCGGCCTCATCGACCGACGTCGACTCCGAGAACCCGGGCTCGGCGATGGCAAAGGTCGCCGCAATGGTGCAACGACTCGTCCGGGACGGCTCCATTGACGAGCAGCGGCTGGTCGGCGCCTGCCTGGCGCTGCCGGGACCGGTGGATCCGGCGACCGGGGCCCCCGACAGCGCCGTCTGGCTCCCCGGCTGGGCCAGGGTGCCGCTGGGCGAGATCCTGGGCGAGCACCTGCGGATGCCCGTCCCGGTGGTCAAGGACACACTGGCTGCCGTGATCGGGGAGAACTGGGTCCGCGGCGGCGAGTCGCTGGACTCGACAATGGTGTTCGTCTACATCGGGACCGGGACCGGGCTCGGGCTGTCCGTCAACGGTGAGCCGGTGCGCGGGTTCTCGGGCAACAGCGGCGAGGTCGGCGCAATGATGACGGCGCTCGGATCGAACGGCCCCGGTGAGCCCCCGGGCATGGCCAACGACCCGGCTGTCCTCGTCGAGCGCGCCCACATCCTGGGGATCCAGCCCGACGCCCTTCCCTCGCAGTCGGACTTCGTCGCCGTGGAGCACCGTTTCGCGGACCTGTGCTCCTTGGCCGCCCACGGCGACGAGCGCGCGGACCGGCTCCTGAGCGCCGCGGCGGGCCGGATCGCCGAGCTGGTCATGATGGCGACCGAGTTCCTCGACGCCGACATGGTGGTATTCGGCGGTCCTTACTGGCGCCTGCTCGAGCCGTGGTACGCGCCTGCCGTCAGGCGTGCGGTCAAGCGCCCCTCCGCCAGAGGGCCGCACCCGGTAGCGGTGCTCTCCACGGCGATGGGCGACGACGTCGGCGCCGTTGGAGCCGCCTCGGTCGTCCACGACGACCTCTTCGTACCGCGCGCGCCGCACTCGGCCAGCCGCTGAGCCGGAGCCCCGACCCGGTCCGGACCGGGATCGCAGACCACGAGGACCGGGGCGAGGTGTTGACATGATTTAATCCATACTTCAGACTAATACACGACGGCGCTCCGAGGACGCAGCGCCTCGCGCTCACGGGAGAGCCATGTGCACTGCTGCCAACGATCCCCGGGCCGTACCGCCCCTCCCGCCCCGCTGCAACCGCAACGCGGCGCCCGTGGCAGGCCTGCGCCATCGGGGGCCGCGCCTGGCCTCGACTCTCAAGCCGCACAGAGCCGGGGCCCCGTCCTGCACCGCGCCCGCTCGGGTCCTGCACGCCGTGCCGCACCACGGCGGAATAAACCACATGCCACGGAGGTAATGATGAGGACACCATCCATCACACGACGCAGCGCGATCACGGGCGCGGCACTGGCGTCGGCGACGCTCCTGCTTGGGGCGTGCGGCTCGGGGAAGCGGTCCGGCTCGGACCCGGGGACGCTGACCATCATGACCAACGCCATCGCCGGCGGGAAGAACGCGGCCGAGGCCACGTGGATCGAGGAGTGGGTCATCCCGGGATTCAAGGAGGCCCAGCAGAACGCCGGGAACGACGTCGACGTCGTCTTCGAGGCCCAGGGCGTCGATGACAAGGACTACAAGACGAAGGCGGCTCTCGACTTCCAGTCGGGCAAGGGCGCCGACATCGTCGCCCTGGACGGCATCTGGATCGGGGAGTTCGCCCAGGCCGGATACATCAAGCCCCTCGACGACGTCGCCGGGGAGGCGGCGTCCTCCTGGGACGGGTGGGCGCAGGTCCCCGAGACCATCCAGAAGGCCGCCTCCTTCGACGGCAAGCGCTTCGGCGTGCCGCAGGGCGCGGACGGACGGGTGATCTACTACAACAAGAGCATCTTCTCCAGGGCCGGGCTCCCCGCCGCGTGGCAGCCGACGTCGTGGGAGGACATCCTCAGCGCGGCCCGCACCATCAAGGAGAAGGCCGACGGCGTCGTCCCCGTGCAGCTCAACGCGGGCACCGCCATGACCGAGGCCTCCACCATGCAGGGCTTCCTGCCCATGCTCATGGGCACCGGACAGCCCCTGTGGTCCGACGGCGCCTGGGCCGGTGACACCCAGGGCATGAGGAAGGTCCTCGACCTGTACAAGACGATCTACGTCGACGAGGCGCTCGGGGACCCGGTCCTCCAGCAGGAGGCGTCCGGCCGCGACACCTCCTTCCAGGAGTTCGCAGCCGGCCGCATCGCCATGCTCTTCGAGGGCGACTACTTCTGGCGCTCGGTGATCAACCCGGCCGAGGGCGTGGGAACCGCTCCGATGACGGACCGGGACACCGCGGTCGGATACGCGAAGATCCCCGCCGTGAAGCCCGGCGCGGGCATCAACGGGCAGGACTTCGTCTCCATGTCCGGCGGCACCGCCAGGGTGCTCAACCCGGGCTCGGCGAACCCGGAGCTCGCGTGGGAGCTGCTCGCCTTCATGAGCTCCGCCGAGGCCTTCGAGGCCCGCGCGGCCGGCACCCTGTCGATCTCACCGCGCAACGACGTCAACGCGAAGCTGCTCGCCTCCGACCCGATGCTATCCTTCGTGTCCGAGCAGGTCCTGCCCATCACATCCTACCGGCCCGGCCTGGCCGAGTACCCGGAGGTGTCCTCCCTGCTGCAGCAGGCGACCCTCGACGTCGTCATGGGCACCGCCGTCGATGACGCCGTGAAGACCTACGTGGCGGGCCTGCAGGGAGTCGTCGGCTCCGACGCAGTCAAGAGCGGGAGCTGATCCGCGGTGGCCTCCACAACGACCGCGGCTGCGGGTGCGCCAAGGCGGGCCCGCAGCCGCGCCGAGGACGTCGCCGGCCTGGGCAGCGTGCGGGCGCTGCTCTTCGTGGCCCCGGCTCTGACCGTCATCGCGCTCTTCCTCCTCTTCCCGGCGGTGTGGACGATCTACCTGGGGCTGACCAGCTACAGGCTGACCGGCCTGGCCGCCTCCAGCACCGACTTCGTGGGGGTCGGCAACTACCTGGCGACCCTGCGCGATCCCGCCTTCTGGAGCTCCCTGCGCCTGACGGTGCTGTTCGTGGCCCTGTCGGGAGTCGTCGGGCAGTCCGTCATGGGCTTCGCCCTGGCGTGGTCGACCCGGCGCATCGCCGGGTGGGCGCGCGCCCTCCTGGAGTCGGTGGTGCTCGCGGCATGGGTGATTCCCGGCTCCGTCGTCTCCTTCCTGTGGATCGCCCTGCTCGACCGGCGCGGGGGAACGCTCAACGCGCTGCTCCACCTTCCGGGCAAGGCGTGGCTCATCGAGCACCCGCTGACGGTCATCATCGTCTTCAACATCTGGTGCGGCACCGCCTTCTCCATGCAGCTGTTCTCCTCGGCCCTGTCCGCGGTGCCGCCCTCGCAGCTGGAGAGCGCGCGCATGGCCGGCGCCTCCGGGTGGCAGCAGTTGCGCGACGTCGTCCTGCCCACGATCAGGGGCCACGTCCTGACCAACACCCTGATGATCACGCTGTGGACCTTCAACACATTCACCCCCTACCTGCTCACCGCCGGCGGGCCGGGGCACCGCACGGAGATCATGTCGGTGTACATCTACAAGACGGCGATCCCCGGCGGCCAGCTGGGCCGCGGGGCGGCGCTGTCCGTGCTCATGCTCGTCGTCAACCTGGTCATCGCCCTGGCCTACATGAGGGTCGGAAGGAGCCGACGATGAGCTCATCCGCACCCCGCCGCGGCCCCGCGGGCACACTGGCTAGCGCGCTGCGCAGGACCGCCGGGCGGATCGTCTTCGCCGTCGCGGTCACCGTGATCGGGGCCGTCTTCGCCCTTCCCCTGGCGTGGCTGCTGGTCGCCCCCTTCGACGCGAGCCCGACCATGTCGGTGAAGTGGCCGCGCTGGACGCTGTCGAGCTTCCGCCGGCTGATGGACAGCCCCTACGCCCTCGGGTCGATCGTCAACTCCCTGGTCATCGCCCTGGGCACGATGGCGGTCGTCATCGCGCTGGGCACGCTCGCCTCCTACGCGCTGTCCCGCGTGCGCGTCCCCGGGCGCGACGCGATCCTGTACGCCATGCTCCTGCTGTCCTCGATCGTGACGGGAACCGCGGCCATGGTGCCCACCTTCCAGCTGATGAACCTCATCGGCCTGATCAACACCCATACCGGGGTGATCCTGGTACTGGCCGGGGGCCTGCTGCCCACGGTGGTGTTCATCCTCAAGGACTTCATGGACTCGGTCCCCAGGTCCTACGAGGAGTCCGCCCGCCTGTACGGCGCGGGGCCGGGCAGGATCCTCGCCGACGTCGTCGTCCCAGTGGCCCGTCCCGGGATCGCCTTCGTGGCGATCTGGTCGGTCGTCCAGGTCTGGGGCAACTTCCTCGTCCCCTACCTGCTGCTGCGCGACCCGGCCGGCCAGCCCGCGGCGGTCCTCATGTACACCTTCTACACCGAGTCCGGGCAGGCCGACCTGCGGCTGATCTCCGTGTTCGCCCTCGTCTTCGCCCTGCCCGTGCTGGCCATCTACTTCGTCGTCAACAGGAAGTTCGGCTTCCGCTTCTATGGAGGTATCAAGTCATGACCGCCACGATCGTCATGGAGGGTCTCGTGAAGCAGTACCCCAACGGCGTGCGCGGAGTCGACGGGGTGGACCTGTCCATCGCCGAGGGCGAGTTCTTCGCGCTGCTGGGCCCCTCGGGCTGCGGCAAGACGACGCTCCTGAGGACCATAGCCGGCCTGGAGAGCATCACCGAGGGAACCCTTCATATCGGCGGGGTCGACATGACCGGTGCCGAGCCCGGACAGCGGGGCGTGGCCATGGTGTTCCAGGACTACGCCCTCTTCCCCCACATGAACGTGTCGGACAATATCGCCTACCCGCTGCGCGTGCGCGGGGTCGCCAAGGCCAGGCGCCGACGGGCCGCCGCCGACACGGCGAGCAGGCTCTCCCTGGCCGAGCTGCTGGAGCGCAAGCCGGGCCAGCTCTCCGGCGGGCAGCAGCAGCGCGTCGCCCTCGCCCGGGCCATCACCACCAAGCCCGACGTGCTTCTTCTCGACGAGCCCCTGTCCAACCTGGACGCCCGGCTGCGCCTGGAGGCGCGCACCTTCCTCAAGGATCTGCAGCGCAGCCTCGGCGTCACCTCGGTCTTCGTCACCCACGACCAGGCGGAGGCCCTCGCGCTCGCCGACCGCATCGCCGTCATGCGGGACGGCAGGATCCAGCAGGTCGGCACTCCCCGGGAGATCTTCCACCGGCCCGCCAACGAGTTCGTCGCCTCCTTCATCGGGTCGCACCCGATGAACCTCAACCGCGGTGTCATCCGCGAGGGGACAATCGAGTCCATGGAGACCCGCATCCCCCTGCCCGAGAGCACGACGCACGAGCTGCCCGACGGGATGAGGGTGACCTGGGGCGTGCGACCCGAGTACGTCGAGTGGTCCGCCGACGCCACCGCGCACGCGGTGGGCGGCCAGGTGCACGCCGTGGAGAACCTCGGGGCCCAGAACCTGCTCACCATGCGCTCCGGGGAGAGCCGCCTGCAGGCCGTCGTCGGCGAGGACGCGCTCCCCGAGCGGGGCCGACGGTGCTGGTTCACCTTCCCGAGAAGCAGGACCCTGGTGTTCGAGGCGGACAGCGGTGAGCTCATTGCGGGAGGGCACCGGTGAGGACGACCGAGGAGAACGCCTCTACCGCCATGTGGATCATCCCCCACACCCACTGGGACCGGGAGTGGTACGAGCCCCACGACGTGTTCCGCGCCAGGCTGGTGAGGATGATCGACGGCCTGCTGGACCTCCTGGAGCGCGAGGGGGCGTACCGCTTCACCCTGGACGGGCAGGCGGCCGCGTTCGAGGACTATCTCGCCATCCGCCCGGAGAACGCCGAGCGGCTGCGCGCGGCGGTCGCCCGCGGGCAGCTGGCGGTCGGCCCCTTCCTGATCCTCCTGGACGAGTTCTGCTGCGACGGGGAGACCGTCGTGCGCAACCTCGAGCTGGGCATCCGGTCCTGCCGCGCCGTGGGGACGGAGATGCGGGTCGGCTACCTGCCGGACATGTTCGGCCACGCCGCCCAGATGCCGCAGGTGCTGCGGGGCTTCGGCCTCGCCGATGCCGCGCTGTGGCGCGGCGTGCCGGCCGGGGTGGACCGCGACGCCTTCCGCTGGCGCGCCCTGGACGGCTCCGAGGTCCGCGTGGAGTACCTCTGGGACGGCTACGGGTCCGCCCTGAAGCTCCTGGATCCTCCGGAGAAGCTCGACCGGCTCGTGTCGGACTACCTGGAGGCCAACGCCGGGCGGCTGCGCGGCCGGCCGCCCGCGGGCATGTACGGGACGGACCACATGAGTCCGCGGGAGGACCTGGTCGACCTCGTTCGCGCCCACAACGCCCGCCGCCCCGGGGAGCGGCTGACGGTGGCCACGCTGGGCGAGGTCGTGGCCTCGCGCGCGCACGACCGGGCGAGCCTGGAGGCGCTCCCCCTGGTCGTCGGCGAGATGCGCTCCCACGCGCTGGGCAACATCCTGCCGGGGGTCCTGTCCATCAGGACGAACCTCAAGGCGGCGATGGCGGGCGCCGAGCGCGCCCTGACCGCCGCCGAGCGCCTCGACGCCGTCGTCGGGAGCTCCTCCCGACGGGCCCTGCTCGAACGGGGCTGGAGGCTGGTCGTGGAGTCCTCGGCGCACGACTCGGTGACCGGCTGCGGCGTCGATGCGACGGCGGAGGAGGTCGAGACGCGCCTGCACGTCGCCGCCCACACGGCCAGGGGCGCCCTCGACCTCGCCCTGCCGCGCCTGACGGCGACGGCCCGGGAGGGCGAGCTCGTGGTCTTCAACCAGTCGGGGTGGGCGCGCCGCGTCCAGGGCGAGACCGTGCTCGACGGCGCGCCCGACGCCCTGCCCGGCGGCGTCCAGCTCCTCGAGGAGCTCCCCACCGTCATCGGGGACGAGTGGATGCCCGCCTCGGTCGTGCGGCGGGTCCTGCGCAGGATCCACGGCCAGGAGCTCTTCGGCGGGCGCATCCGCGGGTGGTCCTTCCCCAAGGCCGCCGAGCTCGTGTTCGAGGTCGGCCGGGTCAGCGGCGAGGACTTCGACCTCGACGACTTCACCGGGGAGCTCGACCGCCGGCTGGCCGACGCCGATCCCCAGCGGCCCTGGCACGTCCGGACCCTGGTCGCCCCCTCGTGCAGGGTGCTGGTCGCCGGGCGGGCGGAGGGCACCGCGGCAACGGTGCTGGGCACCGGCGGAGGCGCCGTCGACCATCCGGTCCGCGTGAGCGGGCAGAGCGTGTCCAACGGCCTGGTCCGCTTCGACATCGACGACGACGGCCTGGTGCGCATCGAGGATGTCCCCAGCGGCCGCACCATCGACCGCGCCCTGGCCGTCGTCGACGAGGGCGACCGGGGGGACTCCTACAACTTCGGGCCCGTCGGCTCCGGGGCGGTCACTGCGCCGGTGAGCACGCGGGTGGTGGTCGAGGAGCACGGGCCGCTGCGGGCGCGCGTCCTCGTCCGGCGCACCTACCGCCTGCCGGAGGGGCTGGGCGCCCTTCGCTCGGCCCGCTCCGGGGCCATGCGCGACCAGGTGGTCGACCTGCGCCTGGAGGTCCGGGAGGGCGAGCGCTTCGTACGCGTGCGCGCGTCCCTGGCCAACGAGGTCGGCAACCACCGGCTCAGGCTCCACGTACCCACCCTCGCACGGGATCTGGACGGCTCGGTGTCCGCGGGACAGTACGGCACAACCCGGCGCGGGCGCACCGGCGAGGGCGGGTGGGGGGAGTATCCCCTGCCGACCTTCCCCGCCACGCGCTTCGTTCACGCCGGCGGGGTGGCGGTCCACACCGACCGGCTCATGGAGTACGAGGTCGTCACTCCCCCGGGCCCGGGCCCCACGGAGTCGGACGGCGCGGGGCGGCCCGATGAGATCGCCCTGACGCTGCTGCGCGCCGTCGACCTGATGAGCGTCAACGTGCACCCGCTGCGCGACGAGCCCGCCGGGTCCGAGTGCCCCGTGCCGGGCGCCCAGTACCTGGGGACGAGGGTCGAGACCGACCTCGCCGTCGACCTGTCGTGCCCGGCGTGGGACGACTCTGAGATCGTCCGGCACTCCGACGCCTTCCGTTTCGAGCCCGTCGTCGCGCACGGCACCGCGCGGGACGGGGAGGAGGCGGCAGAGGCGATCGAGCCCGTGGCGACCACCTGCGGGCGCGTCGCGCTGGAGTCCCTGCGCCGCCTCGACGACGGCGCCCTGGAGGCCCGTTTCGTCAACTACCACCACCATGCCGAGCCGCTGCGGGCCCGGATGGCGGGAGAGTGGGACAGGACGGACCTGACGGGGGCGGTTCTTCAGGAGAGGATCGACACGTGGAGCCTGCCCGTCCCGGCGTCGTCGATCCTGACCCTGCGCACCCCGGGGAAGGCGACGGCTCCGAACAACATTCCGAAAGACGCTCCGATGGGCGAGGAGGACCAATGACAGTTCTGCGGCGCATGACCGTGCACCTGGGTCTGGTCGACCAGGCCGAGGACCGCTACCCCCGTCTCCCCTTCGAGGTGCCGGCCGGCGTCGAGTCCATTGGCGTGACCATGGATGTCGCGGAGCCGGACCCGGCCGGCGGGGGCGCCGTGATCGACCTGGGCCTGCTGGGTCCCGACGGCCTGCGCGGCTGGTCCGGAGGGGCGAGGACCTCCTACGTGGTCGAGCGCGACGACGCCACCCCCGGCTACCGCCCGGGCCTGGAGAAAGGGGCCTGGGCGGTGCTCCTGGGGCTGCACCAGGTGCCCGCGCAGGGCGTGGACGTCACCGTCACGGTGGTCTCCCCCGCCCCGGGGCACCCGGACCACGGCCCGCGGGAGACCCCCGCCAAGCGTCTTCTGCGGGGCTCCGACCGGGGCCTGCCCGCCCCCAGGGGCCTGACCTGGTACGCGGGCGACCTCCACAACCACAGCCTCCACTCCGACGGGGACCTGTCGCTGTGGGAGCTGGCGAACGAGGGCGTCAGGTCCGGGCTGGACTACCTGGGCTGCACCGACCACAACACCACCAGCCACCACCC
>ERZ772986.860-NODE-860-length-18321-cov-6.013796_pt1 | contig 18321 bp, 13 predicted proteins | sample MGYA00511898_ERZ772986 | MGnify/ENA primary metagenome ERZ772986 (study PRJEB29015, sample SAMEA2737934) | human oral metagenome | biome: human oral; feature: human-associated habitat; material: dental | place: China | collected 2148 ... | reverse complement strand
TCGACCCCGCCGAGCTCGCCTCCCGCATCCGCGCGGTCCTGCGTCGCAGTCGGGGAACCAGGCAGCCGCTGACCGCCGCGACCCGCCTCGTGTCCGGCGACCTCGTCCTGTATCGACCCGCGCGCCGTGTCGAGCTCCGCGGCCGCGAGCTCTCCCTGACTCCGAAGGCGGTCACACTCCTGGACTACCTCATGAGCCATCCGGGTGAACTCCACACCCGGGATGCCCTCCTCTCGGCCTTGTGGGGCATCGACTTCGCCTCCTCGACGCGAGCCGTCGATCACCGCGTGCGGGAGATCCGTCAGGTCCTGGGCGACGACGCCTCCGCCCCCTTCTACATCGAAACCGTCCCCTCGGTGGGCTACCGTTTCCGCGCCGAGGTCCATACGTGATCCGGTCTTACGATGTGGCCATGGCCGCCATGGCCACCGTGGCGAGGATTGCGAGGATGGCGAGGATGACGAGGTTTGTATCGGCATCGATCGGGGCCCGCACGTGACCCGGTCCTACGGACGATGGCCGACGCCGGACGGGCCCCGGCCGGACCGTCGCGGCCCGTCTGGCTCGTCCGGCCCGTCTGGCTCGTCCGGACTGGCCGGCATGGTCGCGGGATGGGGCGTCGCTGTCGTCATCGCGGCGGTGCTCACCGTTGCGGCCTACCTGCTGATGGGCGAGTTGCGTCTGAACATCATGGTCTCGCCCGCCCTGCTCATCGGCGAGACCTTGGCCGCCGTACTCCTGATGGGCCTGGTGGTCAGCATCAGTCGACGCCGTCAGGATGCCGCGCTCCGGCAGCTGCGCCTTCAGGTTCAGGAGGAGGCGCGCATGCAGCACCGCCAATTCCTGCGGCGCCTCGACCATGAGCTCAAGAATCCCTTGACGGCTGTGCGCGCTGCAGTCGCCGATGCCTCCCAGGGTGCGTCCCCCGCCATTGCGGTCAACCTCGAGGTCGTCGATGCGCAGTCCCGGCGGATGGGCCGTTTGCTGACCGACTTGCGCAAGCTCGCGGAGCTCGAGGCGGCGCCCCTGGCCCTGGAGGATGTCGATCTGGCGGAGACGGTGCAGGACGCCGTCAACGCCGTCGTCGAGGAGGCCGCCGGCCGCGGGACCGCGGTGCGCATCCGCCTCGATCTGCCGTCGGTCCCCTGGCCCCTGCCCCATGTGCGCGGCGACGGCGACCTCCTCTACTCGGCCGTCTACAACGTCGTGTCCAACGCCGCCAAGTACACCCCGGCCGGCGGGGCGGTCGAAGTGCGCGGCCGGGAAGAGGGCGGCACCGTGACGATCGAGGTCGCCGATACGGGCATAGGGGTGCCCGGTCAGGAGATGGGACTCGTCTTCCGTGAACTGGGGCGTGCGGGCAACGCCCGCGCTCTGCCCGGCTCAGGGCTGGGGCTTCCCCTGGTGCGCACGATCGCTGAGCGTCACGGCGGGAGCGTGGGCATGACCTCGCGCGAGGGCGTGGGCACGCGCGTGTGGGTCGTGCTGCCGGTGGCGGGCCCGGCAAGAACGCCCTGAGCTGACGACCGCGCTCCGCGCTTCATCGTCGTGTCGCATGATTGCGACAGGCTAGGGCGATTCTAGAGTCATGTTAAAAAGCGGATGTTTAGTAGGTTACGAGTATGCAACGAACCCGATTCCCCCGAACCTCATCCCTTCTTCTGGCAGCCGCGGTCGCTCTGCCCCTGGCGACGAGCGGGTGCGCGATCAACTCCGGTGGCTCCAGCGGCGCCTCCCAGGATGGCGCTGCGCCTACTCCCGCCGCAGCTGCGCCGTCGTCGGGCTCCACTCCTTCGGCGAGCGCCTCCGCCACCGCCGACAGCACGTTCGCCGTCCCCGGCTATGCGGTGGGCGAGATCCCGCCCGTACCGCTGTTCGCCCTGCCGAACCTGTCGCTGCTGAGTGCCTCGACCGGTGCCTTCACCCCGGATGTGACGAGCTCGCTCACCTCGGTCCCCGGTATCACCGTCTCTCCCGCCCGCTGTGATGAGCCGGGTGTACTCGCTTCCGGCTCCACGTCCACGGTCGTCACCGGCGATGGTGGAGTCGTGACGAGCGACGGGGACTCCTCGGTGGTCAATGACGGCAACGGGGCCGGGATGGTCACCCAGGGCAGTGTGTCCATCGTTAATGATGGCAATGGTGCGGGCACCTACACCGACACCGCCACCGGGCTGAGCATTATCAATAGCGGCAACGGTGCGGGCAGCTATACCGATGCGCACCTGAGCGTCACGGTCGACGGCACCGGCGGTGGCTCCTACACCAATTCCCAGACCGGTGAGTCGATCACCATCACCGGGGACGGCTCGGGCACCTACACCGCGGGCACTGTCTCCATCGTTAATGACGGCAACGGTGCGGGCACTTACACCGATACCGCCACCGGGCTGAACATCGTCAACGACGGCGACGGATCGGCCCTGATCACCTCGGCGAGCGGGAGCAGGACCGTCGATGCCGAGAAGCTGCCCGCGGTCGAGAATGTCGGCTCCTTCCCACCGATCGACGCCGCCTCGCCGGTGGAGTCCTGCGGGACCGTCATGACCCTTCAGGACGGGGTGCTGTTCGACTTCGGGTCCTCACAGGTGCGTTCCGATGCCGCCCAGACGCTCAAGAATCTGGCGGACGCGATGAACCGGGCGGGCGCCTCGAGCGGGCACGTGTACGGGCACACCGATTCGGTCTCGGACGACTCCTTCAACCAGACGCTGTCCGAGCAGCGGGCCCAGGCCGTGGTGGACGCCCTGGTGGCCGATGGCGCGACGGCGTCGCTCGACGCCACCGGATACGGGGAGTCGCAGCCGGTCGCCCCCAACGAGAACTCGGACGGCTCGGACAACCCGGCGGGGCGTCAGCTCAACCGGCGCGTGGAGGTCTTCATCCCCGCCTCCTGATGAGTCCGTGCGGTCTGTGCCCTCCGGCCCGCCGGCATCTGCCCTGATGCATCCTGCGCTGTAACGGACCTTCGTCGCGTGAACGTACTTTTCTCCCGCCTTTCTGGGGGTAGAGCTCAGAAAGGCGGGAGAAAAGTACGTTCATGGTGGAAAGGTGCGTTCACGTCCCGCTTCGCCCGGGTGCCGCATGTCCGAGCGGCCGGCCCGGGCCCCGGGGCCCGCTGGTGCCGGCGGACCCCGGCGGGTGAGAGGGCGCTAGCCGGCGTCGGCTTCGAGAAGGCGGACGTGGCCGGCGGACCCCGGCGGGTGAGGGGTGCTACTGCGAGAGCGCCTCGGCGGCGTCGGCGGGCAACGGATCGATGGGGCACGTGACGTTCCCCGCATCGTCCTCGTCGGGCAGGGCGCCGTTGACCAGGTAGTCGCTGACGCGCGAAATGGCGCACGTGTTGGACATGGAGGCTCCGTGCCGGTAGCCCTCGACCGTGAGCAGATGCCCGGCGTCGAGCTGCGTGGCCAATGACTGGGACCATGCGTAGGGCGTCTGGGAGTCCTCGGTGACGCCGACGACGAGGATGGGCGCCGAGCCGGAGGCGTGGACCTCGGCCGGCGCGGAGCTCGAGGTGACGCCCCAGCCGTGGCAGTAGGCATCGGTCCCGGCGGGCAGGGAGCCCATGGCGCTCATGAGCGGGTAGTCCGTGTACGCCTTCGACGCCTCCGCGTTCCAGGCGTCCTGGTTGTCGACATCGGGTGAGTCCGCGCAGATCGCCGCGGTGTAGACCATGGTGAACAGCGCCTGCTCCTGCGTCGTCGGCTTCGTGATCTGGCCCGTTCCCGGGACGAGGGCGCCCACGCGCGCGAGTTCGGTGCCGTCGTGCCGGGTCATCGCCGCGGACAGCGCCCTGGTCAGCGCGGGCCAGTACTCCGGCCGGGTCAACCACAGGTTCTGCGCATGGGTGAAGGCGGTCGAGGAGTCCATCTGACTGGTCCGGCCGTCCTGGGTGACGGTGAGCGGTTTGCCGTCCAGGCCCTTGAAGAAGGCGGTGAGTTGGGAGACGGCCTCATCCACAGTGCCGGTGACCGGGCAGTCGCCCTGATCCAGGCAGCTGCCGAGATACGCGCGCAACCGGCTCTCCCGGTAGGCGAACTGGGCGTCGGCGGTCTCCGAGCGGGTCAGCGTCGGGTCCTGCGCGCTGTCCAGGGCCACGCGCCCGACGCTGCTCGGGAAGAGCTCGGCATAGGCGGCGCCGATCGCGGTGCCGTAGGAATAGCCGAGGTAGTTGAGCTGTTTGTCGCCGACCGCGGAGCGCAGGACATCGAGGTCGCGCGCCGTATCGGACTTGCCCATGTGATCGATGAGACCGGGGACCTCGGAGTGCGTCCGGCACGCGGTGGCATCGGCGGAGCCCCTGGAGACCGTCGACGTCCAGAAGATGTCGTCGATCTTCGGGGGCGCGGCGGCCTCGCCCGTCGGGGAGGGCGAGGCCGCCTCTTCAGGCTCCTCAGTCTTCTCGAGGTCCTCCGAGGCCACGCCGTCGGCCCCCTGCTCCTGATCGTCCTCCTCGCCGGTCTTCGCACCAGGGGTTGTCGCATTATTCGCGTCGATCATCTGCTCGAGGTCGTCGGGGGACCAGCAGGTCAGATGAGTCGAGCCGCCGACGCCGCGCGGATCGAAGCCGATGAGGTCGTAGGAGGCGAGCATCTCGGGGGTGTACAGGGTGGCGGCGGTCGTGATCATGCTGGTGCCGCTGGCGCCCGGGCCGCCGGGGTTGAGGAACAGGGAGCCGAGCTCGGCCGTGCCGTCGGAGGCCGGCAGACGCTTGAGAGCGATGGAGAGGGTGTCGCCCGAGGGGTCGTCGTAGTTGAGCGGGACGGTCGCGCTGGCGCACTGGTAGCCAGCCCCGCCGTCCGCGCAGTCGCTCCAGGTGAGGTCCTGGTCGTAGAAGGAGGTCAGCCCCTCGGGGACGCCGTCCGACGAGGCCGCGCCCTGGGCCGTTCCGGAAGATCCGTCGGCCGACGTCTGCGTATCCGCGCCGGCCGCACCCGACGCGTTCCCAGAGTTCGCTGCGTTCTCAGAATTCTCTGCGTTCCTCGCGTTCGTCGTGCCCGTTGCGCTCACGGGGCTCTGGCAGGCCGCCAGAGCCACGGGCAGGCTGAGAACCGTCAGAACGGCGATGAAACGCCCGAGACGAACTCTCAAGAATAACGTCATGCGGAGAAAATATCACGGGCGAATGCTCTGTCCGTGGACGGTCCGCGGACTGTCTGCGCACGGTCTGCGCACGGCCGGCCATCTGCCCGGTCGCGGACGGCCCGGACGGTCTCCGTGCGACCCACGCATGCCTCGCGCACGGCCTGCGCACGGCCCGCCGCCTGTCGCAGGACAGCGACAGCGCAATGACCCCACTGCGACATCCTGTTCGTAAGGTCATATGCATGAACCACTTCACCCGCTCACTCGTCACCGTCTCCGGCGCGCGTCGCCCACGCGGCCCCGTGGTTTGCGCAGCCATGCTCAGAACCGTCAGTGCCGTCAGTGCTGTCAGTGCTATCAGTGCTGTCAGTGCCGCCTGCCTCGCCCTGAGCGCCTGCAACCCCTCGGCTCCTGACGCGGCGCCCTCCTCGACCGACGCCGCTCCCGCCGCCGACGCCCAGCCCGCCCAGACGGCGGGCACCGCTCCTGCGAATTCAGCGAGTTCGCCGACGTCAACGGCATCGACGAATCCGAGCGCCTCCGCCTCGGCGGGGCCGACGGCGCCCGGATACGCCATGGGGCAGGCGCCGCCCGTCCCCCTGTTCACCCTGCCCGACCTGGGCCTGCTCACCGCCGACCACAGCGCCTTGACCCCCGACCAGACCGCCCACGTCGATTCCGTTCCCGGCGTCACCGTCTCCCCGGCCCGCTGCGATCAGAGCGGGAGCATCTACCTGGGGTCCACCAGCACCGTTCTGACCGGCGACGGCAGCGTCGCCTCCTCCGATGGCGACAGCTCCGTCGTCAACAACGGCGATGGCTCCGGCTCCTCCTCGAACGGCAAGGCCACCGTCGTCAACAACGGCAACGGCTCCGGCTCGTACACGGACGGGACCACGAAGATCGTGGCCAATGGCGACGGCACGGGCACCTATGTGGATTCGACCCTGTCCGTCAGCGTCCAGAAGGACGGCTCGGGCACATCCACGAATTCCGCCACGGGGGAGAACATCGTGGTCAACGGCAACGGGGCGGGTTCCTATAAGCACGACTCCGTGAGCATTATCAACAACGGCGACGGCACGGGCAGTTACACCGACGGGTCGCTGTCCATCATCAATCACGGCGACGGCACGGCGCTGGTCAACGGCCAGAGCACCGCCGCCGACCCCCTGCCCCCGGTCGGCAAGGTCGGGGCCTTCCCCTCGATCGACGCCGTCCAGCCGGTGCAGTCCTGCGGCACCGCCATCTCCCTGGACTCCGGAATCCTGTTCGACGTCGACTCCTATGCGATCCGCCCCGAGTCGAGCGAGGTGCTCAACTCCCTGGCCCAGGTGCTCACCCAGGCCGGAGCCCCGAAGGCGACTGTCGCCGGCCATACCGACTCCGTGGCGGACGACGCCTACAACCAGACCCTCTCCGAGCAGCGGGCACAGGCCGTCGTCGATGCCCTGCACGCGGCCGGCGCCACGACCCAGCTCGCCCCCGTCGGCTACGGGGAGACCCAGCCGGCTGCCCCCAACACCAACCCCGATGGGTCCGATAATCCCGGCGGGCGCCAGCTCAACCGCCGCGTCGAGATCATGATCCCCGTCTTCTGACCCGCCCTCACCTTCAAGGAGAGTCCCATGACACCCGCCTCCGAGATCCCATCTGAGTTCCCGATTGAGTTTCCGACTGCATTCCCGACAGATTCCGCCGCCGGTGCGTCATCTGCGTCATCGACCTCCGCAGACGGCGCCGTGCGGGGCGCCGTGCGGACTCGCTCCTCCCGTCGTCTGGTGGCCGCCCTGGCGTGCGCGCTGGCCCTGAGCACCGGACTGGGGGCCTGCTCGATCACCCTGGACCGTGCGGGCGGCGGCTCGACGGACTCCACCGACTCCCCGAGCGCATCCTCCGAGTCGGCCGGCAGCTCCTCCTCCGCCACTCCCACCAATGGCAGTGCGTCGCAGGATCCGGCCACGTTCTCGCCCGCGCCGGCCCCGTCCGTGCCGTCGCCGAGCAGCAGTCCCACTGTGCTTCCCCCACTGGTGGGCGATGGCGCCACGGGGACCGCGTCCCCCGACCCCGAGCGCCCGGGCGCGGGAGCCACCATCACCAGTGACGACTGGTTCAGTGCGGACCAGCGCTCCACCAGGAAGACGATGACGCCTGTCAACGGGCAGGTCGTCGTCGACCGCTCGTACGACACCATTCACATCGAGGGCGACGTCACGAACCTGACGATCAACGGCAGTGGCGTCACCGTTCTTGTCGATTATGCCGAGAACGTCGTCATCAATGACGGTAGCAGCAACCACGTCTACGTGCGCGATACCAAGAATGTCACCGTCACCAGTAGCTACAACACCGTGCTGTGGGCCGGGAACACTCCGCAGATCCAGGACCTCGGCAACGGCAACACGATCAAGAACCAGACTGAGGACAAGAGGTAGGGGCGAGCCATCGTCGAGATCGGTCCACTTCCGCCCCGAGATCGGTCGCACTCCGCGTCGAGATCGGTCCACTTCCGCCCCGAGATCGGTCGCACTCCGCGTCGAGATCGGTCCAACTGCGACGCATCGTCAGGGCATGGACGTGCAGCCGGCTGAGATCAGATGAGTTCCGCTCCAGTGCTCGTGGATCGCGTCGGCAAGGGCGAGGGAGAAGTCCTCGTAGCTGATCGTGGATCGCAGGAGTGCTCGTTCGTCGTCGGACGGTGCAAGCCTGCGGTAGGCGCCTGTGAATCGGCCCTCGGGGACGTAGCCGGGCGGTGGAATGAGGTACGCCCAGTTGCTCGAAGTCGTTCCGGACTCCAGGTGGTCGCGAAGCGCGGCGTGGGCCACGCCGCGCGGCAGCGTCACGGAGGGGAAGTCCGGGTCCTGCCAGAAGCGCCGTCCGTCACCCAGGTGGAGCGACCCGGCCCCGCCGACGTGGATGATCAGGGGGCCTTCGCGCTCCTCGCGCCGCTCATCGCGCGCGGTGGCGATCCGCTCGTGGAGGTCGATCAGCGCCGTCGCCGGGATCTCGCCGGGCAGACGGATCGCGTTGACGACGACGTCGATGCCCGAGAGCGCCGCTCGCATAAGAACGGGATCGGTCAGGTCGATGGCGCGCACGTCGTCGCCGTCGGGTACTGACGACGGCCGTGTGCCGCCGCGGATTCGCACTCCCAGGTGCAGGCGCGCGTTCCGAGGGCGATGGCGCAGCAGGGCGGTGCCGGTTCGTCCGGTCGCGCCCAGAAGCAGGACGTCAATCATGGGCGGCCCTCCGGGTGAGCGCCGAGACGGCTCCCACGGATGCGGCGGCGACGGCGAGAAGCGCGACCAGGACGATGGCGAGGGTGCTCAGGCTCGCGAACGTCGTGCCGACGACGGAACCGATGCCGGCCCCGATGAACAGGACGAAGCCGTTGATCGCCATTCCGCTTCCCCGGTTCGGCGCGGCCGCCTCGCCGTAGAGGTTGATCATGGACGGCACGGCCAGCGCCACCCCGGCGACGTAGACGATGCTCGCGGCGATGAGACCGGGGATGGTTCCGGACAGTGCGACCTCCCCGAGCATCCCGACGGCGGCCAGGGTGAAGCCGAGCTGGGCCACCCGGGCCATGGCCAGTCGCTGGGCCAGAGCGCCGACGCTCAGACTGATGAACATCGCGGGCAATGCCGCCAGTCGGATCAGGACGGTGGCGGAGGCGGGCATGTCGAGGCTCTGCAGGTGCTGTCCGATGCCGGTGTAGAGGGCGACGAAGGACAGCAGGAGCGTGATGTGGGCGATGCTGAGCAGCACGATCACCGGCATGGTCAGCAGGCGGGCGAGGTTGGCGAACTGCGCGAGGAGCGAGGGTGATGGTGCATGCCGGGGCGCCTCGGTCGCCGCCGCGAGGATCAATGCGAATGCGATCGCGAGGACAATGCCGCAGAGTACGAAGAACCAGGGCCAGCCGGCGCGCAGCGTGATCACGGAGGCGAGCACCTGGCCGAAGATGCCGGCGACCAGGAACGAGGTCGACATCGCTCCGATCGCCCCGGCTCGTCTGGCGGGTGCGACCGCTTCTGCGAGATAGGCCAGTGCCACGGGGGCGAATCCGGAGGCGGACAGGCCTTGCAGGGCGCGCAGCAGTGTCATGGCGGACGGGGAGGATGCCAGCGCGCACAGGAGGGTGGTGACGGCGAGCACGCCGACGGCGATCGCCATGACCCGCTTTCGGCCGTATCGGTCTGAGACCGGGCCCCAGATGAGAAAGCCTGCGGCATAGGTGAGGCTGAAACTCGTCGAGAGGGCGAACGTCGCATCGCCTCCCAGGGCGGAGGACACCGGAGTCGATAGCGGGATCGCGGCGTAGAGCTGCGTGAGAACGAACAGGGCCGTCACCACCAGGATGACGATGACGCTCCTGCCGGCGGGGAAGTTCGGTTCGGTTGAGGGGCGTGAGGGGTGCGCCTCAGAGGTGGGTGTCTCTGGTTGGGGGAGGTTCTGGCCCATGCGCTCTTCCTTCCAACGCTTACGTTGGAAATTACCGTAGTACTGTTCTGCCTCGAGGAGCAACCTCAACGTTGGAGATGGAGGAGGTGCGGCTCAGGTCATGGCGTGGGACACGGAGGGGACCAGGCGCAGGATCAAGGAGGCCGCGACGGCGGAGTTCGCCGAGTGCGGTCCCGATGGCACGACGATCGAGCGGATCGCGAAGAAGGCCGGAGTCAACAAGGAGCGGGTGTACAACTACTTCGGCGGCAAGCAGAAGCTCTTCGCGGCAGTGCTGCGCGACGAGCTGGCGCAGGTCGCCCAGTCGGTGCCGGTGACCTCGTTCGCCACCGAGGACATCGGGGACTACGCCGGACGGATCTACGACTACCACCGCGAGCGGCCCGAGCTGATCCGCCTGTTGCGGTGGGAGGCGCTGGTATTCGATGGCGAGGTGCCCGATGAGGACCAGCGCCGCGAGTACTACGGCTACAAGTCCGCCGCCGTCGTCAAGGGGCAGGAGGCCGGCACCATCACGGACGATATTGATGCCGCGCACCTGATTCTGCTCGTGCTGTCGATCGCCGGATGGTGGTCGACGGTGCCTCAGGTGACCCGGATGCTGTGCGGGCCGCCCACTGAGGACGAGCATCGCAGGCGTCGCGCCGCTGTGGTCGCGGCTGCCCGCAGCCTGGCCGCAACGGGCACTGCTCCGCGTCGAGATCGGTCGTAATCCGCATCGAGATCGGTCCGGTTCCGGCTCGAGATCGGTCGTAATCCGCACCGAGATCGGTCCGGTTCCGGCTCGAGATCGGTCGAAGTCCGGTGTGGGGTGTGATGTCTTGGAGCTGGTGATCGTACGAGTCGGGTTTCACTGCTTCGGGGTGGCTCTGCGGGTGCTGCGTGTGCTGGGGTGGTGGATGTTGCACATTTGCGCGCGCTCCGTGTCAGCGGAAGTCGCGGAATCATGCGGAACAGCAACATCAGCAACGACCATGATCCCGCTCCCATGTGCACGGACCCCCTCAACGCACATGGGAACCCGACCGCCACACACCATGATCACCAGAAAAGCCAGCAATCGCAACAAAAACCAATCCCCACCCCACAAAACCCCACTCTCCCATGTGCAACACCGCAGACAACCACACCCACAACCCCAAACCGGAACACGGCCGATGTCGGTGCGGAAGTGGACCGATCTCGCGGCGGAATGCGACCGATCTCGGTGCGGAAGCGGACCGATTTCGCGGCGGAGTACGACCGATCTCGAGCCGGAGTACGACCGATTTCGATGCGGAACCGGACCGATTTCGATGCGGAGTACGACCGATCTCGGCGATGGGGGCGGCAGGCGGAGCCGAGTTCCCGCATCACCTGCCCTCGCGCGTCGCGCACCCCGGGCTGTCCCGCGCCCTCCACGCTGCGCCGTGCCTACGTGCCCGCCCGCTACGCTGACGCCGTGACCGACAACGCCTCCCAACCGCGGGCCGTCCTCAACGCGCCCGACGCACCGGGTGCCGCGCATCCGGGCCTGTTCATCTCCTTCGAAGGCGGCGACGGCGTCGGCAAGACCACCCAGATCCGCATCCTCGCCGAGCTGCTTAAGGAGGCGGGCGTTGAATGCGAGGCGACCCGCGAGCCCGGGGGCACGGACCTGGGGATCGAGATCCGGCGCCTCCTCCTGCACGGCGACGACATCTCCCCCCGCGCCGAGGCCCTCCTGTACGCGGCCGACCGCGCGCACCACGTCGCCACCAGGATCCGCCCCGCCCTGGAGCGCGGTGCCGTGGTCCTGACCGACCGCTACCTCGACTCCTCGGTTGCATACCAGGGAGTCGCCCGCAGCCTCGGCGTTGATGATGTCCGGGATCTGTCCCTGTGGGCCACCGAAGGCCTGCTCCCGGACCTCACCATCCTCCTCGATGCCGATCCCGCCATCGCCGCCCACCGCGTGGTCGGCCGCAGCGACCCCGATCGTTTGGAGCGTGAAGTCAGCGCCTTCCAGACCGCCTTGCGCCAGCAGTTCCGCGCCCTGGCCGAGGCCGAGCCCGACAGGTTCGTCGTCATCGACGCCGACCGGCCCGTCGAGGCGGTGGCCGACGACGTCTTCGATGCCGTCCGCCCCCTTCTTGCGCGCCTGCCCGGAGGCGCTCTCGGCAATGATTCCAGCGGGTCCGAGAATTCCGCGGCCCGGGGAGCGGGTGAGCACTGATGAGCGTATGGGATGACGTCGTCGGGCAGGAGGCCGTCGTCGGCGTCTTCGAGGCGGCCGCCCGCTCGGCCCGGACCGTCGCCGAGACGCGCGAGAGCGCTGCGGAGGCGCCGCGGACTTCGAGCCGGACTGGGGGCGCGACTGGGAGCGGGACCGCCCCCGAGGTCCCCGGTGATGCCGGAGCCGCCGGTGCTGCGGATACGACCGACGGCTCGGCCATGACCCACGCCTGGCTGGTCACGGGCCCGCCCGGTTCGGGGCGCTCGAACGCCGCCCGCGCCTTCGCGGCCGCCCTGCAGTGCACCGGCCCTACTCCCGGCTGCGGGCAGTGCAAGCCCTGCCGGGACGTCATGAGCGGCGTCCACCCCGATGTCGTGCGCCTGGCCACCGAGAAGCTCCTCATCACCATGGAGGAGGTCAAGGGGCTCATCGGGGAGGCGCAGCGCCGCCCCTGGACGGGCCGCTGGCGCGTCATCCTCGTCGAGGACGCCGACCGCATGGCCGAGCGCACCACCAATGTGCTGCTCAAGTCCATCGAGGAGCCGCCCCCGCAGACCGTGTGGCTCCTGTGCACCCCGAGCGCCGACGACGTCCTGCCCACCATCCGCTCCCGGTGCCGCCTGGTGACCCTGCGCATCCCGCCGGCCGACGCCGTCGCCGAACTGCTCGTGCGCCGCGACTGCGCTGATCCCGACCTTGCCGCGCGAGCCGCCAGGGCCAGTCAGTCCCACATTGGGCTCGCCCGGCACCTGGCCACCGACCCGGATGCCTGGGAGCGCCGGCGTCGGCTCCTGCTGGCGCCCGTCTCCCTGCGCAGCGTCGGGGACGCGGTCCTGGCGGCCGCGGACCTCGTCGAGGCGGCCGAGGCGGAGGCCAAGGACGCCACCACCGAGCGCGACGCGCGGGAGAAGGCGGCTCTGCTTCGGGCCCTGGGCCTGGAGGGGGAGTCCAAGGTGCCGCCGGCGCTGCGCGCCCAGGTCCGCCAGCTGGAGGAGGACCAGAAGCGCCGTGCCCGGCGCGCCCGCACCGACGTCCTGGATCGGGCCATGATCGACCTGCTCTCCTTCTACCGCGACGTGCTCGCCGCCCAGATGGGCAGCGACGTCGAACGGGTCAATATCGATCTGTCCGAGGCCCTCGACCAGGTCGCCGCCGCCACCGGTCCCGAGCAGTCCCTGGCGCGCATCGCCGCGATCGAGGAGTGCCGGACGCGGCTGCGCTCCAACGCGGCCCCGCTTCTGGCCATCGAATCCCTCATGGTCCAGCTGCGCCCCCAGGCGTGAAGGGGGCGTCGCTGGTCGTGCGCAGACGACACGCCGTCGGTGAGCGGCTTCGGAAAGGGGAGTCACGCGCGAATCAGCACGGTTAGGCTGCTGGTGTGAGCACTTTGCGTATGCGTTCCCGTGCCCGTCGCGCTCTTGCGGCGGCCATCGCCCTCGTGGCGGCCGTGACGATGGCGTCCTGCGGCGGTGGCCCCGCGGTGACGCCCACACCCGCAGTCGCCAATGATCCGGTTCCCGCACCGACAGAGCTCGAGACGTTCTACTACCAGGACATCCACTGGTATCCCTGTGGCGAGAAGGGCGGCATGCAGGAGGCCGATGCCGACACCGGTCCCGGGACCTTCTCCTGCGCACGCGTGACCGTGCCGCTGAATTACGACGAACCCGGCGGCGCCACTATCGAGCTCGCTCTCAAGCGCCGCTCGGCGAGCGGCACCAGCATCGGATCCTTGTTCATCAACCCCGGCGGGCCGGGGGGCTCGGGCGTCAACCTGGTGGAGAGCGCCAAGGGCTACTTCACCGACGATCTGCTCGAGTCCTACGACATCGTGGGCTTCGACCCCCGCGGCGTGGGCGGCTCCGCCGCCGTCGACTGCCTGACCGACGCCGAGCTCGACGCCAAGCGCTCGGACGACGGCTCCGATCCGGTCAGCCGCAAGGACTCGGCTGAGGAGGAACGGGCCAATATCACCGAGCACGCCTCCGAACTCAAGGCCAAATGCGAGTCCGCGATGAGCATCCCGGGTCTGCTCGACCACATCGACACCATCTCGGCGGCCCGTGATCTCGACATCCTGCGGGCGGCTGTCGGCGACAGTGCCCTGAGTTATCTCGGCTACTCCTACGGAACCTACCTCGGGGCCACGTATGCCGAGCTGTTCCCCGGCAATGTCGGGCGGATGGCGCTCGACGGCGCAGTCGATCCGACCCTGACCGCCGGGCAGATATCACTGGGGCAGGCCCAGGGCTTCGAAAGCCTTCTGCGCGCCTATGTTGAGGACTGTCAGAGCGCCAAGAACTGCCCGCTGACGGGTGATGCCGACTCCGGCGTCAAGCAGGTACGGGACTTCCTCGACCAGACTCGGACTCTGCCCCTCAAGACCTCGGACCCGAATCGACCGCTGACCTACTCGCTGGCTCTGGACTCGATTCTCAAGGGCATGTACCAGACCAAGTCCTGGCCCGCGCTCACCCAGGGATTGACGCGGGCCATGGACCAGGACGACGGCTCGACCCTGCTCTCCATCTCCGATCAGCTGTCCTCGCGCAATGCCGACGGCACCTACAAGGACAACGGCGCAGAAGTCATCAGCGCGATCAACTGCCTGGACTACCCCGTCGTCGGCGATACCGAATCGTGGGATGCCGAGGCCGAGGAGATCGAAGAGGCCTCGCCGACCTTCGGGAGTGTGCTGACCTATTCGGACCTGTACTGCCAGGTATGGGGGCATGAGTCGACCCGGACGCGCGACCCCATTCACGCCTCCGGCGCCGCCCCGATCCTCGTCATTGGCACGAAGGATGACCCGGCTACGCCCTACGCGTGGAGCGAGTCACTGGCCTCCCAGCTCGACGACGGCCACCTGCTCACCTGGGAGGGCCAGGGGCACACCGCCTACGGCCGTGCGGGTGACTGCATCTCCCGCGCCGTCGATTCCTACCTGCTCGCCGGTCAGCTGCCGGAGGAGGGGCTGACCTGCGCCGCCGACAAGTGAGCCGCACCGGCGTCCGGCGGGCGACCGCCGGGGCGGGCCTCGGGACTGGCCCGTCCTGCGCGACGTCGTCCCCTCCTGCGCCCTCCTGCGGCGGCCTGCTCGTGATCCTCAGCGGTCCTCAGCGGTCGCGCGACTCGGTGAGCTCGCCGGCGATCGAGCGGCTCATCCATGCGGCCAGCCCATCGCCCCGCAGGCCTTGCGCCAGGAGGAACTGCGCCTTGGCGTAGGCCGCCTCCAGCGTCATGTCGGAACTGCCCACCGCCCCGGCCCGCGCGATCGCGTCGCCCGCCTCGTAGTGGCCCAGCCGCACCTCGGCCTCATGGCATTGGGAGGCGACGATGACGGCCGTGCCCGCCTCGATGGCGTCTGCGATGACCTCGGTCAGTCCGGGCTCTGCGCTCGGGACGTTGCCCACCCCGAAGGCGCGCAGGATCACCGCCTCCGGCCGGGGGGTGACCATGGCCCGCAACCGGGCGGCGGTGATCCCCGGGGCGAGATCGACGACGGCGACGTCGTGGCGCTCGTATGGCAGAGGACGCGCCCGATCTGCGCAGTGGGGGAGGGTCGGACGCTCCGCGCCGGGTGCAGGATGCCGGGCCCACCGCCAGGGGGCCCCGGCGGTCGCCAATGGCGCTGCGCCGGGGGAGGCGAAGCCCTCGAAGGCCCATGAGCTGGTCTTGGTGGCGCGGTTGCCGGCCAGCAGGTGATGGCCGAAGAAGAGGCTGACGCCGTCCGCCCGCCCGCTTGTGGCGGCGTTGAGGGCCCCGGTGACGTTGGACGCCGCATCCGAGCCGATGGCGCTCAGGGGCAGCTGGGCGCCGGTCACGACCACCGGGCGGTCGAAGTCGGTCAGGGCGTAGGACAGCGCTGCCGAGGTGTAGGCCATCGTGTCGGTGCCGTGGAGGACGACGTAGCTCTTGACGCCGTCGGCGCCGTTGATGCCGTCGGTACCGTCTGCTGGAGTTGCGGCGCGGTGCGCGCGCAGGTCGTCGATGATCGCCTGCCACGACTCGGGGGTGGCGTTGGCGGAGTCGATGAGCGGATCGAGGACGGTCAGCGAGACCCGCCCGGCGAGGGCGGTGCCTTCGAGGAGTTCGGCGAGCCAGCTGTCGAGATCGGCGCCGGGAATGAGCCCGTGTGGGGATTCGACCATTCCGATGGTGCCGCCGGTGTAGGTGATGTGAACTTCGGGTGCGGATGCGGCGGGCGCGATCAGTGTGCTGGGCATGAGCGGCATCATAGGGCGTTGCTTCAGCCGCGCCGTGCGGGCATGGCGGCGATGCGTTCGAATAGGCGCAGTGCGGGGCCGTGGGATATACGGGGGTTATAGGGGCTCATGGGGAGTTGTGGGAGGGTTCTGGGATGATGGTCGGCGGCAAATGGATAGTGAGATGCGGCGGGTGTAAAGCGAGCGCAGGGGCGCAGTGAGTCGTGTGAGAGCCTCCCGCTCCCGGCGCGACGTCAATGGCGGTTGGTGCGGACGTTGAGAACTTTGCCCGTCCTGGCCACTCTTGTCCCGATGTCAAATGCGGCCGGTCACGTGAACGGAGGTTTCTTGCATTCTTCGGGCCTGTCCCTCGGAAAGAGTGAGAGGAACGCCCGCCGAGGGTGCAAAGCGCCGTTCACGTTCTCGGCATGTTCTCGGCATGTTCTCCTCATGTTCTCGACCCCGGACGCGGCAGTCCGCCTTAGCCCGCCTCGCGCCTCACTCTGAGAATCAATCATCTGGGTTCTGGTGTCGGAAGGAGGTAGGTTCTTGCGTTGATTGTCGAGCCTGGGACTGCGGTGAACTAGGGGAGCTGGGACACGTAGGGGAACTAGCGGTAACTAGCGGGAACTAGAGGACGTGCGAGTCGAGGCGAGGGCGCATGGGGATGCATGATGAACCGCCGTCGACGATGTGTGCGCAGCGTACGCGGCCTTGTGTCCAGCACCACTTTCGCGTGTTCGGCGCGCAGATTGCGCAACCGACGTTCGGGCCGGTAATGTGCGACCCGCTGCGCTTGCGGCAGGCCACCTTAGCTCAGTCGGCAGAGCGATTCACTCGTAATGAATAGGTCGTGGGTTCGATTCCCACAGGTGGCTCTGTGCAGGTATGTCATCCCGGGACCGTGCGGTCCCGGGATTTTTTGTTGTCGGCTGTCGGCGGCCGTTCTCGGCTCTTCTCATCCCGATGGGGCGGTGGTTGTGGACGGCTCTACCCGCTCTACCGGCTCTTCCCGCTTCTGTTCGTTGAGATCGGTCGATAGGCGCATCGAGATCGATGGAAACGGCTCCAGGATCGTGGATAACTCGGCTCCTGTTCGGGCTTGCATTCAATTCTATTTGCGTTTAGCGTTGTCACCGATGATTTACTCGCCAAAAGCGAGGACCGCCAACCTGAAAGGTGCGTGCCATGGCGCAGAAGACTCAGATCATTCTTGTTGACGACATCGATGGCTCCGAGGCCACCCAGTCCGTCACCTTCGCTCTTGATGGCGTGACCTACGAGATTGATCTTAATGATGACCACGCGGCGGCGCTGCGTGAGACCGTTGAGGAGTGGACGGTTAAGGCTCGGCGCGTCAGCGGCCGTCGTACTCGCCGTCGTGCCGGAGCCCCCAAGACTTCCTCGAACACTCAGAAGGTGCGCGAGTGGGCCCGCGCTAATGGCTATGAGGTCTCCGACCGCGGCCGTATCCCCGCTTCAGTCCGTGAGGCCTACGAAGCCGCTAACTGAGCGCGCAGTCATAACGTCCAAACAGTTCGGCGCGGCTGATGCGTCACGCCAGACTCGTACCAGATCCATGCCGGACTCATACCAGGCCCCTGTGTCCTTCGGGACCCAGGGGCCTGGTCGCGCCTGCTGCGGCCTGGCAAGATAGGACCATGGCTTACACTCTGGTGCTGCTCCGCCACGGCGAGAGCGAATGGAATGCGAAGAACCTCTTCACCGGCTGGGTCGATGTGCCGCTGTCCGAGAAGGGCCGTGCCGAGGCCGCTCACGGGGGTGAACTGCTCAAGGAGGCGGGTGTTCTGCCCGAGAAGCTCTTCACCTCGATGCTGCGTCGAGCGATCACAACAGCCAACCTCGCTCTCGACGCCGCCGACCGCCACTGGATTCCGGTCGAGCGCAACTGGCGTCTCAATGAGCGCCACTATGGAGCGCTTCAGGGCAAGAACAAGAAGCAGACCCGTGACGAATACGGCGAGGATCAGTTCATGCTCTGGCGCCGTTCCTACGATGTTCCGCCGCCGGCCATTGAGCCCGGCACCGAGTTCTCGCAGGATGCCGACCCCCGCTACGCGGGCGAGCCCATCCCCGCCACCGAGTGCCTCAAGGATGTTCTCGAGCGCATGCTCCCGTACTGGGAGGACACCATCGTCCCCGAGATCAAGACGGGCAAGGTCGTTCTCATCGCCGCGCACGGCAACTCGCTGCGCGCCATCGTCAAGCACCTTGATGGTATTTCCGACGACGACATTGCCGCCGTCAACATTCCCACGGGCATCCCGCTGGTGTACGAGCTGGATGAGGAGACCCTCAAGCCGATCAAGAAGGGCGGCCGCTACCTCGACCCCGAGGCCGAGGCCAAGA
>ERZ772986.851-NODE-851-length-18405-cov-11.262343_pt1 | contig 18405 bp, 16 predicted proteins | sample MGYA00511898_ERZ772986 | MGnify/ENA primary metagenome ERZ772986 (study PRJEB29015, sample SAMEA2737934) | human oral metagenome | biome: human oral; feature: human-associated habitat; material: dental | place: China | collected 2148 ... | reverse complement strand
GGAATGTCATCCGTCTTGCCTTCCTCTGGTACACCCAGGAGTTTGGCTATAAGGCAGGCGCTTCCATTTCCTCCGATCTTTCCGGCGGTATGCTCGGCAAGGTTACCGAGGGTGCGTCTATCTTGGGTATGTTTATCATCGGTGCGTTGGTTGAGCGTTGGGTTTCCATCTCATTTACCCCGATAGTTTCTACCATCCCTCAGCAGGCGGGTGCATATATTGATTGGTCAAGCATCCCTGCAGGAGCCGACGGAATTCATAAGGCACTGAGCTTGTACGCACAGCTTGGACCAACCGGTCTTGAGCAGATGAAGGTTACAACGCTTCAGCAGAACCTTGATTCGTTGATTCCAGGTCTTGCTGCGGTTGGCCTGACGCTTCTGTGCTGCTACTTGTTAAAGAAGAAGGTTTCCCCAATAGTCATCATCCTGGCACTCTTTGCCGTTGGTGTTATTGGTCGCTTCTTTAACTTCATGTAATAAGATGCGTGTAGGATACCAACGTATTTACAGGTAGCCTGTATAAAGGTGGGTCGCACTCTATAATGAGTGCGACCCATTTTGAAAGGAAGCTATGGCACAGTCTCAAAACAGCAGCATTGATTTGACTATAAAAGCAAGCTCGTTTCACGGTCTGACAACCTATGGGGATGTTCTCATTGGCAACAAAGCGTTTGAGTTTTATAACGAGAAAAATCCCGAGGACTATATCCAGATTCCGTGGGATGAGGTTGATCATGTAGCCGCTTCGGTTATAGGGAAGGGAAAGGCCATTTCTCGCTTTGCTCTTTTTACCAAGAAAAACGGTACGTATTCCTTTTCTACTCGTGACAACAAGGCGACTCTCCGTGCGATTCGCGCTCATGTTGGAGAAGACAAGCTCCTTCAGTCTCCGAATTTCTGGTATGTGTTTAAGCACGGGTTGCTGTCGCTTCCGCATGCATTGAGCCTCATACGAGATTCCCGGAAAAAGAAGTAGCATTTTATTGACAGTCTTGGTTTTCGTGTACAAAACGACAGAGCTGGGACATGTAGCTTCCCAAAACTGCTAAAATGCACCATGCATATACCCGATCGCCCGTGTTTTGGAGGACAATCCAAGCACTTCTCGCGACATACAAGAAGAAAGAGATAGACGTGGCAACCATTAGTACGGCAGATTTCAGAAATGGCATGGGCCTTAAGATTAACGACAAGTACTACACAATCGTGGAATTTCAACACGTAAAGCCCGGTAAGGGCGGAGCGTTTGTCCGTTACAAGATCCGTGACCTTAAAAGTGGTCGTGTCATTGATCAGACCTGCAATGCCGGAACCAAATTTGAAAACGTGCAGCTCATCACCAAAGAGATGCAGTATCTCTACAATGACGGTGAGTCGTATTACTTTATGGACAACGAGACATATGACCAGATTGCCGTTCCTGCTGATTTTATTGGCGAGAAGAGCGTTTGGTTCAAGGAGAATGATACGTGCCAGCTTCTTTACGCCGACACCGAGCTTCTTGGTGTTGAGCCTCCCATGTTCATTGAGGTTGAGATTACGGAGACCGATCCGGGCTTTAAGGGAGATACGGTGCAGGGCGGCTCAAAGCCTGCCACCGTTGAAACGGGTGCAACCCTTCAGGTTCCCATGTATTTAAATCAAGGTGAGCGCATTAAGGTTGATACGCGTGTGGGCAAGTTTGTTTCCCGCGTATAATGCACGCATGAATGTACGTCTCGCATCTATGTTGAGGAGGTCGCATGGCTGATAATGAGCTTCGCATTGCCGGTATCGGTATTTCAAAAGAAGTGGTTTCTGCAATTGTCTCACGTGCTGCGGGAAGTGTAGCCGGAGTAGCTTCTGTAGGTGGAAACGATACCATTGCGTCAAATCTGATTAACGTCTTTACCAATAAATCCATTGCTCCAAGTCAAGCGGTTGAGTCGGTTGTTGAAAATGACGCTTTGCATATTGGGGTTCATCTTGCTGTTTTTTACGGCTATCCGTTCACGAAACTTGCCGCTGAAGTTCGCGGAGTTGTAGCAACTGCGGTGAACGAACAGATTGGTGTCAGTATTTCTGCGGTTGATATCTATATCGACAGCCTCGTCTTTCCCAAGGAGTAGCTTTGAGCGCAAAGTTCTTTGGCCGCACATTAGCTCGAAGCCAGGCACTGCAGCTTCTCTTTCAGGCTGAGCAGACAAATCGTACCGTAGCGGAGGTTCTCCAAGGAGAATACGTTCTCTCTGAAGGACCTCTCGATCCGTATGCAGAAAAGCTCGCCTGCGGTACCGACGGCATTCGAGACGATCTTGATATGATATTGAATGCCTATTCGCACGGGTGGAGCGCTTCTCGTATGCCCTCCGTTGACAGAAACCTGCTCCAACTGTCGCTTTACGAGATGCTTGAGGTTTCCGAAGTTGATGTTTCGATAACCATCAACGAGGTTATCGAACTTTCGCACGCGTATTGCGGAGATGAATCTCCTCGCTTTATTAATGGCATTTTGGGGCGTGTAGCCGCCGATATAGCAGAAGGTATGGATGTATATGAGCATTCTCGCTGTGTATGCGCGGGCGAGAAGAGCGCGTCTCAAGAGGATGGCGAGTAGTTATGGCAAAGCCTGATACCTCTGCATATCAAACGTTTGATCAAATTACCGATCGTCTTGATGACATTGTGTCTCAAGTCCGCAACAAGGATGTTTCGCTGGAACATTCTCTTGACCTTTTTGATGAGGCTATTGCTTTGGGGTCAAAAGCAGTAGACATGGTTGATACCACGGAGTTTACTGCTGAGGAAGAAGCACGTCTTGCAGATGTGCATACCGATTCCCAAGACGGTGAGCCTACGGAGCCTGCACTATCCGATACACCGCAAGCGGTATCTGATACACCGCAAGCGGTGTCTGAGAGCGCTGAGGCGTAAGTGGTAAAGCGCACTTCCAAGCGCCGCCTTGATGCTGAGCTCGTACGTCAGGGCTTGTTTCCCGATACAAAGACAGCGCTGCGCTCTATCCTTGCGGGTGATGTCTCCACATACGACAGACGGCTGAGCTTTGCGGGCGAGCCGGTAGAAGAGGGCATTTTTCTCCACGTCAAAGGAAAAACTCCCTATGTAAGCAGGGGAGGTCTCAAACTCGAGAAAGCCTTGGATACTTTCTGCGTTGATCCTCAAGGGCTTACCTGCCTTGATGTCGGGGCTTCTACCGGAGGATTTACTGACTGTCTGCTTCGTCGCGGTGCACGTCATGTAGTCTCTGTTGATGTGGGATATGCTCAGTTTGACTGGGCACTCAGAAACGATAGCCGCGTAAAACTGCTTGAGCGTACCAATATCGTAGAGCTTCCGTCTTTGGGGTATGACGTCGCGTTCGATTTGGCGGTATGTGATGTTTCTTTCACTTCAATCGAGAATATCTTGGATACAGTACTTTGCACGCTTAAGCCACAAGGAGCTTTTATTACGTTGGTAAAACCTCAGTTTGAAGCACAAAAAGCAGAGGTTGGTGAGGGAGGCATTGTACGAAGTCCGGCAGTGCGTCTGAAGACGCTTACCCATGTGGCAGAGCTCTTCTCGAAAGCTTCACTGGGGCCTCTTGCCGCTTGTGAAAGTCCGATTCACGGAGCAAAGGGAAATACCGAGTATCTGTTATATGGAAAAAAGGACAGTCTCCCGACAACCTTAGATTTAGAAGCAGTGGTAAAAAGGCATACATTTGTTCGTGTATAGAGATGCGGCATTCGCTATACTTTATGGTGGTTGTTGGTTGAGATGATACGGCACAGGAGAGTGGTTCTACGTGAAAGTGCTTCTCGTCCCTAATTATTCACGCGAGGTAGCGGTAAGCAGCGCTCATATGCTGGAAGAATGGTTTTTTGATCAGGGCTGCGACGTCGTATGGGCTCATGATAAAAAACTTTTCCCCCATAAGAAGGTTGATCCTTCCGACTGCCAGTTGGTTATTTCGCTTGGTGGCGACGGAACGCTTTTACGGGCAGCTCGAATTGTGGGGTATTCAGAAATTCCAATCATCGGTATCTCTTACGGCCATTTGGGATTTTTGACATCCGCCACACCTGATGAAATGCTCCAGACGCTCACCGATGCCTTGTCAGGAGAGCTTCATGTATCGCGGCGAGCTACATTGGAGATAGAATCGGTTTACGAGGCGCCGGACGGCACCCAATATAGCGAGAAGAGCTTTGCGTTGAATGACTTTGCGGTTTCTCGTGGTGGAAACGGAGACATGATTGAGTTTAGCGTTTCCGTCTCGGGCAACTACATTGATACGCTCAGAGGAGACGGCTTTATTGTCAGCACCGCTACGGGCTCTACCGGCTATGCGCTTGCAGCGGGAGGCCCTATTGTGACTCCTGAGTTTACGGGTATGTCGTGCGTTCCCATTGCACCGCACACCATTATGGCGCGTGCGTTTTTAACGTCGTCTTCCGATGTTGTGGAGATTACCATGTCGCGAGAACGTCCGGCATATTGCCACTTCTTTGCCGACGGACAAAACGTTGTTCATCCGGATGGAGCGGTGGCAATTTGCGCTACCGTAAAGCGTGGACCCGGCGATATTATTTTGCTTGATCGAAGCGCGCAAAGTTTTTATCGCTCAGTGTCCCGCGTGTTTTATGGCAAGGCAAATAACTCATGATTGACGAGCTTTTTGTTCAAAACGTTGCACTTATCGAAGAGGCATCTCTTGTGCCTGCCAAAGGCCTTACGGTGCTTACCGGTGAAACCGGTGCCGGTAAAACCGCGCTGCTTTCCGCCATTAAGCTTTTGATAGGAGAGCGCGGTGACGTAACTGCCATTCGGGAAGGCAGCGATGAGCTTCACGTAGAAGCACGGTTTTTTCTGGCTGACTCGGGCGAAGAAGGAACCATCGTACGTCGTCGTATGAACACGGACGGTCGTGGTCGGGTAGAAATTGACGGCCATATGGCTTCGGTAGGAGAGCTTGCGGAAAAAATAGGAACAACGGTTGATCTGTGCGGACAGCACGAGCATCAACGTCTTTTGGACGTACATACACACGCCGCTCTTCTCGATGCATGGATTGGAGCGCAGGCGTGTGAAGCGCTGGCGCACTATCGGTCTTGCTTGGTGGTGGCAAAGCAAGCGCAGAGTGAGCTTGAGCGTGTACGTGCGATGAGTAATGCGGCCACTTCAAAAATAGAAGAAGCAGCCTTTGTCGTGCGAAAGATTGGTGAGGTAGACCCCAAACAAGGGGAGTATGAAGCACTTCAAGAACAACTGCCTCGCTTGGAGCATGCAGAGGCACTTATGGAGGCCACCCATCTTGCCCATGGTGCCCTCTCTGATGACGAGGGAGCAACGGACAGGATAGCGGAGGCACTCTCGGCGCTTCGAGGGGTCTCCTCTTTTGATACAAAACTTGCAACGCTCGCAGAAACTCTTGAGTCTTCGCTGATTGACCTGGAGGATACCGCTTCTGAGCTCCGGTCATACACCGATACGCTTGAGTTTGACGAGCAAGCGCTTGAGCGGCTGCAGTCGCGTTTTGCTGCGTTTCAGGGTCTTATGCGTACGTATGGTCCTACGATGGAAGACGTGTTTGCCCATGCCAAAGAAGCCCAAGAGGTCATGGATGCTCTTGAGGACGGTGATGAGCGCATTGCTCAGGCAGAAGCAGCGTGCGTCGCGGCCGAGAAGAACCTTGAGGCAGCTGCCGATACGCTTGATGAGGTGCGTATGCATAACGCACCCAAACTTGCGGCAGAGATTACGCATCAGATGGCCTTTCTTGAAATGGGAACCGCTGAAATCACCATTGAACACAAACGTCTGAATCGCACACAATGGACCGATGCAGGACCAAGCCAGGTAGAGTTTTTATATAAGCCGGGCAAAGAGCTCCGTGCGCGACCTTTGCGCAAGATTGCATCCGGCGGAGAAGTTTCGCGTGTGATGCTGGCGTGTAAAGTGGTTCTTGGATTGGCGGATGGCTGTAAGACGCTTGTGTTTGATGAGGTGGACGCCGGCGTTGGAGGAACCGCTGCGGTGGCACTTGCAGAAGTGCTTGCACGTCTTGCTCAGACCCACCAAGTAATCGTAGTCACTCATTTGGCGCAGGTAGCGGTAATGGGAGAAAAGCACTATGTGGTGCACAAGTCAAAAGACGCACTTCCAAAGACAATGCTTGGTGAAGTTTCGGGAGAGGCTCGCGTAGAGGAGATTGCGCGTATGCTTTCGGGGTCGCTTTCAAAGGCTTCGTGTGCGCATGCGCGCGAGATGCTTAAAGAGGCAGCGAGTGCACTCAACGCAAGGTAGCACGAGCTCTTCTCGCCTGAGTGTTTTGACGTTATGTGCAATTGATTTTCTCGCTACACTTTGCACGAGAACGCGATAGTATAGAGACCCGTAGAAGTGGTTTTGGCAGTGCCGGATGGCTTGCTTTGGGTTTACGGGAGATTATTTCATGACCAAACATATTTTTGTAACAGGTGGCGTTGTTTCTTCACTGGGAAAGGGAATTACGGCGGCTTCATTGGGTCGTTTGTTAAAGGCTCGTGGATATAAGGTCATGATGCAGAAAGCCGATCCGTATCTCAATGTTGACCCGGGTACCATGAGTCCGTTTCAGCATGGAGAAGTATTTGTAACGGAGGACGGCAAAGAAACCGATTTGGATCTTGGCCATTACGAGCGCTTTATTGACGAGAACCTCACGCGTGAGTCTAATTTCACTACGGGCTTGATTTATCAGTCGCTTATTCAGCGCGAACGCGCCGGGGATTTTTTGGGCGGTACGGTACAGGTCATTCCGCATGTGACCAATGCCATTAAAGCCCGTTTTGCACGTATTGAAGAGGTTACCGATGCCGACGTAGTCATTACCGAGCTTGGCGGCACTATCGGAGATATCGAGTCTCAGCCATTTGTGGAGGCAATTCGCCAATTCCGTAAAGAGCGCGGTATGGCCAACGTTGCCATCATCCACGTTTCATTGGTGCCCTATATCGCCGCGGCACATGAAGTAAAAACGAAACCCACACAGCACTCCGTTAAAGAGCTGCGCTCAATGGGCATTCAACCCGACTTCATTGTGTGCCGCTCAAGTCATGCGGTTGAGCCGTCAATTCGTGAGAAAATTGCTAACTTCTGTGATGTTGATGCTGACTGCGTGTTTGAAAACAATGATCTGCCTTCAATTTATGACGTCCCGGCACATCTCAAAGAGCAGGGATTCGACCGCAAAGTTTGTGAGCGCCTTGGACTTGATACGCGTGTTTCGGATCTGTCCGGATGGCAGGACTTTACCGCTGCAATGCACAAGGCAAATGCCCTTGCCACTACTACCCGAATTTACGTGGTCGGTAAATACACGCAGCTTCCTGACGCATATCTTTCCGTGATTGAGGCGCTGCACCACTCTGGAATCTTCTATGGTCGCCATGTGGATATCCGACTGGTCAACGGTGAGGAGCTCACTGAAGAAAGCGTTGATGAAGAGCTGAAGGATGCGGATGGCATCCTTGTTCCGGGTGGTTTTGGTATCCGTGGTGTTGACGGCAAGATGGTTGCCATACGAAGGGCTCGCGAACAAAAGATCCCGTATCTCGGCATTTGTCTTGGCATGCAAACGGCGGTTATTGAGTTTGCACGCGATGTTGTCGGTCTTGAAGGAGCAAACTCGGCTGAATTTGCTCCCGAGACGGCCTACCCGGTCATTGATCTTATGCCCGATCAAGAAGACATTACCGATAAGGGAGGAACCATGCGTCTTGGCTCGTATCCCTGCAAGGTAGTGCCTGCAACCCTTGCCTTTGAAGCGTATGGAAGTGAGCTTATCTACGAGCGTCACCGTCACCGTTTTGAGTTCAATAACGCATATCGCAAGCAACTGAGTGAGGCAGGCTTGGTTATTTCCGGCGTTTCACCGGATGAGAGGCTTGTTGAGATGGTGGAGCTTCCAAAAGACGTACACCCATGGTTTGTGGCTTCTCAGGCACACCCTGAGTTCAAAAGCCGTCCCACTTCACCGGCTCCGCTCTTTCGTGAGTTTGCTCGTGCGGCAATTGCCCATCATGAAGAAATTGATCGCCATGATGTCCGTCCCGTACGCTAGGTGCAAACACGTACGCTTTTAGTGAGGTTGTGCCTGATATCTTTTATGAGAGTAGCTTTTGTTGAAAAGGATCTGCCGTGGATCTTGTTCAAGCGCGCAAGGAATTTTTAGCCTACGTTGCCGTTGAGAGGGGACTCTCTCACAACACGCTCGATGCGTATGAGCGTGATCTTAACGGTTATGCCGGCTGGCTTTCCAGTTGCGGGATACATAACCCGTGCGCGGTAACGCAGCAGATTCTTGAGACCTATATCGCGGAGCTCAGAGAGGTAGGTCTTGCGCCGGCCTCTGTGGAGCGCCATACCGCAGCCATTCGTAACTTCCATCGGTTTTTGGTGGCCGAGCAAATCTGTGCAACGTCACCTGCCGACGATCTTTCTTCAGCTGCACGTCCACTGCGCCTTCCGGATGTAATATCTCGCGAGAAGGCCGCAGAACTTCTCGACCAGCCGTTTGAGAGAAGCCCTCGTGGCATACGAGACAAGGCCATACTTGAGGTGTTGTATGGATGCGGACTGCGCGTGAGCGAGGTAAGTGGGCTTGAGGTGCGCGGCGTACTTCTTGATGAAGAGCTTTTGCGCGTATTTGGCAAGGGATCAAAAGAACGTGTGGTTCCTATTTTTGGCACCGCACAGGAGGCGCTTCGTGAATATCTCGAAGGAGCACGAGGGGCGTTTTTTATTCACGGGCAGTCACCCTATGTGTTCTTAAATCGCAGGGGAGGACGTCTTTCTCGCCAGTGGATTCATGCTTCCGTTGCTGCGTACGGACGGGCCGTGGGTATTGAAAATTTACACCCCCACACTTTGCGTCATTCTTTTGCGACGCATCTTCTGGAGGGTGGTGCAGATTTACGCTCGGTACAAGAGCTTCTTGGTCATGTTGATATTTCTACGACGCAACTCTATACGCATGTGGATCGCTCGCATGTGCGAGAAGTGTATCTAAGTGCTCATCCGCGAGCTCACGAGGCTTTTCGTAAAGACGGAAAAACCTCGTGAGTCTCATCGCTGACTTTTGATTTAGTGGGTATCCGTACCTGGAGTTTGTGAGCTCGAGCTTGACGGAGAAGCAAATCCATTATCCCGATTCAGGATATTCATAAACTCCTCGCCCGTGATCGTTTCTTTCTTCTGCAAGTAGTGCGCAATCTCGTGGAGCTTGAAGCGATTTTCTTGCAAGGTTTTCAGTGCACTTTGGTGGCACTCTTCAACAATACGGCGTACCTCTTCATCAATTTCCTCGGCAGTTTTTTGAGAGCAGGTGAGGGCAGATCCACCGCCAAGGTATCGGCTTTGTTGCTGGGAAAGAGTAACCATGCCGAGCTTATCGGACATGCCATATTGTGTAACCATGGCACGGGCAATGCTTGTGGCACGCTCAATGTCATTGGAGGCTCCGTTGGTCATCTCACCGAAAATGAGCTCCTCGGCGGCGCGTCCACCGCAAAGTACCGCAATTTCATTCATGGCTTCGCTTCTGCTCATGAGGTGCTTCTCGTCATCATCAACCTGCATGGTGAAGCCCAGTGCGCCCGACGTACGTGGAACGATGGTAATTTTGGTTACCGGCGCCGATCCTTTTTGCAGGGCTCCAACGATGGCATGGCCGGTTTCGTGATATGCAACCACGTCTTTTTCGTGCTCCGTAAGAACGGCGTTCTTTTTCTTAGCGCCTGCGATAACAACGTCAACAGACTCAGTAAGGTCTTCCGTGGTAACGCGGCGACGTCCCATACGAACGGCACGCAGGGCTGCTTCGTTGATAATGTTTGCAAGGTCGGCACCGGAAGCGCCGGGTGTGGATTTTGCTACAAGCGAAAGATCCACGCCGGACTCCATCTTGACATCGTTTGCATGCACCTTAAGGATATCTTCGCGACCGGCAAGGTCAGGAAGTTCCACAGGAATACGCCGGTCAAAGCGGCCGGGGCGAAGCAGTGCCTGGTCCAGCGTCTCGGGACGGTTGGTTGCGGCCAAAACGACGATACCCTTGTGGTTGTCAAAGCCATCCATTTCAGAGAGGAGCTGGTTGAGCGTCTGTTCACGCTCATCATTGGTATTCAGGGAGGCATCGCGGCGCTTACCAACGGCGTCGATCTCATCAATAAAGATGATGCAAGGCGCTTTTTCGTTTGCCTGTTTGAAGAGGTCGCGAACCTTTGCGGCGCCACGACCAACAAACATCTCAACAAACTCGGAACCTGCAATCTGGAAGAAGGGGACTCCCGCTTCACCGGCAACGGCTTTGGCAATGAGCGTTTTGCCGGTACCCGGAGGGCCTACCAAAAGCGCACCGCGCGGTGAGCGAGCGCCAATCTCGGTGTACTTATCGGGGGTCTTCAGAAAGCCAACGATTTCCTGCATGGATTCTTTGGCTTCCTCTTGGCCGGCGACGTCTTTGAAAGTGACGCCGGTGTCTTCTCCTTTGATCTCTTTGGCGTTGGAGCGTCCAAGGCCGCCACCGAATCCGCCAAACGGATTGCCACCGCCAAAGTTCATAGAGGGGTTGTCGTCACCCATGGCACGCTTGAGTGCACGGTTCACAAAATATCCGGCAACAAGGAAGATGAGAAGCGGTATACCAAATTCAATCAGGATATTCATCCATAGGTTTGCCGTGGGATCCGGGATGGTTGCGGAGAAATCCACGCCCTTGTCCTGCAGTGTTTTTACAAGATCAACGTCATGAGGAAATGCTTTGGTGGTGTAGATTTTTTCTGAATCGCCTTCACCTTCGGTGAAACGAATGACCTTGGTGCCTTCGTTAAGGTCTACTTTTTTGACTTTACCATCTTTTACGTCACTCAAAAACTGGCTATACGATACGTCTTGCACCTGTGATTTTGTTACGTTAGGGAGAAGTCCCTGGTTGATTACAAGATACACTACGATGGCAAGGAGTACATAAAGCAACATCGATCTACGTCGCCTGTTGTCGTTATCCATACACAGCCTTTCTTACTTCTGGGCTATATAAAACTTGCTATAGAGCCACTCACATATTGAGGTATGTTCTACCCAATTTTTGTGGCCTTAACCGCAAGCATGGAAGGAATGTTGAGTTCATGGAGGCGGCCCTCACCGTTGGTATCTTCATAGAGATCATCAATGGAAAATGAAGTGAATTTATTTTTTAGGCGTAGTTCATACTGTAGGGTGTCATTGTACACGGAGCGTGCTACTATGGTGCACATCGGCTATGAAGAGGAGAGTAGCCCGGGCAGCGCAAACTACAGAGAGTGGGAAAGCTGAGAGCCCGCGTTTGCGTCCGTGTGAAAATCACCTTGGAGCTGCAGTTCAAAAGCGTGGCGAGAAGATCTTCTCGTCCAAGCGTAAGTAGATGCTGCCGGATATGGTCGCCGTAACAGACCAACCGAGTATGCGATCATTCGCCGCTGGGTGGTTACAAGCGAAGTGTAGACGTAAGCGCTTCGTCCCAGCAACAGGGGACGGGCGCTTTTTTGTGCCCAGAAAGGTTGTTTTGGATGGCAAACGAGTATAAGAAGACCACAAACTTGCCACGCACAGGGTTCCCCATGCGTGCGTCGCTGGCGCAAAATGAGCCCAAGCGTTTGGCTTTGTGGAACCAAAATGCCCTCTATGAGCTGCTTATGAAGAAGAACGAGGGCTACGAGAAGTTCGTGCTCCACGATGGTCCTCCCTATGCCAATGGCCCCATTCACCTGGGCCATGCACAGAACAAGATTTCCAAAGACATCATCAATCGCTACAAGGCCATGCGCGGTTTTCAAACCCCCTATATCCCCGGCTGGGACTGCCACGGCCAGCCCATTGAGCATAAGGTTGAGGAAATGCTCGGCACCGAGAAGTTCAATGCACTGCCTACGGAAAAGATTCGTGAACTCTGCCGAAAGATGGCCGTTGAGCAGGTTGACACGCAGCGTCAGGGCTTTAAGCGTCTTGGTGTTTTGGCAAAGTGGGACGATCCGTATCTGACGTATACGCCCGATTACGATGCAACTGATATTGAGATTTTTAAGGCCATCTTTGACAAGGGAGCGGTATATCGCGGGACCAAGCCGGTGCACTGGTGTACACACTGTCATACCGCTTTGGCTGAGGCAGAGATTGAATACCACGACGTTACCTCCATGGCCATTTTTGTTCGCTTTGAGCTTACGAGCGTTCCTGAAGGCCTTGAGGCGTATGTGGGTAAAACATGGGTTGATATTTGGACTACGACGCCTTGGACATTGCCGGCCGATGAGGCGGTTATTCTGCATCCTGAAGCAACCTATGTGGCGCTTGAGCTTTCTGACGGTCATGTTGAGATTGTGGCAGAAGCGCTTGCACAAAAATGTGCCGAGAAGTTCGGCTACGACAGCTATACTCTGGCAAAAGACTCAAGCGGCAATACTTGGAAAAAGACCGGCGTTGAGCTTGCGGGTAATACCTATAAGCAACCCATTTTTGGCGAGCAGGGCCGCGAAGGCGCGTTTATCTATGCCGACTATGTAACCCTTGATGACGGTACCGGCGTTGTCCACTCAGCACCCGGCCACGGCGTTGACGACTACAATGCAGGCGTAAAGTTTGACATTCCTCAGACCATGCCGGTTGACGATGACGGCCATTTCTTTACCGGAGAGGGCCCCGGTACGGGTGGTCCCTTCTCGGGCATGGAGGTCAATGAAGCAAATCCCGTCATTGTTGAGTGGTTGCGCAAGCGCGGTGTGCTTATTCTCGCAGAAGACATTACCCACAGCTATCCGCACTGTTGGCGCTGCAAGAATCCCGTTATCTTCCGTGCCACCAGCCAATGGTTTGTTTCCATGGATAAGACAAACCTCCGTCAGGACGCGCTCGATGAGCTCTCCAAGGTGGCCTTCTATCCTGCAAATGCCGTAAAGCGTATTGGCTCGATGGTTGAGGGACGTCCCGACTGGTGTATTTCTCGCCAGCGTAACTGGGGTGTACCAATTCCTGCCTATACCTGCGAGGACTGTGGCGAGACGATCATCAACGATGATACGCTTGACGCCGTGATCAAACTCTTTAGGGAGAAGGGCTCCGACGCCTGGTTTACCGATGACCCTGCAAGTTATTTAGGGAATGCATGCACTTGTCCTCAATGTGGCGGACATCATCTCAAAGCCAATAAGGACATCCTGGACGTATGGTGGGACTCAGGCGTTTCCCATACGGCAGTGTGCAAACATCGGCCTGAACTTCGTTTCCCGGCCGATATGTATTTGGAAGGCTCGGATCAGCACCGCGGATGGTTCATGAGTTCGCTCATGACGTCTGTGGGTGCGTATGATATGGCACCGTATAAAGCCGTTGTTTCCCAGGGCTTTACCCTTGACGGTCAGGGCCGCAAGATGAGTAAGTCTTTGGGTAATGTTATTGACCCCAATAAGGTGTGCGCCGAGCGCGGTGCGGATGTGTTGCGCCTGTGGGTTGCCTCCGTTGATACTTCCAACGACGTTCCTTGCGACGATGCCATTTTGGCTCAGGTCGGAGATGCCTATCGTCGTTTTCGCAATACCATTCGCTTCCTTTTAGGTGAGCTTGAAGGTCAATTTAATCCTGCAACCGATGCCGTTCCTGTTACAAAACTTACTGCGTATGATCGTTTGGTATTGGCTCGCATGTGCGAGGTACATGATGTCGTGACCGAGGCGTATGAGGGTTATCGTTTTAATAACGTTTTCCGCGTGCTCTACGACTACATCATTGAGCTTTCCAATGGATACCTCAATGCCACCAAAGACCGCATGTATTGTGATGCCGCTGATTCTGAGTCCCGACGCTGCGCACAGACGGTGTGGGCGGAAATCCTCTCTATGCTTGTGCATGATTTGCAGCCCATTTTGGTATACACCACCGATGAGGCAATGGAGTTTTTACCTGAATCTCTGCGCGAGGGTCAGAAATTTGCAGCACTTCTCGATTGGTATCAGGCGCCGTTAACACGCCTAGAATACGAGAAGCTCCTTCCTGCCTATCAGGTACTTTCTGATGCTCGTGCGGCATATACCAAGGCATATGAGACGGCACTTGAGGCCGGAGAGATTACGGAAAAGACTACGCAGGCAACGCGCGCCGAGGTAGTGCTTCCCGCTGAGGCATTCCAATGCGTAAACGATGCTGATGTAGACTTTGCCGAGGTATTTGTATGCTCTTCGGTAACTGTTTCAGAAGGCGCCGAACTTGCCGTCTCTGTCTTTTTGGCGGACGGAGAGCGCTGCGACCGTTGCTGGAACTGGCGCAACCTCGGTGAGGATCATCTCTGCCACCGCTGCCATGAGGCGGTTGCGCAGAGCACGATTGAATAGGAGTACGTGTGTCTGTTCGCACGCAACAAAGTCTTGGTATCCGCTTGGCAATCTTTTGCTGGGCGGGTGCCATTGCTTTTTCACTTGATCAGTTAACAAAGCGCTGGGTTCTTTCAAACATCCCCGCAGGTTCAAGGCGGCCGTTTATTCCGGGCGTGCTTGATCTCTTTCATGTCCAAAACGACGGCGCCGCCTTTTCTATCGGGAGCGGGCGACCTCTGTTTTTTGCAGCCCTTACCGCCGTTGTGGTACTTGGCATGATGTATGTAGTCATGCGCGAGAAAAACCTCCCGTATCCGCTCATTGCCATCCTCGGACTTGTGGCCGGTGGCGGCATCGGTAACGGTCTTGAGCGCGTGGCTCATGGGAGCGTAACTGATTTTTTGGCTACCACGTTTATGAACTTTGCGATTTTTAATGTGGCGGACATCTTTGTGACATGCGGCATTATCGCGGCGTGTATCTATTGGTTCGTATGGGATTCTAAAAAGCGTGCTGGCAAAAATGACGGTGAAGCCAGCGAGAGAGAAAGTGGAGCCAACAAAGAAAACGATGAGGACGGCGAGAAAGACGGCGAGAAGGACGGCGAGGTAGCGCGTGGCTGAACGCGTCTTTGACATACTGGTGGGACCGGAAGGTGACGGCATCAGGATTGACGCTTTTCTCGCTGCTCAAGATGACCTTCCTTCACGGAGTGCCTGTGCAAAGCTTGTTGAAGAAGGTAAGGTATTCATTAATGGGACGCCGGTGTCTTCTAAGTCTGAGAAAGTGTTGCTTGGTGATCGCCTTATGGTAGTGCTTCCAAAGGGAGAACCTGAGGCGGGACTTCTTGTTCCAAACCCTGACATTCCACTTGACATCCGCTTTGAAGATCAATATCTTATCGTGCTTTCCAAACAGGCGGGGCTTGTCTGTCATCCTTCACCGGGGCATACCGACGATACCCTTGCCAATGCTTTGGTAGCGCATTGTGGCTACGGACATTTGGGGCTTTTGCAGGGCGAGGATCGCCCCGGTATCGTACATCGTTTAGATATGGATACCTCTGGTCTTATGGTGGCAGCCAAGTCTGATGAGGTGCAGAAAGCTCTTCAAGATCTTATCCGCCTTCGCGTGCTTGATCGCCGCTATGTGGTTTTAGTACAGGGCTATGTTGCCCCTGATGAGGGAACCATTGAAACGGGCATTGCTCGCTCCACACGTGATCGCTTAAAGATGACGGTAACGGATGCACCCGGTGCTCGAGAAGCCATTACTACTTTCAGGACGCTTGAACGCTTTGAGGCAGGTCGTAGAGGTGAGGGTTATTCGCTTTTGGAATGCCATCTTTACACAGGACGCACCCATCAGATTCGTGTCCACATGCGCCATGTGGGTCATCCCGTGGTAGGAGATCAGCTGTACGGCCGTAAAGACGAGCGACTTAATTTAGGTCTCAAGCGTCAGTTTCTCCATTCTTGGCACATTCAGTTTGAACATCCGGTAACGGGAGAAATGATAGAACGTAGGGATTCTCTGCCGCCGGATCTTCTCGCTGCGTTAAAATCACAAGGAGAGCTTTCTATGGGAAGAACAGCAGCCGGCACGGAGATTTGTCCTCGGCTTGGAGCGTAGGGGTATATATGCCAATGCAATTAAACAGGCTCGGCCTTACACCGATTGTTATTTTTAACCTGGTTATATGGCTCTTCTTTACGTTGGCATACTTCTATCAGATCATCTATATCATTCGCGTGATGTTCAAGGGTGAGGTGCGTCTTCCACCTGCCAAAAAGCAGCATCGGTATGCTTTTTTTATTGCCGCTCATAATGAAGAGCCTGTGATTGGAAATCTGGTGCGTTCAATCTTGGCACAGGATTATCCGCGGGAGCTTATGGACGTCTTTGTGGTGGCCGATGCCTGTACGGATAAGACCGCAGAAGAGGCGCGCAAAGCGGGAGCCATTACGTGGGAGAGAAATGACCTTGCCCGTAAGGGAAAAAGCTGGGTTATGGATTATGGATTTAACCGTATCCTCAATGAATACGGAGATACGTACGAGGCGTTTGTGGTTATGGACGCAGATAACCTCGTGGCTCCAAATTACCTTTCCGTTATCAATCAAGCGTTTGATGCGGGGTATCTGGTTTGCACAAGCTATCGAAACTCAAAGAACTTTGACTCCAGTTGGATAAGTTCGGCATATGCCACATGGTTTATGCGTGAGGCAAAGTTTTTGAACAACGCCCGAATGATGATGGGCACCAGCTGCGCTATTTCCGGTTCCGGCTGGATGGTATCCGCCCGTATTGTCAAAGGTATGCACGGATGGGATTTTCACACGCTTACGGAAGACATTCAGTTTTCAACGTTTTGCTGCGCTCATAATATTCAGATCGGGTATGCTCCGGCGGAGTTTTTCGACGAGCAGCCTTTGACGTTTAAAGCTTCATGGATACAACGCCTGCGTTGGACCAAGGGTTTTTACCAGGTGTTTTTCTCGTATGGAACCGATCTCTTAAAAGGAATTATAAAAGGACAGTTTGCTTCGTACGATATGCTTATGACTGTCGCTCCCGGCATGATTTTGACACTGCTTTCAACGTTCATTAACGGCACGTATTTGTTGGTGGGGTATCTAAGTCACGGGTTTATCGCCACAGATGCAGAGCTCGCTCTTTGCTCGGGCTCTCTTGTGATGACGGTCTTTTCCATGTACATTGTCTTTTTTATTCTCGGCGTGATCACTACATTATCTGAGCATAAGCACTTTCATGTTAAGAAGCGCTGGCGCATTTTTACCAATCTCTTTACGTTTCCAATTTTCATGATTACCTACGTTCCCATTACTATCGTGGCTCTTTTCAAAAAAGTGGAATGGGTACCCACAAAGCATGACATTGCGGTTAATTTTGAGGATGTCGTAGCCGATTAACACGTGATGTCAAAACTGGTTTTACATGGATGTTGGATGCGTATGGTGTTAAAGTGTCAAAGCAAAAGACTTTGGGTGGCCATAAGGCCAGAAGGGAGCCATACGTAATGGCAAAGTTCTTCGAGGGTGAATCGCATACCTTTTCTGAATATCTGCTCGTTCCAGGTTATTCTTCCGCTGAGAACATTCCTGCAAACGTGTCACTCAAAACTCCTCTTGTTAAGTTTAAAAAGGGAGAAGAACCTGCCCTAAGTCTTAACATTCCTATGGTTTCTGCAGTTATGCAGGCTGTTTCCGGTCCTCGTCTTGCGATTGCGTTGGCACAGCAAGGCGGCCTTTCCTTTATTTATGGCTCTCAATCTGCTGAGGATGAAGCTCAGATGATTCGTGAGGTTAAGAGTTATAAAGCAGGGTTTGTTGTGTCCGATTCCACACTGACACCTGACATGACCTTGGCCGAGGTACTTGAGCTGAAAGAGAAAACCGGACACTCAACGATGCCTGTGACTGCCGACGGTACCTCATACGGCAAGCTTGTGGGTATTGTGACGTCTCGGGATTATCGTCCTTCTCGCGATGATATAACCAAGAAGGTTGCCGAGTTTATGACTCCCGCAAATGAGATTATTTCTGCTCCCGAGACCACAACGCTCAAAGAAGCAAACGATATCATCTGGGACAATAAACTCAACGCACTTCCCATTGTGGATACCAGCGGATACTTGGTAAGCCTTGTGTTTCGCAAAGACTATGACTCTCATAAATCGGCTCCGAATGAGCTGCTTGACTCATCAAAGCGCTATCTGGTTGGCGCGGGCATCAATACGCGTGATTATGAGACCCGCGTGCCGCTTTTGGTAGAGGCCGGCGCGGATGTGCTTTGCATTGATTCTTCCGAGGGATATTCCGAGTGGCAGGCTCGTACGCTTAAGTGGATCCGCCGGACCTATGGGGATTCAGTCAAAGTAGGAGCAGGAAATGTTGTCGATGCAGAAGGCTTCAGGTTCCTTGCAGATGCAGGCGCTGACTTTGTCAAGATCGGTATTGGCGGAGGCTCCATCTGCATTACGCGAGAGCAGAAGGGCATCGGTCGCGGCCAAG
>ERZ772986.849-NODE-849-length-18424-cov-7.167456_pt1 | contig 18424 bp, 30 predicted proteins | sample MGYA00511898_ERZ772986 | MGnify/ENA primary metagenome ERZ772986 (study PRJEB29015, sample SAMEA2737934) | human oral metagenome | biome: human oral; feature: human-associated habitat; material: dental | place: China | collected 2148 ... | reverse complement strand
ATACTAAAATAACAGGAAAAGCAAAACCAAAAGCAGATGTAAAACTTGTAATAAACGGAAGAGAATATACAGGAAAAGCAGATGATACAGGTAAGTTTGATATACAAGTAAGTACATTATCAGATGGAGATATTGTAATAGGAACACAAAGCTTTGGAGATAAGAGAACAAGTGAAGAAGAAAAAGTAACAGTAGGTATAGGAAAAGGACAAAAGCCTTTAGTAAATGAAATCACAACTGAAGATACTAAAGTAACAGGGAAATCAGATCCAAGGGCAAAGATAAGAGTAATATTAGAAGATGATACAGAATATATAGGGTTTGCAGATGGTAGCCGGAAATTATAGTATAACAATACCAATGCAAGATATGAATAAGAAGATAAGGGTAACACAAACAGTAGCAAGAAGAGGAGAATCAGATAAAGAAGAAGTAACAGTAAAAGGAGTACCAGCACCAAAACCTACAATAAATGAAATGGATACAGATGATACAAGAGTAACAGGAAAAGGTGTACCAAACTCAAAAGTATATGTAAGAATACCAGGAAGAGTAGAAAGACATGTAGATGTAGATGGAAATGGAGATTGGTATTTAGATACAGGACTATTAAATGGTGGACAAGAAATAATAGTACATCAAGAATTACCAAGAAAACTAAATAGTGAAGAAGCTAAGATAAATGTAAAACAATTACCAGCACTAGGAGTTCCAAGAATAGACTATGTTGATTCAAGCCATGATAGAGTATGGGGATGGGCGAATGCATGGGCAACAGTAAAAGTACATGTTCACGGTGTATTTATACGTGATGTACAAGCAGATGGAAGCCGGAAGATGGGTAACACACTTAGGATTTGAAAGAGGAAATGCAATAGTAGAAGCACAACAAAGGTATGTAGGAAGACCATGGTCTCGGATGGTCAAGAATGGTAGTACAACAATTACCTCAAATGCCACCTCCAAGTATTAACTATATTGATTCATCACATTATTGGGTATCACGGAAGAGGAGAACCAGGAGCAACAGTAAAAGTACATGTTCATGGTGTTGTAATAAGAGACGTTGGAGTAGATGGAGCAGGAAACTGGTCAACATATATTGGAAGACAAGATCCTAATAGAAGGATAGAAGCACAACAATATAGGCTTCGGAAGACCTTGGTCTGGCTGGACAGGAACAAATGTTGTAGAAAGGTTTGTAGGAGTAAGATTCCAAGTTTCAGCACCAAGAAGACATTGGGTTAGAATTAGTTCAGGAGGAAATCATGCAACTTCATGGAATCACCCAGGGACATCATTTAATGATAGAGATAGATGGCAAAATTATTTTGAAAGACAACCAGGATTCTATAATATATGGGTATCAGGAGATATAACAGAAGTTCATGTAGAACCTGGTATAACAGTTGTATATTTAGATTTTTATCATCCAGGTAGAACAACGCCAATATATGTTAAAGTTAATGGAAATATTGCACAAGTATGGAACCCAGTACAATAATTGATGAGAATATATGAAGAGATTTACAATAGTAAGTTTCTTCTTTTTATATTAGTATAACCTATTGTGCAAGTTTAAAGACTTATTTGAGTTTAAGATTAAAAATATGCAATTATATTTTAAATTTACTTTTTAAAAAGAAGTTGTCATAAATACTTGCATAAATAAAAAAAGTGTGTTATTATATAATTACAGCAAGGATATACTAAAAGATTAATTAATATTTTAGGAGGAAAGTAATGAAAAAAATTTTATGGGTTTCTAGACACCAAATGACTGAAGGACAACTTGATGATTTAAAAAGAATTTATGGAGAATTCGAACTGGTTAAGTTCGATCAAACAGTTAGCAATGTTAAAGAGATTATAGAAGCAGGTAAGAACTGTGATATATTAGCGGTTGTGTTACCGCCGGCGTTATTAGCGGATTTAGTAAATCCACGTAACAATGAAAAACCTGTAATACGTGCAATCGCAAGTAGGGTAGAAACAGGTAATAAAATATTGAATCCTGCAACAGGGAAAAAAGAGCTAGAATATAAGTTCATACATGTATCGTGGGAACAAGTACTAAAAATCGAAATTATAACTAAAAAGTTATAGTTTCGTAAAAGGACTATTTTTGATTAATTCAAAGATAGTTCTTTTTTAATATTCTTTTTTAATTTAGTCATTTTAATTGATAAAATGAATTCAATGAAGTATTATATTTGTATATATTGTATACAAAAGATGGAGGAAAAATGAATATAGTATTTTGTGGTGCAGCAAAGGAAGTGACAGGGTCAAACCACTTAGTAGAAGCAGCAGGTAAAAAGTTTTTGATAGATTGTGGGTTAATACAAGGAAGAATAATAGACGCAGAAAGGAATTATGCACCTTTTATATATAATCCAGCAGAAATAGATTTTATGATATTAACACATGCACATATAGACCATTCAGGAAGGATTCCAAAACTTATAAGAGAGGGATTTAAACGGAAAGGTATATTGTACAAAGGCAACTAAGGAACTTTCAGAGGTAATGCTTGCAGATAGCCGGACATATTCAAGAAACAGAAGCAGAATGGAAAAATAGGAAAAGAATGAGACAAGGTAAAAAACTATTGGAACCATTATATACGGCTAAAGAAGGAAAAGAATCAACAGAAAATTTTGAAACAGTTGATTATATGGAAATATTTGAAGTTGATGAAAATATAAGATTTAGATTAAGTGATGCAGGACATATGCTTCGGATCTGCAATTGTAGAATTATGGATAACAGAAGATCGGAAAAACAACTAAAATTGTATTTTCAGGAGATATAGGGAATAATGATACTCCTTTATTACAACCACCCACACCAATAAGTAAAGCAGATTATGTAGTTATGGAATCAACATATGGAAATAGACTACATTTAACAAATACTGGTGAAAAGAAAGCAAAATTATTTTTAGATACAGTTATAAAAACATTAAGAAGAGGTGGAAATGTAATAATACCTTCATTTGCCGTAGGTAGAACACAAGAAGTACTATATGATTTAGATAGTATAAAAGATAAAACAGTTGCACAAGAGATAAAAGATGAATATAAAGAGCTTATGAATGCAAAGGTATATATTGATAGTCCACTTGCAACATCTGCAACAGATATATTTAAAGAAAATATGGAGCTTTTTGATGAAAATGCACAAAAAAGGATATTAAATGGTGATAATCCTATTGATTTTGAAGGATTAGTATTTACAAAAACACCTGATGAATCAAAAGCATTAAATACTTTAAAAGAACCACATATTATAGTTTCTGCATCTCGGAATGTGTGATGCTGGTAGAATAAAACACCATTTAAAACATAATTTATGGAATCCTTTAAATACAATATTATTTGTAGGATATCAAGCAGCAAATACATTACGGTAGAAGAATTGTAGAAGGTGAAAAGAAAGTTAAGATTTTTGGTGAAGAAATTGCAGTAAATGCAGAAGTTGTATATATAGATGGATATTCAGGACATGCAGACCAAAGACTTTTAATGAATTTTGTTGGAGAATTTAAAGAAAAACCTAAAAAAATATTTTTAGTACATGGAGAAGAAGAAGCACAAAATGTATTAAAAGGTAAAATAGAAGAAGAATATGGAATAGAAACAGAAATTCCAAGTTTTGGGGATGTATTTAGAGTAGATGAAATTGTAGAAAAAGAAGAAAACTTACTTGGAAAAGAAAAAGTTGTTGCAACAAGAGAAGAAAAAATCGAATTTGCAAATAAGGTATCAGATCTTAATGAACAAATTTCAATGCTTTCAGATACTATAGCAGATAGAATGACACATGTACATGTAAAATCTGAAGAACTTACAACAAATACAGATAAGACAATATTAGAAGAAGTGTTAGCAAAATTGAATAAATTAGAAAAAACAATAAACTTAATGCTTAAAGAGACAGAAAAGAAAGATAAAGAAATTGTAAAAGAAGAAAACACAAAAAAAGATGTTGAAGAAATAACAATTTCAAAAAATAAGAGAAAAAAGAAAAATGAGAAATTAGAAGAAATAGATGATATAGATGATATAATTTAGGAGAGGTGTATGACAAAAAATATATATTTTAATGATGCTATAATTGGAAATGGAAAAGTAACAGTAGGACTTGATAGAAGAGGGAGAATACTTCGCACATATTTTCCTACACCTGATTTTAAAAGTCAGATTAGTGATATTTATATAGCATTTAAAATATATGATGAGACAGAAGAAGAGGAATATATACATGTTTGTGGAGAAGAATATGGAACAGAATATGAACAAAAATATGTACAAGATACAAATATATTAAAAACTAATATGTATATATTAAATAAGAATATAAGTATTATACAAACAGATTTTGTTCCACTAAATGAAAATATGCATATAAGGAATTATGAAATAAAAAATGAATCAAATAAGAAAATTATTATATATCCAATGTTACATAGTGGAATAACAAGTAGTATATATGAAAATTCATCAAGTATGTTTATGCAAGATGCGATTATTCATTATAATCATCGGATATAGTGTTGCAATATTTTCAAAATCTGAAATTATGGAAAAAAGGGTTAATTCAGATATACAATTAGAATACCCTATAGATTATTTTAAAAATTTCGAAAATATAGAACAAGAATATGTGGGATTATCATCAAAATCAACAATAAAATTTGAAAAAATAGTAATAGAACCAAACGAAACAAAAGAATTTCCATTATATATATATTTTAATGAAAATGACAAAAAAGAAATGTCAGGACTTGAAATGGAAATAATTCGTGTTAAGAAAATAAATGTAAAAGATAGGGAACATGAATTGGGAAAATACTGGAAGAAGTTAATAGAAAGACATGTAAAACATGATTTATCCAGAGTAGATTTAAAGACAGCAGAGATATATAAGCAAAGTATAATACTTTTAAATATATTAAAAAATAATGAAACAGGTGCAGTAATTGCAGCACTAGAATCAGATGAAAAAAGAGAACATTCTCGGAGGATATCGGATATGTATGGCCAAGAGACCTATATTATGTTATGAGAGCATATAATATATTAGGAATGTCTGAAAATGTCAAAAAATATCTAGAAATATTTGCAAAAAACACACAAAGTAAAAATGGTAGATGGGAACAAAGATTTTATAGTGATACAAGACTTGCACCAAGTTGGCGGATATCAGATAGATGAAACAGCAATAAATATATTAATTGCATATGATTATTATAAGTATACAAAAGATATTATGTTTTTAAAAAGAATATTTCCAATGTTACAAAATGCATATAGATATATTGTAAGATATATAGAAAATGTAATAACATCTAAGAGAACAAAGACTTTTGATCTTTGGGAAAATTATGTTGGAGAAAGTGTATTTGGAATATCTGCAGTTTTTGCAAGTTTAAAAACAATGGGTATGATATATGAAGAAGTAAAAGAAACATATAAGGAAAATAGACTTAAAGTAGAACAGATAAATAAGGAAATAAGAAAGATTAATCCATTTTTAGTAGATGTGAAAGAATGGATACATATGAATATGTATTCAAATGAAAAACAAGCATATGTAAATGACACAGAAAATCCAAGAATAGATATTTCAGCATTATCATTAGTAACACCTTTTAATATATTTACAGTAAATGAAAAGAAAATGATAAATACATATATGGGAATAGAAATGAATCTTAAAACATATACTGGGCGGATATTTAAGATATGAAAATGATAATTATTTAGGACGGAAAAAATCCATGGACTTTGTCAAATCTTTGGATGGCAGAATATAATTTAGTAAGGAATAAAGAAAAAGAAGCATTAGAAAATTTAAGATTTGTTACAAATACAGCTAATATTCATGGATTTATACCAGAACAGATTGATAATGAATTATTAGAACCTAAGTGGATAATTGGGCTTACATGGGCACATCGGAATGTATATTGATGTTTTAGATAGAATGTTTAGGAATAATATAGTATAATATGTACTTATATTAATTTTTTAGATAGAAGAAAGAGGTAAAATGGCAAAATTAAAAACTATTTGGGTATGTTCAGAATGTGGGAATGAAGCTCCAAAATGGATTGGTAAATGTCCAGCATGTGGATCTTGGGATACATATTATGAAGAAAAAGCACAGAATATAAAAGCAAGAGATGATAAAACAGTATATACAGATATGGATGGTAAAAAAATAGAAGTTGTAAAACTTATAGACACACCTAAAGATGTATATACTAGAATGTCTACAGGATATAATGAAGCAGATAGGGTACTTCGGAGGAGGATTTGTAAAAGGATCACTTACATTAATAGGTGGAGAACCAGGAATTCGGAAAATCAACAATAATACTTCAAATATGTAATAATATTGGAAAAGATAAAAAAGTATTATATATATCACGGAGAAGAATCAGCACAACAAGTATCTATAAGGGCTGAGAGACTTGGTATAAAATGTGATAACTTATATTTTTATGGACAAACAGATATGGTAGAAATTGAAGAAAAAATATATCAAGAAAAACCAGAATTTTGTATAATAGATTCTATACAAACAATGAGTTCTCCAGAAATAACATCTGCAGCAGGAAGTGTTAGTCAGGTAAGAGAAGTAACATCAAAAGTTATGAATATTTGTAAGAAAAATGGAATAACAACAGTAATAGTAGGACATGTTACAAAAGATCGGAAATATAGCAGGACCAAGAGTTTTAGAACATATGGTAGATACAGTACTATATTTAGAAGGCGAAAGACATTTTGCATATAGGGTATTAAGAACTGTAAAAAATAGGTTTGGTTCAACAGATGAGATTGGAATTTTTGAAATGAGAGAAGAAGGTTTAAAAGAAGTAAAAAATCCATCATCTGTTTTAATAGAAGATAGAGAATCAGATACTATAGGAACAGTTGTGGTATCTTCATTAGAAGGAACAAGGCCAATACTTTTAGAACTTCAAGCACTTACAACAAGAACAGTATTTGGAATGCCAAGAAGAAGTAGTTCAGGAATAGATATAAATAAGCTTAACTTACTTTTAGCAGTTATAGAAAAATATGCAGGAATACCACTGAGTAGTCAAGATGTATATATGAATATAGCAGGAGGAATAAAAGTAACAGAGCCTGCAATAGATCTTCGGAATAATTTTAGCAATAATATCAAGTTATAAGAAGATACATATAGATAATGATATGGCAATAATAGGAGAAGTAGGGCTTACAGGTGAAGTAAGAAATGTTGCTATGGTTGAAAAGAGGATTATAGAAGCAGAAAAGATGGGATTTAAAAAGGTTATATTATCACTTGTTACATATAATAAGCTTGAAAAAAAAGAAAAATATAAGATTAAAATTATACCAGTAAAAAATGTTATACAGGCTATATCTGTTATAACAAAATAATATAAAATAGAAAAATGAAATAGGGGATAGTATGGAAATAATAAAAGGACTATACCTAAATACTGATAAGATAATAATAGGGAAAGAATATAAGGTTATATATAAATATAATAATGAAGAAGATAGATTTAAAAAATATATTTTAGAAATAAATAAAGAAAAATATGAATTACAAAAATCAGAAATTGGCTATATTGTAAATGCAGTATTTAGGAAAGAAAACAATCAAATAGAAATATATTCAATATTTGATGATATTGAAAAAAAAGATAGAAATATGAGAAATACATATATTAAAGATAAAATTACTGCAATAGTTGAGCCAGAGAATTTGAAAAAGATATATTCTTACCAAAAATCAAATGACTTATTAGTAACAAAAAAATCAAAAAATATATTTGCTTTTTCAGAACAAGTATTTAATGCTATAAATAAAGCACTTCGGAGTTTTTCCAAAAGTTTTAGAAAATAGGATGAATATAAAGAAAAAAGACTATAATGATTATAATGATACAAGGAGATAAATTATAATAATGGCAGAAGATAAAAAAGAAGAGAAAAAGAAAAATGGGAAAAATAATATAAAAAGTGATACAAATAGTGAAAAAAATATTTCATCTAAAAAGAAAAAAACAAAAAAAAGAGTAAAAAAAGATGAGAATCAAGAATTAAAAAAAGAAATTGATACTAAAACTTCTGGAAAGGCTACTAAAAGAAAGAAAAAAAATAAAAAAGAACAATTAAGTAAAGAAAATGATATCATTAATAATAATGACTTTGAAAAAGAAAAAAAAGATAATATAGATACAAATAAGATAGATAATTTGGATGATATTGATAATTTAGGGAAAAAAGATGATATTGTAATAAAAAGTAAAGATGAAAAAAGAATAGTTTTAGATGCTGTAGGAAAAGTAAAAGTTGATGATGTTGAAACAGAAGAACAATTAGATTTGTTACAACAAAAGACAAATGAGAAATTAAAAGAAATAGAAGATATTGATAAAGCTAGTTTAGAAACAGAAGATGATGAAATAGAAGAAAAAGAAAAATTTGAAGAAAATGTACAAAAAAAAGTTATAGAAAAATTAGGGAAGAGTCATAAGAGAAAAGTTGCTATAATAACAATATTATTATTTGTGATTGCAATAAGTTTAGTATCAACAATATTTTCAGTGATATATATGGGAAAAGATATAATAGCACCAAATATATATCTAGGAAGTATAAATATAGGTGGACTTACAAAAGAAGAAGCTAAAGAAAAAATAGCTAAAAGATATGAAGAAAAAAGTAATAAAGAAATAAAAGCAGTATTAAAAGATTATGAGCAAATAATAAAACCTGAAATGGTAGAATTTAATGCAGATATAAATAAACTAGTAGACCTTGCATATATGGAAGGAAGAAATGGTAATATAATAGAAAATAATTATACAATAATTTCAAGATATTTTAATAAGAAAAATTTAGAAATATCATATAATATAAACGAAGAATTAATGCAAAAACTTCTTGAAGAGATTGCAGGAAAGATTCCAGAAAAGGTGAAAGAACCTTCATATAATGTAGATGGAACAAAACTTTTTGTATATCCAGGAATGAAAGGAAATGAAGTAAATAAATTATCTTTAAGAGAAAAGATAGTTTCAATTATGAAAGATATTGATAAGATATCTGATGAAGATCTAAAAATAACTATACCTGTAGATATAAAACAACCTAACAATATTGATATTGAGAAAATACATAATGAAATTTATGAAAAACCAGAAAATGCAACATATAATGAACAAACAAAAGAATTAAAACTTGATAAAGATGGACTTGATTTTGCAATTTCTATGGATGAAGCAAAAAATATGTTAAAAGAAAAAAAAGAAGAATATATAATTCCACTTAAAAAAGTAAAAGCAGAGATTACATATGATAAACTTGGAAAAGATATATTCCCAGATTTACTTCGGAACATATCAAACAAATTATAATACTGGAAATGTAGATAGGACAACGAATTTAAGAATTGCAACAAGTAAGATAAATGGATATATATTAAGACCTGGACAAGAATTTTCATATAATAAGGTTGTAGGTAAAAGGACAATAGATGCAGGATATAGAGCGGCACCAATATATAGTGGTGGTAAGGTAGTAGATGATATTGGAGGAGGAATATGTCAAGTTTCCTCAACATTATATAATGCAGCATTACTTTCAAATTTAGAAATAACAAGTAGATCAAACCACTCATTTATAACATCATATGCAGAACCACGGAAGAGATGCAACAGTATTTTATGGGGCAATAGATTTTAAATTTAAAAATACAACAAGATATCCAGTAAAAATAGTTGCAACAACACAAAATGGAATTGAGAAAATCTCAATATATGGTATAAATGTGGATAATGTAACAACAAAAGTATATACAAGTAAAACATCTTCAAAAGAACCAGAAACAAAATATGAAGATAATCCAGAGTTAAAACAAGGAAAAACAAAAGTGGTGCAAGGTGGTTCTAAAGGATATACTGTAAATACATATAAGGAAGTATATGTAAATGGTGTATTAAAAGAAAAGAAACTTATAACTGTAGATACATATAACCCTCTTGCAAGAATAGTACAAAGAGGTACAAAAAAATGAGGAGTAAAAATGAAAAAAAAGAAAAAAATAATTATTATGGTATTAGCAATAATTTTAATAATATTAATTATTGCACTGTTAGCTATATTTGTTATTAACCCATATATAAAGGCTGTTAATAATTATAATAAAGCAGTTAGTTATGTAAAAGAAAAAAATAATGAACTTGATAAGTCAATAGAAAAGATAGAAAAAATTATAGATAAAAGTGAAAAAGTAATTTATGAGGGTGTTGTTACAAAAGCAAAAGAAGCTTTAAAAAAGGCTGGTGCTGCAAAACGTATAATAGGAAAGAAACCAATTACTACTGAAAGATTGATTGAAGAAACAAACAAAATAGAAAAAAAATTAGATTATTCAAATGAATTAAAAGAATTAAATGATGCTTATAATGCTTATGAAATAAGCATAAGACAATATAAACAAATGACTAACCCAACTGAAGAATTTGTTCTTCAAAGATTAAAAACGGTGGATGATATAGTAGACGCAAGAGCGGTAACTGAGGATCATGATCCTAATCGTAAATTACATAAACCAGGAGGATATACTGCAACAGTTTACTTTGAAAGTAAGACAGTTGACCAAACAAAATTTTCGTATTTAGATAAAAATGATTTAATTGAAAAAGGTACAGATGCCGGAGGTGCAGTTGAAGTGTATGAAACTGAAGAATTAGCAATAAAGAGAAGAGATTATCTAGCAGCATATGATGGATCAATTCTTTCAAATGGATCACATACGGTTGTAGGTACTTGTTTAATTAGAACGTCAGATAAATTAAGTGCATCAAAACAAAAAGAATTAGAAAATAAAGTAATAGAGGCTCTAACTAAATTAGATTAGAATAAAACTCAACTGAAGTTGAGTTTTTTCTTTTCAGGCTCTATACTTTTAATGTGGGAGAATGGTAAAAAAGAAAAAGAGCATAAGTTAAAACAATGTAGTATCCTATTAGTAAGCACACTGAAAGGATACAGTTTAACTTATGCAAGATAATAATATAATGATTAGCCACAAAATACAAGATGATAAGCAATAAAAATATAGTAAATTAACCGTAGTTAGTATTGGTTGACAATTATACCTATAAATAATATAATATATTTGTTTATATCAAACACATATATATAGAAAGAGGAATGTGGCACAAAAACCTGTGAAATCCTACTTTCAAAGTATATATGGAAGAAAAAACAATTAAAAAGAAATTTTTAAAATATTAGGAGGTAAAAATGTCAGTAGTGGCAATGAAAGAATTATTAGAAGCAGGAGTTCATTTTGGACACCAAACAAGAAGATGGAACCCTAAAATGGGAGAATATATATTCCAAGCTAGAAATGGAATACATATAATAGACTTACAAAAAACATCAAAATTATTAGATGCAGCATATGAATTTTTAAGAAAAGTAGCTGAAGATGGTGGAGAAGTATTATTTGTAGGAACAAAAAAACAATCAGAAGAACCAATAAAAGAAGCAGCAGAAATGACTAACTCATACTATGTAAATCACAGATGGTTAGGTGGAATGCTAACAAACTTTAAGACAATAAGAAAAAGTGTATACAAATTAAAAAGATATGAACAAATGAAAGAAGAAGGAATGTTCGATCTATTAACTAAAAAAGAAGTAATAGCAATAGAAAAAGAAATGGAAAAATTAGAATACAACTTAGGTGGGGTTAAAGAAATGGAAAGATTACCACAAGTTATAGTTGTAGTAGATCCAGGTAAAGAACATATAGCAGTAAAAGAAGCAAGAACATTAGGAATACCAGTAATATCATTAATAGATACAAACTGTGACCCAGATGGAATTGATTATGTAATACCAGGAAATGATGATGCAATAAGAGCAGTATCATTAATATTAAAAACATTAGCAAGAGCTATAATAGAAGGAAGACAAGGTGAAGAATTAGCACCAGTTCAAGAAGAAGTTGTAGTAGAAGAAACAGTAGTAGAAGAATCTGAAGAAAAATAAAAAATAGGAGCAAGATTATGATAGATGCAAAATTAGTAAAAGAATTAAGAGAAGTAACAGGTGCAGGAATGATGGACTGCAAAAAAGCTTTAACAGAAGTTGGAGGAGACTTACAAAAAGCTATAGAATATTTAAAAGAAAAAGGAATAACAAAAGCAGCTAAAAAATCTTCAAGAATAGCAGCAGAAGGTTTAGTAGATGTATATGTAACAGAAGATAATAAGATAGCATCAGTTATAGAAGTTAATGCAGAAACAGACTTTGTTGCAAAAAATGAAGAATTCAAAAAATTTGTTAAAGAACTTGCAAAATTAGTTGCATTAAAAGATCCTAAGAGTATAGAAGAATTAAATAATTTAGAATATGAAGATGGAAAGACAGTTAAAGAAGTATTAATAGAAAAGATAGCAACAATTGGTGAAAATATGAATATAAGAAGATTTGAAAGAATAGAAACACCATCTGTTGTATCAGGATATTTACATGGAGAAGGTAAAATAGCTGTTTTAGTAGAATTAGAAGGTGGAACAAAAGATGTTGCAGAAGATGTAGCAATGCAAGTTGCAGCATTAAATCCAGAATATCTAGATGAAACAAAGATAGAAGAAGAAAGATTAAATAATGAAAAACATATAATAATGGAACATACTTTAGCAGAAGGAAAACCAGCAGCAATAGCAGAAAAAATAGCAGCAGGAAGACTACAAAAAGTATTTGAAGAAATATGTTTAGTACATCAACCATTTGTTAAAGATGGAAGTTTAAAAGTAAAAGAATATGTTGCAAAAAACGGAGGAAAAGTTGTAAGGTTTATTCGTTTTGAAAAAGGTGAAGGTCTAGAAAAGAAAGTAGAAAACTTTGCAGAAGAAGTTATGCAACAATTAAAATAATTAAACTAAAAAGGGCAAGCTTTTTAAATAAAGTTTGCTCATTTTATATTTTAGAGGTAGATTATGATAGAAATAAGATGGCATGGAAGAGGTGGACAAGGTACAAAGTCTGCTGTACTTTGGTTTGCAGATATTGCATTTAAAAAAGGAAAAAATGTACAAGGATTTCCAGAATATGGACCAGAAAGAACAGGAGCACCTCTTACAGCATATAACAGGTTAAGTGATAAGAAGATTAAGATACATAGCAATATATATAATCCAGACTATATAATAATTGTTGATGAAACACAAATAGATAATAAGGTATTAAAAGGAATAAAAGATAATACTATATTAATTATAAATACAGATGAGCAGAGAGAAAATATATCTTCTAGGTTGAGTTTAACAGAAAGACAGAAAGAAAGAATGGTATGTATACCAGCAACAAGAATATCAAGAAAAAATTTAGGAAAAGTTTTTCCTAATATACCAATGCTCACAGGGATAATACATAATCTTAATATATATAGTAAAGAAGAATATTTAGAGGAAATAGAAAAAAAACTAAGAGAAAGTTTCTCAGATAGAGAAGAATTAGTTAAAGGTAATTTAAATGTAGCAAAAGAAACATGGGAATATTTGGAAGAAAATAATAAAAAGAAGAGGTAGAAATTGTTTAGAATAAAGATAGGAAATGATTGGGAAAATGAAAAAGATGGTGGAATAATAACAGTTCCAGGAAATTCTAAAGAGTTTAAAACATGGGACTGGAGGACTAAAAAACCAATATGGATAAAAGAAAAATGTAAACAATGTACATTATGTTGGCCTGTATGTCCAGAAGATTGTATATTAATTGATAAAGATCAAAAAATGAGAGGCGAATTTGATTATGAATATTGTAAAGGGTGTCGGAATATGTGCTAAAGTTTGTCCATATGATGCAATAGTAATGGTAAATGAAGAGGAGGTTATAGATGAAGACAAAGCTTAGTCGGAAATAATGCAGCAGCAAATGCTTTAAGACAAATTGGAGTAGAAGTGTTTCCATCATTTCCAATAACACCATCTACAGAAATACCAGAATATTTTTCAAAATATATAGCAGATGGAAAAATAATATCAAACTTAATACTTGTAGAAAGTGAACATAGTGCAATGTCTGCAGCAATAGGGTCATCACTTTCAAGTGCAAGAACAGCGACAGCAACATCATCAAATGGACTTGCATATATGTGGGAAATGCTCCACATAGCAGCAAGTATGAGAGCACCAATTATAATGGAACTTGTATGTAGAAGTATATCAGGACCACTTAATATTCATAATGATCATTCAGATGCAATGGGGATGAAAGATACAGGATGGATAATGCTATTTTCAAAAAATAATCAAGATGTATATGATAATACAATAATAGGGACAATGATAGCAGAAAATAGTAATGTATTATTACCGATATCAATATGCCAAGACGGGTTTATAACATCACACTCAATAGAAAATATAGAAATATTAGAAGATGATGAAATAACAAAACTTGTAGGAAGATATAATAATAAGGTAAATCTTTTAGATAAAGAAAATCCAGTAACAGTTGGTCCATTAGATTTACCAACATATCTTTTTGAACATAAAAGATTACAAGTAGAAGCATTAGTAAATGCTAAAAAAGTATTTAAAGAAGCATCAGAAAAATATGAAAAAATATCTGGAAGAAAGATAAATATGATAGATACATATATGGTAGAAGATGCAGAAACAGTTATAATTGCTATAGGATCAACAGCAGAAACAATAGAAGAAGTTGTAGATAGAAGAAGAAAAAATGGAGAAAGAGTAGGAGTAATTGCAATAAGAATGTTTAGACCATTTCCAGAAGAAGAGATTATATCTGCACTAAAAAATGTTAAATATATTGCAGTAATGGATAAGGTAATGGATTATTCTTTAAATGGAGGACCATTATATAAAGAAATTATATCTGCAATATATGGTATGAAAGAAAAAAATAAAGATAGAGATAAAGAAAAAGATAAAAATATAATTGTTTCAAACTATATTTATGGAATAGGTGGAAGAGATATAGGAGTAGATGATATAGAAGGAATATTTGATGATATATTAGATAACTCTAATAATGAAAAGATAAGATATGTAGGATTAAAATAGAAAGGAGAAGAAAATGCCAGTATTTAATTTAAAAAATGTAATGTCACAAACACCATCAAGATTTACAGCAGGTCATAGAATGTGTACAGGATGCCGGAGTACCACCAATAGTTAGAATGGTATTAAGAGCAGTAAAAAATGAAGATCATGTTGTAATATCAACAGCAACAGGATGTTTAGAAGTATCAAGTACAATATATCCATATACATCATGGACAGATTCATATATACATACAGCATTTGCATCTTCTGCAGCAACACTTTCAGGGGTAGAATCTGCATATAGTATTAAAAGAAAAAAAGGTGAAATTAAAGAAAATCAAACTACCAAATTTATAACTTTTCGGAGGAGATGGTGGAACATATGATATAGGGCTTCAAAGTTTATCTTCTGCAATGGAAAGAGGACATGATATGACATATATTTGCTATGATAATGGTGGGTATATGAATACAGGAATGCAAAGGAGTTCAGCAACACCAGCATTTGCAAATACAACAACAACACCAGTTGGAAAAGAAGAAAATGGTAAATTAGAAAAAAGAAAAGATTTAACAAAAATAATGGTAGCACATAATCTTCCATATGTAGCACAAACAGCGGCAGTTGGAACTTTTAAAGACTTATATATAAAGTCAGAAAAAGCGATATATACAGAAGGAGCAACATTTTTAAATATATTTGCACCATGTCCAAGAGGATGGGGATATTCAGAAGAATTGTTAATGGATATAAATAAGCTTGCGGTAGATACATGTTATTGGCCACTGTATGAGGTTGTAAATGGGAAGTATGTTATAAATTATAAACCGGTAAAGAAAAAGCCTATAGAAGAGTTTTTAAGACCACAAAAAAGATTTAAACATATGTTTAAAGAAGGAAATGAATGGATGATAGAAGAATTTCAAAAAGAAGTTGATAGAAGATGGGAAGAACTTTTAAGATTAGAAGAGGCAACAAAAGATATGTAAGCAAGAGAAAATTGATAGTTAACATAATTTAACAAATGTGATCTAATATCATTAGAAAGATTTAAATTTAATAGATAAATATTATTATTAGAGGTGATGAGAGAAATGTTAATTAAACTTATACGGCCAATTTTAAAAGATGAATATAATGTAATGGTAAATTTTAAAAAGTATTATATTCTAAAAAATAGAAAATTGAGAAAGAAAATCGAAGGGGAAGGAAATTTCTTGGAATATCTTAAAGTAGAAGATCTCAAAATATTTGAGATTATTATAGATGATAATCTTAAGAAGAATAGAAACAGATTTTTTCTATTAGTATCCAGTTTTTATGATGTAACTGGAAGGATAGAAATGGTATTAAAAAATGAAGAGATCATTTATATTAGGATAAATAAGCTAGATATTGTAGATGAAGCTTTAGACGAGTTTTCTCTTGATATTAATATAAGAAATGACCAGGAAAGAAAGCTTATAAGATCTCTTCAAAAAATGGAACTCATAGAGGAAACATTTATTTAAAAAAGTTAGGTAAATTGGGAAATAAAAGCACAAAGTTATTGAATAATAACTATGTGCTTTTTTGTTATTAATATATTTTTGAGTTTGCAGATATAGAGAATATGAATTGTATATAGTATAATTGAATATATAAAATGTATAATCAATTTAAAAGTGAATAAATATAATAAATATGGGGAGAATGGAAAATGAAAATAGCAAAAGAAATGCTAGAATGGTATAAAAGTAATAGAAAAGTAAGACGATTTAAAATAACAGATTCAATGTATATGAAGTATTTTAAAGAAATAGAAAAAAATTTGGATTATGATGAAGAAGTATATATTGCATTTATAGGATCTATTGGTGAACAAGGGAGTTTTTTCCATTCATTTCCATGTTTTTTTGGAGAATTATGTGGAATAGCAATAACAAACAAGGGGATAATAGTTTCAAAATCTACTGGAATAATTTTTCAAATAAAATCAATATTAACAGTACAATTAAATTATTTTAATGATATAACAAAAGTAGATAGGATATTCATGTCAACACTTATATTAGATAGTATAAGGGAAACGATAGTAGTAACACTTAGAAAACCAGATGCACAAGTTTTCTATAATTTAATAAGGAGAATACTTATAGATAAAGAAAGTATTGTTAAGGATAATAATGGTAATAATATAAATATGCAAATAAATGATTTAAGAGGTGGAATAAATTCTATAGAAGAATTAAAAAAATTTAATAATAATGGTTGGGAACAAAAATAATGAGAATATTTGAAAATGTTAATATATTAGAAAATGGAGATATATTAATAAAAAATGAAACAGCTAATTTTCATCATTTATATAATGTTTTAAGAGTAAAAATAGGAGAAATTATAGAAGTTGTAGATATAGATACAAAAACATTATATATTACAGAAGTAAGAGATAGATTACGGAAATTTAAAAATAAAAGATGTGATAGAAAAAAAGGAAAATGATATGAAGATTACAATATACCAAGGAGCTATAAAAGGTGAAAGATTTGAATATTTTTTAGAAAAGGTAACAGAACTTGGAGTAGATAAGATATGTGTTACACCATTTAAAAGAAATGTTGTTAAATTTAAAGAAAATGAAAAAAATAAGAAAATAGAGAGATTTAGAAAAATATTAGAATCATCATCAAAACAATCTAGGAGAATAGATATACCTAAAATAGAAATATTAGATAATATGCTAGAAACAGTATCAAGATTAGAAAAAGAAGATGCAGTATTTATATTATATGAAAAAGTAATAGAAGACACTATTAACATTAAGGATATGTTAGCAAATATAGTGAAAAATAATTATACTAATATAGCATTAGTAATAGGAGCAGAAGGTGGAATAGATGAAACTGAGATAGAAAAATTTAGGAAACTTAGAAATATAAGAATTGTAACACTTGGAGAAAGAATATTAAGAGCTGAGACAACAGGACCTTCAGTATTAAGTATTTTAAATTATGAATTGGGGAGATAATGGGTAATAAGAAAAAAAAAGTAAAGAATGAAAAGATAGATAAGATAGAAAAAGTAGATAATATAGAAGATGAAATTCTTAAATTAGATATTGAAAATTCAGAAGAAATTGATCAAAAAGAATTTGAAAAAGCAAAACAAAAATATGAAGAAAGAATAAAGATACCATTAGATATAAAAAAAGATATATATATAAAAATTTTAAAAGAATTAATAATACCAGTTGTGATGGTAGTATTATTTACTATAACATATATATTAAAAGAAGTTTTGAATTTTATAACAATTAACATATTTGTTGTGATATT